>ENA-ORXT01002087-ORXT01002087.1-marine-metagenome-genome-assembly--contig:-NODE-2087-length-24964-cov-6.651384_pt1 | contig 24964 bp, 22 predicted proteins | sample MGYA00237868_ERZ511482 | MGnify/ENA metagenome assembly ERZ511482
TTTATCGTTTCTATAGGATTTCCACTCATCAATCTTATCCTTTATCAGTGACTTCTTTCTCCAAATTCTTTGATCACCAAATCTAAGCATCCATAAGTCATTGACTTCTTTTATAGTTTCCTTTTTTAGAACATCATGTTTAGGCATCATCGTGCTGTTAAAATGTCGTTGGAACTCTCCCTTATCTGGATTAATAGCATCTGTTAGTTTATTTATAAATCTTCTTGCTACAATTTCTGGATTCCTCCCTCTTTTTGTATTGTCAAATCCTGCAGCAATTACTTTGTCTCGAACATCATGTTTTTTGCCTTCCTTATTTCTTTGATACAATAGTGAAAGCCATGTGCCAAGAGATTTTCCTTTATAAGTATAGGCATGATTAGCCTTTATATCCTCACCGTCTAAAACCGCCTCTCTTAAAAGTGAAAGCCATTCTTCCTCAATTTTGGACCTTTCCTCTCTTTGTTGCTTTAAAGAAACAGATTCATATACATCTTGAGAAGTCATCTCATCAACAGAATCAGAATCTAAGCCAAGTTTTAATTTGGATGTAGCTAAATGAATAAATTCCTTTTGAGTCAACATCCAAAATTGAGAATTTGTCTTGGAATGAAATTCTTTTATTAACTCATTCCTTGGGCCAATCCTTTTTTTCCTTTCAATTTCCCACCAATCCTCTTTTACATCATTTGTAACAAGAATTATTGAGCAATTCTCATTGATAGAATAATCCATCAATTGATACCAAATAATTAAATCTCCAAATTTTTGTAATCCTATTTTTTGCTCATCATCTTCATAGCCTGGCGGAATTTGTAAATCATATCGTTTCCTACCTTCTTTTGCGATTTCTAATAATCTATTGTAATCGTAAGGAGAACCGACATTAATTGTCGCTGTTAGTTGTTCTAATAGAGTATCCTTATTAAGTGAATTTTGAATTCTTAAAGATTGAATCTTTATTTGTTTGTCAAGATTATTTCTGAATTTTACCAGTTTTTTGGAAAATAGATTTGTTTGATTTTCAAACCACTTTACATCTTTGCTAAAGTCTTCGATGATGTTAGGAGTTACATGTGGATGTACATCATCGTTCTTTGTTTTTTCCTTAAGTGTTAGTAATTGATTTCTGATATTTAATATACCTGAATCAATAATGTTTTTTATTTCAGACTCAATGGTTGCAATGTGACCTCCATCTGCATGACTTATTTGCTTTTCGCTCAAGTTCCGATATGATTTAATCGGTTTTAATATTACATCTTCTCTATTTTTCAAGAATTCAAATTCTACTTGAGACGGAATCCATAATCTGTTTTTTAAAGGTGTTAATACATTTTTATAGAAGTCAAGTAATGTGTTTTCTGATGAAAAATAAAGGTTCAAAAGTACAGATGAATCAAAGACATAATGGGCCTTTTGCATTAACTGCGAAAGGTTATTATCATCTAATCGATATTTAACTATTCTATTTGTGTCTATTTTTTTCATTCTCAATGATGACTAACAAGTTTATATCTGCATTGCTGATATATCCATTATACCTTCATTGCTATTTACATACCATATTGGCACAAAAACAGCAATTCGAGTATTACTTGAAGCGAAATTACTTCGATAAGAGAAGGTAATTAATAGATTGAATAATACAGTTAATAATAAATAGAAATATACCCCTACCCAACCTTGCTCACGATCCCTACCTTATCAAACAACTCGGACAACGAAGTCTGAGACTCCCGAAGATCCTGCCAATCCTTGATAATAACCCCTAGCGTAGATTCCACTATAGACTTATCCAAATGATCAACATGCATAGCACTCAGTGCCATTGCCCAGTCCAGCGTCTCCGCAATCCCAGGTAACTTTTCCAACTTCATCTGACGTACCTCTTTCATAAACTCGCAGATCTGGGTGGCTAGTTTTTCATTGATCTCTGGCAGTTTTGACTTTACGATCTGTAGTTCTTTTTCGAAGGTTGGGTAGTCTATCCACAGGTAGAGGCATCTTCTTCTTAGTGCTTCAGACAGTTCTCTTACTCGATTACTGGTTACGATCACGTGTGGGATAGACTTGGCTTTGAGGGTACCTATCTCTGGGATGGTGATCTGCCAATCAGACAGCAACTCTAGAAAGAAACTTTCGAACTCCTCATCTGCTCTGTCTATCTCGTCAATTAGTAGGACTTGAGATTTCTCTGCCATTATTGATTTTAATAGTGGGCGCTCCATTAAGAAATCACTACCAAATATGGTTGCTTCCTTATCGGCTAAGGTGAGATCTGATTGCTCTTGCATTTTCAGATACAGAAGTTGTCTTTGGTAGTTCCATTCGTAGATGGCTTGGTTGGCGTCTAGACCTTCGTAGCACTGGAGTCTTATTAGGTTGGTGTCTAGGGCTTTGGCCATTACTTTAGCGATCTCGGTCTTACCTACTCCTGCTGGGCCTTCGATTAGTAGTGGCTTTTGCAAGATCATAGATAGGTGTATCGACATAGCTATGGAGTCATCTGAGATGTAGCCTTGATCTAAAAGCAGCTTGGAGATTTTATCTAGGTCGTTATTTTGCATTTGTGTTTTTCTAATTACTGGCTATTTGCTCTTCTTGTGTTAGTCACTATTTTAATACCCTCACCCCTAAAGGGGAGAAATCAAAAATACCGCCAAATGCTCCTTTGGCTATTCTTCATGGCTATAAATATTTCGCTCTTCTGGAGCTCTCTTAGCTTCATTCAAAGTTATCACAATCATCTATTAAACTAATAGCCCAATGTTTTCACACTGGGCCATTTATTGATTTTTCATCAAGTCCTTGATTGTAAACTAGCTGATTTCACGAAGGAAAACTTACAACAACTTCTTCAGCGCTCGCTTGACGTATACGCTTGCTAAGTGGGTCCTGTATTTCTCTGATGCATAGTGATCGCTCATTACATCTCTTCCTTCTGTTACATCTCCTACGGCGGCTATACTCTCAGCGGTAAGCGCTTGCCCTACTAATGCTTTTTCTACGGAAGTAGCACGATAGGCTGAGTCAGAAACTCCTGTTATCGCAACTCTAGCTTCTTTCACGACTCCGCCATCTATGTCTACTGCTACTGCACAACCAACTATTGCAAATCTCGATGCTGGCTGTTTAAATTTAGCATAGGCAGAATTTTTATTAAAGCCTGACTTTGGAATGCTTACTCCCGTGATCACCTCTCCCTCACTCAAGGCAGTCTCATAAAAACCAGTAAAGAATTGGTCGATGTCTACCGTACGTTTTCCATCTTTGCCTTGGATCATCACAATAGCATCTGATGCCAAGAGTACCGCTGGCCAATCCGCTGCAGGATCGGCATGAGCCATACTGCCTCCTATCGTTCCTCGATTCCTGACTTGGATATCTCCGATTGCTCTTGCTGCCTGTCCCATCATAGGAGCAGCAGCATCTAGATCACCATTGTTAGCGATAGATGCATGTGTAGCACCACCACCAATAGTGATTGATTTTTCGTTGTTAGAGATTGCTTGGATAGCCTCTATCTTAGAGATATCAATCAAAGAGCCAACACTATTTAATCTCAACTTGAGCGCAGGAATCAAACTCTGCCCTCCGCCTAGTATCTGTCCATCATCACCCAGCATCCCTATAGCATCAGCTACAGAACCAGCTTTTTTATATTCAAATGAAGTAGGTATCATTTTATATTAATTTTTAATTGTTATTTAATTTATGAGCTCTATCATAAAAGTTATAAAAAGCTCTACTCTACGATTGCATCGCATTCCATACTCGCTCGGGTGTCATCGGCATCGGTACATCTTTCACCTTGAAGCCTCCTTTCCATAGTGCATCTACCACGGCATTCACGACTGCCGGTGTCGAACCTATACATCCTGCCTCCCCTGCGCCTTTCACGCCAAGTGGATTATGCGGACATGGTGTCACTGTACGATCTATCTCAAAACTTGGAAGATCATCTGCTCGTGGCATACAGTAATCCATATAACTACCATTGATCAATTGACCTGTATCATCATAGATCGCTCCTTCTAGCATCGCTTGTCCGATACCCTGCGCAAGACCACCATGTATCTGACCATCTACGATCATAGGATTGATCACGTTCCCTACATCATCTACAGCTATGAATCTCAGGAGTTTCACATGACCAGTTTCTTTATCGATCTCTACTATCGCTACATGTGCTCCAAACGGATAAGTAAAGTTTGCTGGATCATAAAATGCATTCATATCCAATCCTGGCTCTAATCCCTCTGGATAATTATGTGGCACATAGGCAGTCAATGAGACATCACCGAAACCAACCGACTTATCTGTTCCTTTCACGGTCCATTTGCCTTCTGCATATTCTAGATCATCAGGAGATGCTTCTAGTAGATGTGCTGCGATCTTCGCTCCTTTCTCTAATACCTTGTCTACGGACTTTACGATAGCACTACCTCCTACTGCTAGACTCCTAGACCCATAAGTACCCATCCCGAATCCTACACTATCAGAATCTCCATGTATGATATCTACATCCTCCAGAGGAATACCTAACCTATCTGCTACTACTTGAGCAAAGGTAGTTTCGTGCCCTTGACCATGAGAGTGCGATCCTGTATATACACTTACTTTGCCCGTAGGTTGTACTCTTACCTGAGCCGACTCGAAGAGACCTGCTCTCGCACCTAACGCTCCTACGACAGCTGATGGTGCAATACCACATGCCTCTATGTAGGTCGAAAATCCGATACCCAAAAGCTTGCCATTGGACTGCGCCGCTTGCTCTTCTCTGAATGCTTTGTAACCCACCATCTCCAATGCACGATCCAGGACTGGCTCATAATTACCACTATCATACTGCAATGCTACTTGAGTGACATACCCCTCCTGCTCCACTCCATCGAATGCTGGTATGAAATTTTTATACCTAAGTTCTGTTGGGTCCATCTCCATCTCTAGTGCCGCAAGGTCGATGAGTCGCTCCAACAAATAAGTAGCCTCTGGTCTCCCTGCTCCGCGATAGGCATCTACGGCGTTAGTATGGGTAAACATTGCTTTGACATCTACATTCACTTTGGGCGTAGTGTACAATCCTTGCAACAATGTACCGTGCAGATAAGTAGGCACCGCTGGAGCGAAAGTAGATAAGTAACCACCTAGATTTGCATAAGTATAAGCTTGCAATGCTACTATCTTACCATCTGCATCAAATCCCATCTTTGCATTAGTGACATGATCTCTGCCATGAGCATCTGTCAAGAATGCTTCGCTTCTGTCTGATGACCATTTTATTGGTCTTCCGATTTCTTTAGAAGCCCAGATCACTAGTGCTTCTTCTGCATAGTGAAATATCTTACTACCGAACCCTCCTCCCACATCTGGACCAACTACACGCACCTTGTGCTCAGGAATACCGAGAACAAATGCACATAATAACAGCCTGATCAAATGGGGGTTTTGCGTGGAAGTATATAAGGTATACTTTTCGTAAGCGGAATCGTATAGTCCAATTGCCCCTCGTGTTTCCATTGCATTTGGGATCATCCTTTGATTAGTAAAGTCTAGCTCTGTGACATGTGCTGCCGTGGCCATCGCTGCTGATACTTCTTCTTTAGGATTACCTAACTCCCAATCAAAACACAAATTACCAGGTACATCTTTATGTACTTGTGGTGCTCCTGGCTCTGCTGCTTTCTTAGGACAGGTGACTGCATCGAATATTTCATAATCTACTTCGATTAATTCTGATGCGTCTTTTGCTTGGGTCTTCGTATTAGCAATGATCATCGCTACTCCGTCACCTACATGCCTCACTTTGGTTCTACAGAGCAAAGGATGCGGAGGCTCCTTCATGGTATCTCCACTCTTAAAATCTACTTGCCATCCGCATGGGACACCTGCGATTGCCTCTGGAATATCGGAGCCTGTGAATATAGCTATTACACCCTCTGCTTCTGCAGCAGCTATTGTATTGATACTATTGATATTAGCATGCGCATACGGACTACGTAGGATGTAGGCGTGCGTCATGTTAGGGATCTTGAGATCATCCGTATAGCTGCCCTGACCCGTTATGAAACGTTTGTCTTCGACCCGCTTTACTGACTTACCTATATATTTTGTCATGATTATTTATTTATAATTTTTTAATGATCAGGAATTATAATATTCCTTATGCGGTGGTTGCCATTTTCTTAGCTGCGTACTGTATGGACCTCACAATATTATGGTAGCCTGTGCATCTGCAAAAGTTACCTTCTAATGCTTCTCTGATCTCATGCTCTGAGGGGTCCGCATTATTCTTGAGCAGGTCTGTGGCAGTCATCATCATACCAGATGTGCAGAAACCACACTGCAAGCCATGCTCTTCTTTGAACCCTTCTTGGATCGGGTGTAATTCATCACCTGAGGATAATCCTTCTACCGTAGTGATCGTACTTCCATCTGCCTGTGCCGCTAACATGGTACATGACTTGATCGCCTTACCATCTACATGTACTGTACATGCACCGCAGCTACTTGTATCACATCCAATATGTGTACCTGTCAATGAGAGATGTTCTCTCAAATAATCAACCAGCAATACCCTGCCCTCTACTTCGCTAGTATGAGTTGAGCCATTTACTGTTACTGAAATTTTGTTTGCCATAATTTGAGTTTAAAATTTTTATCGTGTATTATATATTTCTAACTGAATAGTCTTTTGAAAAAATTAATGATTCCTGCAAAGAGACCTCCTGAATTATTAGAAGACCCTTTAGAACCTCTAGCGCTTTCTATGGCTCCTTCTATACTCTGCTGATGGGAATGGACTTCGTTTGTTTTATTATTATCTGTGACTGTTGACTTAACTTCCTCGACTACTTCTTCTACTGAAGTTTTAATTTCTTCTTTTTTGTCAACTAAAGAATTTTCTAAAGATCTATTTGATTCTTCATTAGCAGCAACCTCCACTGCTGTTGCAACTTCGTTTTGCTCATTTTCTGTTTTAGCAGTTTCTTGTTCAACCATTGATGATCCTACTACAGCAGGTTCTTCCTTATGAGTTGTAGTTGTTTTTTTATCTTCTGCTATATGGTCTTCTAGCGATGCGAATACTTCCTTCGTAATCTTATTAGCTACTCCTGACAGTACTCGCTGACCTGTACGTGCGATGACTCCAGATAATTTTGCTTTACCATCAAAGTGTAATGCAGAACCAGTAGCACCGTTTTCCTTTATCAGCATATCGACTTTCACATGTGCATTACCGATCTTGCTTAGCTGTTCCATCTTTATCACAAATGAGCCTGGTTCTTCTTTCTCCAGGACTTCGAGATCTCCTTTAAAGCTACCCTTGACAGGACCTATCTTTATTTCCGATACCGTTTTGTACTTATCTTCCTCTATCACTTCTAACTTAGAAACACCTGGGGTTATCTTAGCAAGGACATCTATATCCATTAGATAATTCCATAACTGCTGAGCACTGACCTCAAACTGATGTTCTCCTTTTACATTCATATGACATTGCTTATTCCATGAACTGTCTAAAAAACAAAATTTATTCCAGTTTTTAGGCAGAGTCGCAATACATATTTTTATTTTAAATATGTAAAATGGTGTCTAGTGGTGGGGTACAGATAAACAAGTTCTTTTTCAACAAAGAGACACAGAGATAAGGAGATAGGGAGATAGGGAGATAGGGAGATAGGGAGATAGGGAGATAGGGAGATAGGATAAGAAAAAGATTGTTCTGATAAGGAGATATTGATTTATGAAAGTGACAGTTGTTTGAGACTCACCAAATACACGTGTGAAAAATTGATTGAACGAAGAGGTGCAGAGGTGCGTAGTAGAATTAAGATTCTTCTATTTTGATATAAACACCATCTCAATAACTTGCTACAAAAATCATTATATTTTTTCTCTGTACCTCAGTGTCTCTGTGTTTAATACTCTTCTTTCCAATTCTATAAATCTTTTCACTGCGCTTCCGTGCCTCCACGTTAAATAAGTATCTACTTATTTTGATTAACGAAGATCAGTCCTTGATCAAGACCATATCGGTAGTCACTCATGATAGTCTTATTAGTGTATGAATAAGTTGTGCTTTTCAATACATTCTTGGGCGCTAATTGATGAATGACCAAATCCTTGGGAGGATTCTCTATAAAGTCAAGACTCTTGTTGTACCGTTTAGAATTATTGGCAAATACTTTCCCTAACTCACTATTAGGATTATGATAGATGCTGCCGAAATAATCTGACCAGTTTTGTTTAAATCGTTTTCCTGCAGGATGAGTCCTTAATAAGATGATTTTTCTTGCGCCTTGTTTGTAGGCCCACTTGACAGGTAAGGAATCACTCCATCCCCCATCAAAGTATGCTCGCCCTTCTACCTTATGCCTACCCTTAGTCACGAATGGTAAAGTACTAGATGCCACTATTGCATCGATCCAGTTTTTCTTTTTTGGCTCGAGATAAGCCGCCGCTCCAGTCTTTACATCAGTCGCTACAAAATGTACTTTCTTCTTTTTAGAATTCTTGATCGCATCGTCCAAGAGGAAGGGCGCTTTTTCGGCTGCAACTTGTGCCAAGAAATCTATATCCATATATCCCTCCTTACCAAAAGTCCTTCGGTACATCACGAACTGCTTATCCTTTGCTAGTACTTTGATAGCCTTGACACAAGTCCGATACTGGCCACTTAGAAAATATGATAGCGCAACAGTACCACCAGAGACTGCGATATACTTATCAAATGGATCATACCCACAACTCATAAAAGCATCTAGCAACCCTGCTGTAAACCCAGTTTTGAATCCTCCTCCCTCAACGATTAAGCACGTATCCTTCATTTTGAATAATAATTTAGATGGTCTAACTTGATATAACTCATGAATAGATTACAAAACGAGTACTCCCCTATTTAAATTGGAATTGTTTAATTACTTTTCGTTGACGTCTACATGATGTATTAATAAAAACTAAAATCAGTCCAGTGAAATACTATCTACTAAATCTTGCTTGTGTCTTTGTTTTGTTTTTTTGCACGACTCAAATAGCTACGGCACAACTTGCAACTCCTACTTCTGACCCAGGTCAAGCTGGTATGTCTGCTGATAGATTAATAAAGCTCGACAAAAGGATGCACCAATTCGTAGATGATGGAGAGATATCAGCCGTGCATACATTAATTTACAGAAAGGGTCAAATAGCTCACTCAAATATCTACGGCCATGAAGACATAGACAGCAAAGATGCGATCAAAGAAAATAGTATCTGGAGAATCTACTCTATGACCAAGCCGATAGTATCCGTAGGAATCATGCAACAGTATGAGATGGGAAAATTTAATCTCAATGACCCTGTGCACAAGTATATCCCAGCATTCAAAAACATGACAGTACATAGAGGGAATCATGTCGTCGAGGAAGCAAAGAATGAGATCAAGATCATAGACCTCATGAGACACACTAGTGGTATTGGCTACGGCTGGAGCGGTGGCTATGTAGATACGCTATATGCGGCGGCGGGTCCCCGAGCGATGGCTAGCGATAATGCTGCATTTGTGGCAGAGATAACTAAGCTGCCACTGTATAATGAGCCAGGGACAGCATGGCAGTACGGGCTTTCTACTGATGTGCTAGGGCACTTGTTGGAAGTCATTTCTGGGCAGCCATTAGATGAGTATCTTGATGATCATATTTTTACGCCACTGGGTATGGATGATACTTTCTTTGAGGTGCCTGATGATAAGGAAGATAGATTCGTCACTAACTATACTACGAATGCCGAGACTGGTAAATTACAAGCAATTGATCATCCTTCGATGAGTAAGTACTGCCAGAAAGTTACGCTCTTCTCAGGGGGAGGTGGATTAGCATCTACAACTGCAGATTACTTGGCATTCTCTAAGATGTTACTGAATGGAGGGTCGCTAGATGGCAAGACTATCTTAGGACCAAAAACACTAGAATTAATGACTCAAGATCATTGTACTGAGATTGCTTATAGTGGTAACGGCCCTGTTGTGATGCCTGCTATGGGGCATGGCTTTGGACTTGGGTTTACGATGACTGTCGATCTGGCTGGAAGTGCTGCGTTAGGGTCTGAAGGTGCGTATGGTTGGGGAGGTGCTGCAGGTACTTACTTTAGGATAGATCCTGAAGAAGATATGATCTATATCATGATGATGCAGCTAATGCCTTATAATCATCTACAAGCTCGGGAGAAGTTTCAGACGCTGGTTTATCAGGCTATTGTGGATTAGTAACTTACAATGCACGCAAGCTTATAGGAGGGTAAGATTTCGAAGTCAATCTAGATACAACTAGTATCGTCAACAACCCGCTAACCATCGCTAAAGTCCTGAAAGGGAAGAGCACCACCCCATCCTCTATCATCGGGTAAGCAATCATTGTAGGAATACCAAGCGTAGCATCACCACCACCAAATCTCAAAACAGCAGCCACAAAAAATCCTGCCAAAGCTCCAGCACTATTTGCTTTAGGATCAAACAATGCACATACCAATGCTGGAAATAATAAACAATAAACAAAGTCGCTACACAAAAACCATAAGGCATATACACTGTCTACTCTGAGTGACAGTAAAGTGGCAGCTATCCCAACTATCACAATTGTTCTTTTAAGTATCTTCAAGAGGTTCTCATTCTCTAGATCAGGCTTGACTAGTGGTTTATATACATTCCACACAGCCAAAGTACTTGCAGATAACATCGAAGAATCGATAGATGACATGACCGCAGCGGCGATTGCACCTAGACCGATAATCGCAATATAAGGTGGTGTGAGATACTGAAATACATAAGGCAAAGTACTTGCAGCATTCGCAGGCCCAGGCAGTCCCAGGCTACTCCAATCCGTAACCGCTCCTACCACCCCAACTAGCGCAGCTGGCACTGCCACCAGTATGCAGATCAATCCAGCGATGATGGAAAACCACATAGCAGTTTCCTCCGTCCTTGCTGCTAGTACTCTCTGAAAATATACCTGCCAAGGAATTCCCCCAAAAATCAAAAGAAGAGCATAGTCCAGCCAATTCCAAAAGTAATTACCCATCTCGGCCTTATTCGGAATAAAAGAAGATGCGCTTCCAAACTTTTCGTGATACTGTATCTTGAGTTGATCAAAACCTCCTACCCCATCAAATAAAAATGGCATGACCAGGATCAATCCAAAGATCAGCAATCCAAGTTGCAATACATCAGTATAGGCGACAGACCAAAGGCCACCGATAGTGGTATATACGATAGCAATAGTTGCAGAGATCAAAATAGAAGTCTGAATATCTAATCCAATAATGACAGAGAATGTAGTCCCAAGTGCCGTAAGAATCGCAGCTACCCAAAATATCTCTCCGAATAACGCTGGCAGAAAAAACAATCCAGTTGCCTTAACACCAAATCTCTGGCTAAGCGGATCGAGCATGGTTCTAAACTGATATCGCCTCATTTTCCTGGCAAAGAATATACCTCCGATGATCAAACTCAATCCATAACCCCACGGCGCCTGTACCCATACCAAGCCGCTTGCTGCTGCAGCTTCAGCTGTGCCATTGATGTATCCTCCTCCTATCCAAGTAGCAGCCATAGTAAGCATAGCTATCCACAAGGGCAGCTTGCGGCCTGCCAGCAAAAAATCATCAGAATCCCCTTTTTTGGATTTGGTAGATGCCCAATAACCTATCCCAAAGATCAAAATATAAAAAAATAAAACTGCTCCTAATCCTAACCAATTCATTGAAGTGAATAATGCTTTTGTACCTTCGTAAATGTAACTACTTATAAGACACTTGATTCGACTAGGAGACAAAATACTGGCTTGGGGGGTACATATTTTTACTGCTTCTGGACTATTGGCTGCATTCATGGCTATCATTGCAATCGACCAGCTGGATTGGAGGGCTTGCTTCCTGTGGCTTTTTGCATGTTTTATCATTGACAGCGTAGATGGCACGCTTGCGCGGAAGTTTCGTGTGAAGGAAGTACTTCCTTACATGGATGGCAAAAACATAGACTACATCATTGATTTTTCTACCTATGCGGTCATCCCAGCTTTCTTTTTTTATAAAGCAGAGATGGTTGATCCCCAGTTCATGTATCTCTCACTTGCCATCATGCTCTTGAGTGCTGCGCTATACTATGGCAAGGTAGGTATGGTTGAAGATGATCAATACTTTGTTGGTTTCCCAGTGTTATGGAATTTTGTAGTTTTCTTTCAATTTTTTATTTGCCAGAATCAGCCTACACTCAATTTTGTGTCTGTTATATTTTTTGGAGTTTTACATTTTGTTCCTTTGAAGTTTGCTTATCCCAGTATGACTAAAAAATACTTCTGGCCTCACTTGTTGTTTTCAGTCTTAGGTTTGGCAGGAGCGGCAATCGTTTTGTATAACTATCCAGTGAGGACTCTACCTTTCCAGGTCGCTGCCATTATAGGAGGCGTTTATTTTTCGATCTTCGCGATCTTTGATACGCTGAGATTATCCAAAGAAAATTGATGGCAGACGAAATAGATCAACCTTCACCCAACAGTACAGATTACTATATCGAGAAAGGATTCGTGGTGATGACAGAAGCATATCACTTGAAAAGAGGATATTGTTGCAAGAGTGCTTGCCGTCACTGCCCATATGAACATCTAAATATCAAGGATGATAAAGACCAAAGATGACCTCAACAGGAAGATAGTACTACAAGAAATTCCTCAACGCATAGTTTCTTTAGTCCCATCTATCACAGAGCTGTTAGTAGATATGGGCCTAGAAGAAAATATAGTCGGGGTAACCAAGTTTTGTGTCCACCCTAAACATCTGAAAAAAAGTAAACCCCTGATCGGCGGCACTAAATCGGTCAAAACAAAAATAATAAATGAACTAAAACCTGATATTATTTTTGCCAGTAAAGAAGAGAACGACCAAAAGCAAGTCACAGAACTTATATTACACCATCGAGTTTTTGTCTCGGATATAAAAACCTTAAAAGACGCTACTCGATTCAATAAGTTAGTCGGAAAAATATTTGAGAAAGAAGCATCTTTTCTCAAGATCGACAAGGCGATTAAGAAAGCATTTTCGACTGCCGTTTTCAAAAATGAAAAAGCACTTTATCTAATTTGGAAAAACCCCTACATGACTGTAGGAGGAGACACCTATATCTCCGACATCATGAGTAAAATAGGATTAGCCAATGTCCTCAAGACTACCAAAAGATACCCATCTATAGATGCCCAATACATAGAAGAATTAGAAGTGGATTATATATTCCTTTCTTCCGAACCCTTTCCCTTTAAAGAAAAACATATCATCGAACTGAAAGAACTAAATCCTCAAGCTAAAGTCATCTTGGTGGATGGCGAGGCATTTAGTTGGTATGGGAGCAGATTGAGCCACATCCCTGATTACTTTAAATCCATGATGCAGCAGCTAAAACGATCATCTAGTTAATCAAACCTTTTAAGCATTTTTTTCAAGTCTTTCACTATTTCCTCTATCCATTCGTCTTTGTTGTTTTCTGCGATCTCATAAGAATTTGGAAAAGGCTTATTCTTATTATCCAAGATATCCTTTTTCAAAGTAGCCGACAAGCTATCCAACTTACCATCATATTCATACCTAGTATGTGACTCCTTGTAGTCATAGTCTTTATCTTTTCTTTCGATAGAAGAACCCGATTGATTATCTGTCAATTCAAAATCAACTTCTAATTCAGCGGTGACTTCTTTATCAATTATTGTCAAAGCTAGACTATCAGTAATTTGTTCTTTGGATTTCTCCTTTTCGTTAAAACTTATTTTATTCAGATTGATATCAAGAATATAGCTGATCGGCTCGTTAGTATAGCCAATGTAATATTTATTCCACCTACTATCCTTGAATTCACTTTTAATATCATCCTCTAGATCTTCCAACATATCGATTCGACTATCATCATCTATCTTGAATAGGACAGCAATCGTAGACGCTATCTCTGCATCATATAGCAGGTCTTGCAGACCAGGATAGCCTGGTGAGATGCTTTCTGCTTGCTGAAGATGCAAGAGCGCTTTGCGACTTTCCTTATGATCATACTTTGCCAACATTAAGAAAGCTTCATCCATCACTTTTGCACATGCATCATCGGCAGCATCTTTTATATCTTCTGCAAAATCATAGATATTGAGTTCATCTGTAATTACACTTGGAAGGCTAGATACTGATCTTGCTCTCTCATCTAGCTTTTCATATAATCTAAACACTTCGATCAAAGACTTTCCATCAGCTCTTACTCTCAGCGATTCGATCTTGTTAAGATCATCTCTATTCGCAAAGTCAAAAGAATTGTAAAGGCTGTTCTGCTCTTCTAGATTATACGGATCATTTTGTAATTCTTTTACCGCTTTATCTACTGCTTCGGAATACTTCCCTTTTGATACTAGCTTCTTAGATGATGAACAGGCACTTAGCAACATCAAGCCCGTAAATACTAAAAATAGAATCGACCAATGTGAGAATTTCATTTGAGTTGATGTTAATAGTGAGAGGCAAAAGTACAATTATCTGTTCAGACCTTTAAGGGGCCCGCTATGTCAGAATTAGAATTCTTAGGATTGAGGAATTTTATGATTCACCTGCCTCTTCCCAAGAGTCGAAACGACAAGTCAGTGATGAAGCAAAACTTATAATCCAGTAATCTTAGAAATCTTAAACCAGACAAAATAAACTCAAGGCTATAGATTCACCCCACTCACACCACCTTAGCTACAGCATCCTTCATAGACTCCAATCCCTTTTTAGCAACCTCCAGCGCATCTTGCTCCCAATACGCACGATTAAACAATTCTAACGAAAGAACGGTCGAGCCTCCTGCATGCTTAAGATCAGTCAGTACTTGCGTAACAGGCGCAACGCCCAAGCCAGGGTAAACCCGATCCTTGTCCCCAACCTCCTCTCTAGAGAGATCACCAGGATAGTCATTCATATGAAAGATCTCTATCGTCTGACCACTGATCAACTTAAGCCCATCAAAATCTGAGCCTCCCTTGTGCAAATGATAAACATCAGGAAGGATACGAGTATTTGGCTGTCCACATTCTGCAGCGACGTATAGCACTTCGCTCAGCTTTGATAAGTTCTCTGAGAAACCCCAGACTTCTAACTGAGGGTTAACACCAGTTTGATTTCCTACATTCACTAGAGCCGCAAATCTTTCTGCTGCATCATCGAGTTTTATGGTCATATCTTTTTGCGCCCCAGCAGGTGGAGCTGCTATTCTGCGGCAACCTAGCTGAGCAAGCAAGTTCATTTCATTCTTCGATTGTTCTAATGCCTCTTCCCTCTTTTTTGTATCGTTAACGATCCATTGTGCGAAGCCAATTGCATTCTCCACTTTGATTCCCAGATCATTGATCTTCTTATAAAGTTCTTTAAGATTACCGCCATCCTCTAGATAAGTATTCAGTGTAGGAATCCAAATTTCTATCCCATCATAGCCTGCTTCCGCTGCGATTTCTATCTCTCTAACAAGACCCACCTTTTGCCCCATGATCGTACTCGTGTTAAGACAAAAAGTAAAATCTTGAGAAGATGACTTTATTGTTTTTTCTGGCTTAGCGGCAGCACAGGCAGGTAGCACGCTAGTAGCTAATGTAGCAACACCTAAACTTTTGATAAGCTTCCTTCTACTTAAGTCTTTATTAACCATTTAACTCTTATTAATGTGATTCTCGCAATTTCATATTTACCGTTTTACCTCTCAGAAAGTCCATATCTGCTCCTTTGTCGGCTTGCTCCACATGATCTAAATACATTTGTATGTAACCTCTATTGACACCTAGATCTGGGGCAGTCCAATTATCTAATCTTCGTTTTATCTCAGCATCATCTACATTGAGTTTAAGCGTGCGATTAGGAACATCTAAGATGATCTCATCTCCGTTTTCTACAATTGCTAATACGCCTCCTGCTGCAGATTCTGGAGAAATATGCAAAACGGTTGTACCGTATGCTGTACCACTCATTCTTCCATCTGACACCCGTATTACATCTTTCACTCCTTTCTCTAACAGCTTTTTAGGCAAAGCCATATTACCTACCTCTGCCATCCCGGGATAACCTTTGGGTCCTGCATTTTTCAAGACCATTACACTGTTCTCATCTATCTCTAACTCAGGAGTATTGATACGAGCGTGATAGTCTTCTATATCTTCGAATACAACTGCTTTCCCAGAGTGCACCAGTAAATTCTCAGAAGCAGCAGCAGGCTTTATAACTCCACCTCGCTCACATAAATTCCCATACACGACTACTATCCCAGCATTCTCTTGGAAGGGCTTTTCAAAATCTGCTAAGACATCTTTATTATAATTCTCAGATTCAGCAGAGTTTTCGATTATCGATTTACCATTTACAGAAGGTGTCTCTTTGAGCAGATGAGAAACCTCTTTTACAACTACTGGCAATCCACCAGCATAATAAAAGTCCTCCATGTAGTGCTCACCTGCAGGTTGCAGATTTGTGAGTAGTGGGACCGTACTGCCTATTTTATCAAAGTCTTTTAGATCAAGAGCGACACCTACCCTTCCCGCAATTGCCAAGAGGTGGACTACAAAATTACTCGAGCCCCCTGTCGCTGCATTCACTACTATCGCATTCTCAAATGCTTCTCGTGTAAGAACATCAGATACTTTTCTATCTTCTGCAACCATATCTACTATTCTCCTACCGGTCATTTGCGCTAAGACCTTTCTTCTAGAATCAACGGCTGGAATAGCAGCATTGGTTGGAAGGGACATCCCTAGAGCTTCTGTCATCACCGCCATCGTAGAGGCTGTACCCATGACCATACAATGCCCCGCACTCCGACCAAAGCACGATTCCATCTCTCTGATCTCCTCATCTTCTATCTCTCCTAGAGTCGCTTTATCTGCTAGTCGCCACACATCTGAGGTCGCGAGTTTTTTCCCTTTGTATCGCCCAGTTAGCATCGCTCCACCCGAGATAACTATGGTCGGTAGATCCACACTTGCTGCACCCATGATCAGCGATGGAGTAGTCTTATCACATCCGCACATGAGTACTACCCCATCGAGCGGATTTGCTCTGATAGACTCTTCTACATCCATACTTGCTAGGTTACGATATAACATCGTGGTGGGCTTCATCAGCGTCTCACCCAGTGACATCACAGGAAATTCTACTGGAAACCCACCTGCTTGGATTACCCCTTTCTTAACCGACTCTGCTAGTTCTCTAAAATGAGCATTGCAAGGTGTTAACTCCGACCAAGTATTACATATGCCGATCACCGGCTTTCCAAATTCATCATCTGGTATTCCCTGATTCTTCATCCATGCACGATATATGAAGCCGTCTCTACCCTTTTTACCAAACCAGGCTTGTGATCTTAGTTTTTTCTCTTCCACTTTTTTTGTTTTTATATGAGCAAGATAAAAATTAAAGCATTACTATTCATCCTATATTTGATGTAAGATCTTTCTGCCAAATGCACCGCCACTTTAAATTATTCAAACCATACGGTTACCTCAGCCAATTCGTCTTGCATGATAACACTAAGAAGCGACTCCTAGGAGATTTCTATGATTTCCCTGACGGCACGATGTCGATAGGAAGATTAGACAAAGCATCCGAAGGCCTACTACTTCTCACCACTGATGGCAAGGTAAGTTATCACATCTGTAGTCAAAAAGTGGAGAAAGAATACTACGCTCAACTAGATGGAATAATTAATACAGAATCTGCTTTGAGACTCCGCAAAGGTGTTAACATCAAAGCCGAAGAAGGGGCTAACTATACCACCCTACCCTGTGAAGTACGGATACTAGAAACAACGCCTCATCTACCACCACGAGCAAAGAAAATAAGGGACGATAGACATGGACCAACTAGCTGGATTAGTATCACTCTTAAAGAAGGAAAATATCGACAGGTAAGGAAAATGACGGCAGCTGTTGGGTTTCCTACACTTAGATTGGTGCGAGTTAGGATAGATGATATTCGGATTGATGATATGAAGCCTGGTGAGGTTGTAGAAATGCAAAGTTTAATTTAATATCAAAAAAAATGATAGATCAACTTTACATTCCTTTATCCTTAAAAGATTTTTCTCATTGTCCAATTTGTAAATGTCAATGGACCAGTTCCTATCTTTTCTTCTAACAATATTTCAAATCCAAGTTTTTCGTAAAACTTTACTGTCCAGTAACGCTGAGTGTTCAAAGCTAAAATGGCATCTGGTGTTTTACTAGAGATCAATTCAAATTGACGCTCTAGTATTTACTAACCCATCTTTTACCTCTTCTACTTTCTTCCATGTGAAGGCTTCCCATAGCCGAAACAGCAATTTGCTTTGATCTCGAAATAATATCAATTACTGGATTATTTGGAGACATAAATAACTTTAAATCAGTGGTATCTTAAAATGCATTATAAATTTTTAGTATTACACTTTCAAAAAATTTCGATGAGTCAGTATACCCAGCAGCATTATCATTAAAGATTGAGCTGCTTGTGTTCTCAAGAAAAATTTTGTATTCTGCTAAGTAAATTTTGTGCTTATGCATTTGTATTTGTAACTGTCACGTTAACTTCAATTAACTCAAGGATGCGCAGCCACCCATACCTCCCCATCCTCAAATATCTCTTTCTTCCAGATAGGCACTGTTTCCTTTAAGGTATCGATAGCATATTGACAAGCATCGAAAGCAGCCTTACGATGAGGGGTAGATACTGCTATGACTACAGCAACATCTGTAATGGCTAGATTCCCTACTCTGTGGTGAATGGAGATCTTAGTAGCCGACCATTTTTCTTTGATAGATTCAGCGATCTTGCGCATCTCAGATTTCGCCATCGGCTCGTAGGCTTCGAACTCTAATCTCAGAACTGGCTTTCCTTTAGTCTGATTCCTTACCGTCCCTATGAAAGTTACAATACCTCCTACGCCAGGATCGCTGACAAATTGCTCGCAATCTTTTGGGTCTAAGGCACTATCTTTTATTTGTATGTCTATCACAGGTTTATCGCTTCGTTAGTACTTCTAAATCACTTATAAAATAGTCTATCATCAAACGGAAATTTAGCCGAATCTATGATCTTTATTTTATTAAAATCTTTATGCTCTGGATTTATCAAATAATTAAAATCTCCCGGCACTACCACAGAAGGCACTTTTATAAGACAAAATTTATTTTCCATTACTATCCTATCGCCTAGCTCTCTAGTTTGCTTTACCCTTGGAAACTCTTTCCAATTATAGACCAGATCATCTTCGCTGACCTCTAAGCATTTGATCTTGTCAGGCACATAGATGGTAAGCATAAAGAACTTGATCGTATTGATATTCTGTAAATTTATATGAACCGAAACTTCAGCCATTGCCAATGATCTATTCTGCCCTGTATAGACCAGCTTTGTTCCTTTCCCATTCCATCTTCCTCCATTCAAAGCAGCACCTTTACCCGAGAGATCCTTACGATACTTCTCATTAGCTAATCGAAATACCTCCATCCCTAAATAAAAATACCATGCTCAAAATTAACGAGGCGCTCTATTACGAGTTCCTTCCCGTAAGAGCTTTTCATACAGTCTACAGGGCGCATACCTCCAAAAGCAATGGTCTTATCATCTAACCATCCCCGCAAGCTCTCAGCATCACCAAAAAAGGTCATCCCATGCTCAAATACCTCCGCAAACTCAAATATCTTCTCAGACTGAGATGGCTTAAACCGTCCATTAGAGGCCTGATATCTTTGCATGCTTTTGTAAGATAAATCTAATAGGTCTGCCCACTCCTTAACAGAATAAGGCGATCGTTGCTGAATCATTTCAAAAAGAGAATAAGGAATACCAGCCGCAATAGCTTGAATCACAGAAAAGGTATCATCTAAAAAGCTCTCAAAAGTTTTGGTCTTTGATTGGTAACTTACCGCTGGCTCTTTGGCAAGAAATGTATTGAGTGCATTATTAAGGTCTTTTTCGGAGGAAACTGGATAAGTCTTCATATGTGGTCATTTGTCCTACAATATAAGACATTTGTCCATTCTTAGCAAGTTGATAGTTCCTAAATGTTAATTTGGTTGGGCGTAAGAATATTAATTATAGCACTATTAGATGCTCCTTAACCCACAAATAGCATACTCGACAGTACATGTCATATAACTTATATGCTGTTCTTCCACCCAGCTTAAGTAGCCTTGTCTAGTTATATAAAGCTATCCTCCTGCCACTGGCGGTATGATGACTACTTCATCATTCTCACTAAGCAAAAAATCGTCTCCTTGGTACTCTTCTTTTACAGCAAATGCTACCGACCTAAGTCTTTCGAGATCTGGGTAATCCAAGTATAGCTTTGCTTTAAGTTCTTTTACATTCTTTACTTCGTATTCTACTTCTTTTTCTTTGGAAGCGAGGATGTCTTTAGCGATACCATAAGAGACTAATCTCAATTTCATTTGACTTTATTTATTTTTTATCCGTTCTATTATCTTCTTCACTTACATTTCGATTATTAATTCACTAACAAAATGGTTGGTCATCAGTTTGGAATATAACTTAGTTCCCAAAGTAAAACTATTATTTCATAAAGAAGTTCGAACTTTTACTCTTTTGACTTATTCAATTTTACGGCATTTAGCATACTTATAAATAAGGCTTTTTGCAATTGCCCCAATTTGATTTTATCAGATATCTCCAGCGCATTCTACTATCACAAAAAGAAAAACTATAGCTTTAGTTGAAAAAATATTTTCTTCTCTATCAATGAACAACTTATATATTTTAATAAATAACCATATCCTTTTAAATAGCAAGTATTACATCAGACTTTGAAAGAAATACGTAAAATAATAGAAGAGTATGATCGCATAGATTTTACAAAAGAAAGTGCAGCGATCGCTTCTGTGGTCAATGTTGAAGAATCATCCTACCGCAGGATCGGCGCTAGGATGCTAGTAAGAAGCAATGGCATATGGATAGGCGGTATAAGCGGTGGTTGTTTAGAAGGTGATGCACTGAAGAGGTCTCAAAAAGCAATTTTCAAAAACAAACCATCGCGAGTAGTCTATGACACGATGGATGATGACAAAAATCAAATTGGCATCGGCTTAGGATGTAATGGCAGGATAGAAGTACTCTTCACTCCCATTGAAAATTCTGACCCTAATAACCCGATTGAACTACTTCGTAAGGTCGTAGAAATCAATAGCCCTTCTACTATCCTTAAGATCGTAGAAGCAGAAAATGAAGACATCCTTGGCTCTAGCCAGTTATTGAATCAAGAAGGGAATTCCATCAATTTTTGCGATCTAAGCAGCCAAGATCTCACGAGCCTCATCGCTAAATCAAATGAAAAAAGAAGGCCGTTGTTAAGTACGCTTAAAAACAGTGCAGGGGCAGAATTAAAAGTCTTAATAGAATATATCAAACCAGAAACAAGACTAGTCATAGTAGGTGACAACTATGATGTGAATGCATTTATCGGAATAGCAAATGAACTGGGATGGGAAATCCATGTTGTTGGCAAAGCCAAAAAACTATCGAAATATGCTTTTGCTACAGCAAAGAAAGTCTACGACTATGATGAAGCAGACACAATCGATGTGCATGATTATACAGCAGTCGTACTAATGTCTCATGATTACAATTGGGATAAGAAAATGCTGCCGATATTCATGTCCAAGGATCCAAGGTACATTGGCATGCTTGGCCCAAAGAAGAGAATGCAAAAGATGCAGAAAGAAATCCCTGATCTAGATCTAGAGAGATCAGTGAACTTTCATAGTCCTGTAGGGTTGGATATTGGGGCAGAATCACCAGAAGAGATAGCACTGTCTATTGCTTCCGAAATAGTTGCTACATTTAGAGAAAGAGAAGGGACTTCACTCAAGCACAGAGAGGGGACCATACACGAGAGATCTTAGAATATTTAGAAAAGTATGTTAGTAGATAAGCACAATAGAATCATAGATTACCTGAGACTTGCCGTAACGGATAAGTGTAATCTGAGGTGTTTCTACTGTATGCCAGAAGAAGGGATCCAATTCGTTAGGAAGGATAAGCTACTTTCATTTGAAGAGATGACCAGGATCATAACTCTGTTTTCTGAAGAAGGGGTAAATAAAATTAGGATCACTGGTGGCGAACCATTTCTAAGAAAAGGGATCATGTCTTTCCTTGATGAAATAACTAGTCTTGAAAAAATTGAGAAAGTTGCCATCACAACCAATGGCACGCTAACTACCCAATATTTAGATGACCTCATCAAAATGGGAATCACTTCTTATAACTTGAGTATAGACACAATTGATAAAGAACGTTTTTTTGCAATTACGCGCAGAGATTCCTTTGATGCCGTATGGGAGTGTTATCAGATGATGCTAGACAGAAAAGTAAACCTTAAGCTCAATGCTGTAGTGATGGCCAATCAAAATATCGATGATCTCATCCCAATGGTCGAACTAGGCATAACTGATAATGTATCCATAAGATTCATAGAAGAAATGCCTTTTAATGGAGCGGGCAGCCACTACGCTAAACTAGAATGGGATCACAAGAAAATACTGCAACATATCGAAGATCATTTTGGCAACGTCATAAAGCTCCCAGACCCTAAAAACTCTACTTCGTTTAACTATAAAGTGGAAGGGTTTAAGGGTAGCTTTGGTATTATCCCTGCTTATACTAGATCATTCTGTGGTTCTTGCAACCGACTGAGACTTACGCCTCAAGGCACTATCAAAACTTGCCTTTACGATGATGGCATATTTAACCTTCGGGATCTGATGAGGGCAGAAGCATCGGACACCGAGATCATTACCGCAGTACAAGAAGCTGTCGGTACTAAAGCAAAGGACGGATTCGAAGCAGAGCGCAGCAGAAAAAAACTACCCTCAGTATCAGAATCGATGGCAACCATCGGAGGATAACCCAACATCATGATAACTGTAGAAGAAGCACTTAAGATCATATCTGAGCATACTGTAGACTTTGGCGTGGAATCCATTCCACTCTCAGAAAGTATCAATCGGATATTAAAAGAAGACTGGTATACCGATAGAGACCTGCCTCCGTATGATCGTGTGACCATGGATGGGATTGCCATCAACTTCGATGCATTTGAGAAAGGCAACAAGTCATTTCCAATAGAAGGAGTTGCCGCAGCTGGTTCGCCTCAACAATCGATGAAAAATTCGGGAGCATGCTTAGAAGTAATGACTGGTTCGATCTTACCTAGCAATACTGATACCGTAATCCGTTATGAAGATCTAGACATTATAGACGGTAAAGCAACTTTACAGATAGACAATCTAAGAAAGACCCAAAACATCCACTTTAAAGGAGAAGACAAAAAAGCTGGGCAGCAAGTAGCTAATCGCAATACCAAAATATCTCCTGCAGAAATCGGGCTGGGAGCAAGCATCGGGAAAGCAAAAGTGCAAGTCTCCAAGCTGCCTAAAGTAATGGTTATCTCTACTGGTGATGAATTAGTCCAAATAAATGAACAACCCCTTGAACACCAGATTCGGAGGTCAAATGTTTATCGCTTGGTGACTAGTCTTAAATCTTATAATATTTCTGCGGACACAGACCATCTTAACGATAATCCTAACGAGATCAAAGCTAGTATAGCTAAGTACATTGATCAGTACGATGCAATTATCTTAAGTGGTGGTGTGTCTAAGGGCAAGTTTGACTACCTCCCTCAAGTCCTTGAAGAGTTAGGTGTAACAAAACTGTTTCATAAGATTAAACAGCGACCTGGCAAGCCTTTTTGGTTTGGCAAATTTAAAGAGCAGTGTACCATTTTTGCTTTGCCTGGCAATCCTGTTTCTTCTTTTCTATGTATGCAGCGTTATTTTAGATACTGGTTAGAATTATCTCAGAATGGGCAGGTGCCTGAGTTGCAATATGCGGTGCTTGGAGAGGATGTTTTTTTTAAGCCCGATCTTACTTATTATTTGGAGGTGAAACTTAATTCTGGTCCTGATGGTAAGGTGATGGCTAAGCCTATGAAAGGGAATGGCTCTGGGGATTTGGCTAACCTTACCGTTGCGGATGCTTTTATGGAATTACCGCGGGGAAGGGATGAGTTTTTGGCTGGGGAGGTTTTTTCGTTTTATCGCTATCGGTAGTTTTTTCCTCTATCCTACTATTGTTTTGCAAGAGCCAACCCTTCGATAAACTTAGGGCAGGCTTTTCTCCATTGCAAGGAGAAAGATGAAGTGGTAGGCAAATAAAAAACCCTCATTTTTGTTTCGTAGCTATCTTGTTTTATTTAATTTTTTCATTCCGAAAGACGTACGATTGAGGAATCTCCAATTTCAAAGCCAAAAATCCAAATTACAACTATTGAGATATCTCCCTTCGCTCGACATGAAAAAAAAGAACCGCCCAACTAGTAAGAATTCGTTCAAAAACCCCCAATTTGGCCGAGCGAAATCGTCCTCTCTCCTCTTTCAAAAGGAGATACATCACAGAGTGACAGAGAGGAGTTCTTCATAATCCTCAGGTGTATCCACATCTTTAAGTATATGATCATTAAACATCTCGACCTGATAGACATGATCCCTGTTAGCCTGAATAATATTCTTGCACCCCTCCATCTCTAGATGACCTAAAATATCATCGCGATACGAAGCAGAAAAAATTACAGGATTACCTTTCATCCCATTATAAAATGGCACAACAATACATTTTGAATCATGCTTAACTAGCAATTCAAAACGCTCGATGATATGATCATAATCTACTGCCTTCATCAAAGGCTGATCAGCCAAACAGATCATAAAACCAGAAGCATCCGCAGACGCAGCCTCCACGCCAACCTGAATAGAAGTAGTCATCCCCTTCCGGAAGTTTGGATTTACCACTACATGTATCCTATCTGATCTTTGCCCATTCAAAAGATCATTGTCATTATTATTCATGATAATAATAAGCTCAGACTTATTGCTTGCCCATAGATTTT
>ENA-ORXT01002088-ORXT01002088.1-marine-metagenome-genome-assembly--contig:-NODE-2088-length-24954-cov-7.353298_pt1 | contig 24954 bp, 19 predicted proteins | sample MGYA00237868_ERZ511482 | MGnify/ENA metagenome assembly ERZ511482
ATGTCTTTGACGATACGCTCGCCGGACGTTGTTTTACTCTGTCTCATCTTTCTCTCCATGAGAATGAAGATGAGCGAAAAGTCTCTCTTAGCCCAGACCTAAATCTGATACACAAACACTAACGTTAGACAGACCATCAAAGTTTTGGACAATAAATCATACTTTTTTTTTGATTTAAAATATGTTTGCGTAATCAGTTTCGAGTGTCAGCCATGTATAGCTGCCGATACTCTTCAGCTTTAGCAAATCCATTGATCTCAAATTCTAGCTTCTTACCGCGATACTTGGCTTTCACAACAATTTCATCGCGTTCCAATGTTCCTATGTCATAGGGAGTTAGCGTAAGATTTAAAAAGACGTGTTGCGTCTCGCCATGATGATGTCCTGAGTGTCTGGACGTCGATAGTTTTCGCTCACGTTCATTAAACTCGACTTCTAATTGCTTGTCGCGTTTGAGGCCGTCAAAGTAAGACATGTCCACTAAAAAAAAGCTATCATCATGTCCATTTGTTGTTTTGCGATACATGAAGGTTAGCCACTCCCGCTTGTAGGCCATGTAATTGCCGAAGTCTGTCCTTTCCCATCCGTCCGGGATTGGTGGTAAGGCAGCCGGTTGCGTCTCTGATAATGGTAACGTTTGTGTTGAAGGAGTAGCCGGTGTCTGAACTTTCGAAGCGTAGTGAGAAGGAAATTCCGTGATCAGGGCCGCCTCGCAGGTTTGTATGAGTTGGTTCACTTCGTTGAGACCTGTTACTGCGAGCATCCCGGTATCGTCGCTGTACCCAACATTGATCGAAGGATATTCCCAGCTTGATGATTTGATTTCGAGAACCTTGTTATCCTGTTTCAAGAGGTCATCGAAAGATAGTTTTTGAGCGCGGTATCGCTGATCGCTTTCTAAAGGGGTGAAGAATTTGTCTCCTGTGACACGCCATTCATAGCTATCGTTTGAGATCCCATATCGTCCAGTGACGTGAAGTCGGAGCGGGTTATCGACCGTAGTTCGGCTGTAAGGCGTTTCTCTTTGGAGGATGAAGGCTGTTTCATAATTCGAGAGATGGATATTTCCACCAATCTGGCCGTAAGGCGCGGTTTTTGAGAATGGCGAACGATCAAGCTCTGATTTGTAGGCCGCACAAAATGATATGTCGCGCGTTCCCATACCGACCACATTCCAGTCAGAGACGGAGCCGAACTCGGCCATATAGATCCCGGACGCTCCTCTTAGTTCTGTGAATGTTTGTGCGCTCGTTGCGCTAGCAGCAAGTAAAGCCCACGAAACACATAATGATATTTTCAACTTACCAGCCACAAGCGTCTCTCAAAGGTTGAATTTCAGATTCTAGGTTGGAGATATTAAAGGTCATCTCGCGCGGATTTTCTCCGTATGGAGTTACGCGAACAGCAAGCTGTGTCTTATCGAAAAGAGCCTTCGCGAACGGGATGGCCGCATTGCCGTTCCAAAGTCCTGCAGAGGTATTGTTTGTCGATATTCTCATGCTCTTCGTGATCGGTGATTGCTTGTCGATACGATACTGAACTTTCGTTTCATCCAGTCCGAGATACTCGTCAAACAAGAAAATGACCGATGTTGTATTTTCTCTACACCGAACCATTAACGTGGTCCGAGTGTTTCTGTCGTACTTGTCGAGATAGCTTGAAGAGTCGGTTTGCAGGTACACGTCCTTCGTGTCTTCCATGAGAGATGTGTCCTCGCTTAAGCTCCAGGGATTATCAAATCTTTCGATTTCCGTATCGTAGCAAACACTTGTCCGAAAGGGCTCTATCTGTGGATCATGCTTGGCCATACATCCCGCCATTGCTTTTAGCTCTTTTGTCTTTGTGGGATCTGCCCGATAACTGGCTAAACGTTCGTTTAATTCAGCAACCTTATCGCTATGCGCTAGCGTCTCAGCTTGTTGAAGAAAGTCCTCTGTCGTCCGGTCATTTTCAGGCGCGCATGACGCCGTTAGCAGCCCAAAGCAAATCACTGGAACAATCTTCCAATGGTGAAAGGTATTTGTAAAATCTACAGCCATTTTTTAGATTTAGACTGCTCGCGGCTTAGTGGCAATAAATCTATTGCAAAGCATCGCAGTTGAAATGATCTTCAGCGTGACTATCACTACCTTATGCCCGAAAATCCAACCATCCCAACTCGTAAAATTGACGAGAGATTTGAAAAATACGATGTCAGCATTCGACTAGATGGGCGAGATGCGGACCTCTTCGGTCTTTCAATACTCTTCAGTCCCGGCGTTTCAGACCGTTTCATTGTAACGACGGAAATCATTGGTGAGCCGAACCCTCCCGGACACAAGGTTGTTGATGCATCAAAACGCACAACTATACTTCGTGGGACAGCAGCAAATACTCTTGTTGTGGCTATGGACCCTCACACAGCGGCAGCTGTATGTTTCCAGACTCTCCGGTCCTTAAATGGATATGCTGCGCTAATATCTCCGGGGTTCCGAGGAGTGTCGGGAACTTCAGCAGAGATAATTGGTCGAGATCGACGGTATGGCAATCGCTATATGGTGTTTCCTAGTCGGCCAGAAGATAATGACATTACGATGCTCGGGCGCCACTCTGGACATTTTGATGTCATGGAGTCTCGGTTGAGTTTTATTGAGACAAGTTTGATCGCGCAGAGGGCTTTGCAAGTCGTTGCTGATCGCCCAGCTTGGACGTCTTATTACAGAGCCCTCGAGGATATTGCGGATGATCTTGGTTCAACGATCTCTAAACTTCATACGCATGGCCTGATGACGGCCGAGCAGAATAATGCCTTCAGGAGTTCAGCAAATAACTCGATGCAAGAACATGAAGCCCCGAGACATGGTTTTGAAAAAATCAACAAGACTCTTGATCCGAATAATTTGATGAATCTAATTGAGGGGAGGGAGCTTGTCCGCGAAGCAGTTAATGCTTGGCTGGACCTTAAGTGTGGGAACAGGGCTCCTCGGGAAATGGTCGATCATATGGGAGAGCTCAGGTTTGGGCTTTCAAAGTGAATACCGCTAATATATTGGACCTTTGTTGCCTTTAGGCTCAGTCTTGTATCGGCGGTAACGGCCGGCTTAGTATTACGCCGAACTCTCAGTTCGAGGAAAATGTTTTCAACCGTGCCAAGCAAGGGTTCGCTTGAACTGAGGAAGTCGCAGGTTCCCTACTTGTTCTTTTATTTCTGCCAAAACGGGCACGATTGTTGCCACCGGGCCCATTAGGCCGCGTGCAAGCTTCGGAGATTATGCCAATCGCGCGATCTGGTCTCGCGCGGCTTTATATCCGTATCGTAGACCGCAGAACCCCGCATCGCCGCCGGGCAACAAGTCGAAGTAAACTTCGTCCGTGTTGGAGGATGGTCGGCCTTTTCTAGCTCGGGCAAGTGGTTGATACAGTGTTAAAAGGCGATAATGAGCATCCTTGGCTGCGACACCGTCACCATGCATGCCCTGGCCCTGCAGATAAGCTTGAGCCACAAGCTCCGAAATCCGGTCTGCGATCTCCTTTTGTGACATGTTTATAAAATGACGATCGAGCATGCCGTCTATGCGGCTTCTGAGCGGATGCAGTGACGCGTGTTCATGCTCTCTCACCGCGCCTGCCCAAAAACTATGCCCTAAACGCCAAGCGCGGCGGCAAGCGCTTGGAGACCCGACGGATTCAAACGCTTTGATAAGCGTTTCATAAAGGTCGCGCACATCGCGCGAGCTAGGGACGACATCCGAATGATAAAGCCAACTCACCATGTGAGCCTGACACACCGATCCGAGCACCTTGCCGATCGGCACGGCCAATGCCGCGTAGGCGATGGGGTGTCTGCCGAACGCTTCCATATATCCGTCCCATTCGGAAAAGTCGCCGGCACTGATGTCGAGGAGACGCACAAGAGCAATCTCTTCACTGGCAGACGAGAGGGCGTGCCCTTTCTTTTCCAGATAGAATGCCAATCCGATCTTACGAACGATCTGACGTCCACTATCGGACGCAAGTTCAAGAACAAGAGCGAGCGGCAGCTTATCGAATAACTGGGCAATCACGACTGGGTCGACTTCTTCCTGAAGGATGGAGAGAAGAATGGATGAATCCTGAGCGGCAACGAGCGCGGCCCGATATGCAACCTTTGGAAATAAGGGAAAATCAACGACTGTTCGCACAGCGTACATGGGTGTCAGGAAACCCAACCCCTTTGTCTGCCAGGCCCAAGCTCGCAAGTCTGTTGCCCCAGCTCCAGGATAGAAAAAGCTGCACGGTATGCGGGCAGGCGCTCGGATAGACTCCTCCAAAAGATCGGAATCCAATGAGACAAACTCTTTGCAGAGCACGCGCATGCAGCCGTCAGCATCAAGCCACATCAATGTATCGAGTAAGGCGACACACTCGGAAAGGTCGGATACGGATCTCATAGCAAGCAAGGTCTCTGCCGCCAGTTCAACAAAGGTGGTCATCTCGGGCTGGAAGGGAAGCGGACTTCCTTGTGCCCACGCATCAATGAAACCAAACTCACTGCCATGAAGGTTGTCGACCGGAAACCCTGCTTGATGGCGGCGTAGCATTACCGCGGCAAATTCTGGCAAAGGATGGAGGCATACGGTCGTTGCTGCCCGCACCCGGCTTCGAATGGCGTCTAGCGCATCCTCGAATGTCATTGTGACGACGCCGGAGAATCATCCGCCGGGATAGGCCAAACTTGACAGTGAGGGTCTTTGTCAAGCGCATTCCATAGGGTTAGAAAGCTGCCTGCGATCTGATCGCCATATGGCATCTCGACGAGAACATGATGTGACTTACCCAAACCGTTCACGGAGGCACCAAGTGACCAAACGAGATACTGGTTGCCGCCCTGCGGAAAAATCAAAAACCGGTCGTGAAAAGACCAGCCGGTTTGACCAACACGAGCAAGGTAAGTGAGGTCGATTTGAGGGTGGCTCTGGCCAATACCCTTTTGAAGACTCGTCCGCTGCCTTTGAATCCATGCGGCATTCCGTGAACCTATGCCTGCGTCATCGTGATTGACTTCAGGAACTCGCGTGGCGCTCTTCGTCTCCTCTTTCGTCGTCTCCTCTTTCGCGTCACTGAGTGCGCGGAGGTCGGAGTCCTTGTGTCGGCAAAGCGCCAGAGTATCGATGATATCCTTTCCGGCTAGGTACGGGTCCCACAGCCAAGCTCCATTCTTGCCGTGATTGTTGAGCAGAGCCTCAATGTCGCTGAGCGCGCGGCCCCGCTCGCCGGAACGATCCTGGTCTCCGGCATAAGAAACGAGCTTGCGCTGGCCCTCCAATGTGCGGGCGCTTTTGAGGCGTTCACGTTGTGCTTCGCGGCGGCGTTGAGGATGTGGTCCCGGACCGAGCTGTTTCGGGCGATCATGCGAAATGACCGAAACCCGCCGCACTGTTTCAAAGCCGTCGTCATCAGTTTGATGGACCTCTCGGAACTGGTGTCCGGCGGTCGACGTCTGAAGTATCGATCCCCCAAAATATCCAAGGGGCGCATGACTGCAAAGCGTCGTGCCGGTGTCTGCGTCCTGAACTTCGATCATCCATGTGTCATAGTTGCGGGGCATTGGTATCTGCACGGTCCACGAAGGCTGCGCGCCGGCGGTTACGACAGGTCCGAACGTATCGTCGAAACGCGACACCACATGTACTGGTCGGGCCGGGGCATAGGGATGCCATGCCCCTCGAACGGTAAGGTCACCTGAGCGGTCACGGCTGACGTCGAATGCCAAGGGCTCTGTTCGAAACTGCATGAGCAAATTGCCCAGACGGTCAGGCAAGGCCGCAAGAGAAAAATGTGGAATTTGGCGAAGCGCTTGGTCGAAACTGGAGCTTACACGTCCTTCGGTGATGAAGCCGGACATCGGAGGCGCGGGCATGGCGGAATATTCCTGTACGTAACCGCCACTAAAGACATTAGATTTCAAAAGCCCGTTGAGCTCGTGGGAAAGCGTCTCGGCAGCCGGGGAGAAGCGCTCTTCGTACAAGCTTAGCGCAGGCATGGCCACGGTCCCGCTCGCCGTCACCAAAGGCTTTCTAGCCTCGAGGTCCCTCAATACACCCCGGAAGGTCTCGATCGTGAGGACTTCGCGCGTAAGTCCTAACGCCATCTTCATTTTGCCCTGAAGTTTTATTGGTTCGGCGTAGTGGTAACATACGTGTAAAAATCGGCCAAAATAAAGAACAATATAAGAACATTTGAAAGTCTTATGGCGAGCTGAGCGTGCTCTGCGTCGTCTAAAAATGTTCTGCTCAACGAGAGACCTCGTAATTTCGAGTAAAAATCACGATTTTTAGCCCCCTGTCTTCACTATATCTTAGGAAACATAATACAGGTTATGTTTCCTAATGCCCAAACTTGATACTTTTCCAGCTCTTAACAGCACCTCGGCCATAAGCACTTTAGCGCCTCCAGATATTATCATCCGTGGTGGTCAAGACGTAGTAACTATATACGCAAAGCTGCACACGATCTTTGCCAACGCCCAAAACGATCAGTTTGCTGTCGGAGTGTCAGACTTTCTTGAATGGCTCGAGGATCTCGCACCTGGCATGAATTTGGAGCACATCGTCGAAGACAATATCTCCTCTCACCTTTCAAACTTAGCGTCTGTGGGATGCTCTGAGGCTGAACAGGCTGCGCGGCTTTGTGCAATCGACCTATTTCTAACGAATATGAGCGAAAGCCTACCCGAACTAGGCCGCATTCCGCGCAGCAGTTATGGAGGCGTCTGCCCTCCTCTTCTAATCGTTGAAAACTCTTCAGAAAATGCTGATTTCATAAGTGTTTATATCGATTTTCTGATGTCACACACGAACCGCAAAACGCGCGAGGTTTATGCTCAGGGTTTGCGCCGGTTTTGTGACTGGATCGTAGATCATAAGGCAAACTCCCGTTTGCCCCTTCTCTCCGAGCTTACGGGCTCGCAAATGGCGACATTCATAAGCTCAATCTCTGAAACGAACGAAGAAACTGGGCTTACCGATGACAAAGCTCGAACAGTCGGCACGATCTTTTCCGCCGTGAGGACTTATCTCGATGCCTGTATCGCAGCCGGCTTACTTAAAACCAATGTAGCGCGTGCGGTACGCCTCCCCCGTGTTCCGACCGGCAAAGGCGCGACGCCAGTCCTCGATAATAACCTTGTGGCCCGGATGATTGAGATGATCCCTATGGAGACGGACGCGGATTACCGTGACCGGGCGATGATTGCGATGATGGCCTATTCCCTCTTCCGAATATCGGCAGTTTGCCGCTTACGCGTTCGAGACTATCAGATGCGCGGAAACCTTCGATATATTGTGACTGTCGAGAAACGAACGAAAGTGCATGAAATGCCAGTTCATGAAGTTCTTATGCATTACATCGATGATTACCTGACGAGAACGGGTTTGATCAATCAACCTGATGCTCCCCTCTTCCAAGGTACAACACCCCATCTAGGCGCCCTCACCGGCCGAGCTTATTCTCGCAATGCGAGTTGGAAGATGATCCAGAGACGCGCGAAAGCGGCGGGCAATTACGGCGAGGTTGGAAACCACTCCCTGCGCGCAACGGGCATTACCAACTACTTGGCGCATGGCGGCCAGCTCGAAGAAGCGAGAAAGATGGCTGGACATAAGAGCGCTGAGACGACGCGTCTTTATGATCGGAATATTGATACGGTCGACCCTGAAGAGGTGTTACGCATAAAGTATTAGCGGCTATGTGTCCCTTCGGGATTAAATTCTAAAATTGCTAAAAACTATATTCCATAGGAGCTTAGCGAATACCTTGACCGCTTCGAAAATTCTGACACCTCCAGACGCACTAGGTATTCTTGAATACCTAGTATCCCTTCTCCACCAAGGACGCGAGGTCGATCAAGACAAGGTTCTTGGATTGCTTCAGGGCGTCATTGGCTCACTCGCGCACCATCCCGAAGCAAAGGATTTGCGGGTCAAGCTGTACCAGTTTTTTGAGCCACAGCAGTTTGGTACGGAGGGGCGTGTGCTCTTGCTGAAGGTCGTGTCTATCATACTTGATCGCTTATCCCTCAAGATTGTCGTTCCAGATCCGCTGCCAACAAATCCCACAGAGGAGGCCTTCGAAATTGTAACCAGCTGGGCGCTCAGCAGAATTAAGCTCATTACATCACTCACTGATAAGAACGAACAACTGGCAGCATTCCGTGAGTTGCCCTCCCAAGGAGTTCACTCCGGAGATCTGCTACCTGTGCTGGATCAATTCGTGCACCATCTGGCGAAAGATGTCGGGGAACCAGGTACGGCAAATGCTGTCGCCCTAATAGCACAGCTTGCAGTGATACAAAGATCTCATGGCGACGATAATATTAGAGATCTTAAGGCTCTTCGCTCGTCGGTTTCCGTGCTCGGTTCTATTGGTCGTCATCAGGACGCGAGAGACTTGGCCGAGCTCGCGCTGGATGTTGACGACGGCGACGCAGCCCGAAAGCGTATGGCTTGGTTCGTTTTTGCTGATGCCTATGCGCGCTCCAATCAGATGACCGAGGCTCTATTGGCTGTTGGCTGCTTTCTGATGATCGATGTGCCGATCGCCCCTGATGAGGGTTTTTTCGAGAATCTTGTCGGCACGAGAATTCTGCGTGATATGGGTATGACCGATCTTGCATTAGCGTTTTTGGAAAGGTCTGACGCCGCTCTGCGGACCCTATCTTCCTACGACCGATATGCGCACAGGATTGAAGGTCTTCGCGTGCAACTCCAGTTCGTTGAGCTTCGCCGCGCAAAGAACGTCGACCACGAGTTGCTGTGCGCGCTACTCGAGCTGGCCGTAGCTAACCACGATGATGTGTTGGCCAGGGAAATTGGCGATCTGGCACCGAGCGTCGCGAACCTTGTGTCCGTCGTAAAACTCGCGCGCCATCACGGCCTCATGATAAGGGACGACATCATCACCCGTATTCAAAGTTCTCTCGATAAACTGCCTCCTATCCACCGTGATACCTTGTCGGTCGCTTTCGAGGATCAGACATCTGCGCAGAGACTGTGCGAGCTTCTCAACGCGCATCAGCGAGCCAGATACGAACCTGACCGCAGTGGAGATCTGAAGTCGGTTAGGCAGATGGCACGTTCTATTCTCGATGAGATCGATTTCGACAGCCAACTCGAAGATTTCGTCTATCTCGTGGAGGTTCTGTGCGACCTCCGCTTTACGACAGGTTCCTCGGATCTGCTTTCTGCTGTCAGCAATCCCGCCGAGGCCGCTGCAAGAGTCTCACTACGTGGAAAGCCAGTGGTAGTTGTCGGGATGTCGCGATACAATGTCTGCTATGTTAGGTTCGAAGACGGACACATCACAGCATCCGAAAAAATTGATGCTAACCAGTTCGACCCATCCTCTTTCACAAAATGGTCAACCGATTATCCCTACGCTTACGCCTCTGCCGAAGCGACTGACGCAGTTTACCAGACAACGGAGTGTCTTCGCCTTCCCGACGCGGTTTCTGGTTGCACTGTTGTGGCGAGCCTCAGTCTCCAGAACCTGCCCCCCACGCTCTACCGTCAGGGTGAGACCTTCTCGGGACTGAAACATGCCATTGCCCTCGCGCCGTCCCTCGGTTGGCTGGACACTCAGGCAGATTCCCAAACCCAGAAGCTCAAGCGTGTTTTCTGGGTCGCCGGAGAAGGCCCTGATAGCGTTGGAATGGCCGGTTTGCCCCGAATAATGGGCCAGGTGAAGCCACTCTTGTTGGGTCATGGATTCGAGGTTGTGGCAGATGTTGCGCTGGAAGCGGCCATGAAAGACGCCTGCTGTCTTGTGATGGTTGATGTGCCCCTAGCTTTGTAGACACCTTGCTACCTCATTTTGTTGTCATCTCAAATTCAACGGGTGACAACATCCCATTGTTAGCATGCCTGCGTTTTGGATTGTAGAATAATTCGATGTAATCGAACACGTCTTGACGGGCATCTTTACGTGTTTTGTAAGTTTTTCTGCGGATGCGCTCAGTCTTAAGCAGATGGAAGAAGCTCTCGGCGACAGCATTATCATAACAGTTGCCACGCCGGCTCATACTGGCTTCCAGATTGTGATCCGCTAGGAACGCCCGCCACTCATGGCTTGTAAACTGTGAACCTTGGTCGGAATGAACAATGACTTTACCGGCCGGCTTGCGCCGCCAGACGGCCATCAACAAAGCGTTGAGTGCGAGCGATGTCTGCATGCGTGAATGCATCGACCATCCCACGACTTTGCGCGAGTATAAGTCGATAACGGCTGCCAGATAAAGCCAACCCTCATGCGTTCGGATATAGGTGATATCTGTCACCCAAACGCTATCAGGCGCGTCGACGTTGAAGTCCTGCTGCAATCGATTAGCTGCGGCGACAGCAGGCTTGGTGCCATACTTGCCGGGACGGCGTTTATAGCCGATCTGGGCCCGGAGGCCTTCATTACGCATGAGCTTAGCAACGGTGTTAGCAGCGCAGCGCTCACCCAGGCTCAGCAGATCATGATGGATCTTGCGATAGCCATACACGCAGCCACTCTCTAGCCAAGATTGCTTGATAAGGCCCGTCAGACGGCGCCTTCGTTTAGCTTGGCACGATAATCCATTCTTTAGCCACGCATAGAAACCACTGGCATGAACCTTCAGCACGCGGCACATGGCGCGCACCGAAAACTCGTCTCGATGCGCTTTTATAAAGGCGTACTTCACCTGTGGTCGTTTGCGAAGAACGCCGTGGCTTTTTTTAATATATCACGCTCTTCCGTGACACGTCGCAGCTCGGCTTTAAGCCGCCTAATCTCAATCTGATCAGTGGCATCCGGAGCCTTGCCCGCCTCATCACCATAACGCTTCACCCAATCGTAAAGCGACTTCGTACTAACGCCGAGCCGCCCGGCAACCGATGTGACGCTGTGGCCCTTATCTGTGACCTGCGCCACAGCCCCTAATTTAAACTCTTCTGTATATCGAATACGACCGCCCATAAGACACTCTCCTTGCTTCCAGTTTTATCAAACAAGGTGTCTACAAAGCTAGGGGCACATCACGAAATAAACGTAAGCGGAGCGTGATAACTCCCTCGTGGTGGATACTTGGCCAGTTCTCTGGCCGGGTCGCCGGCGCGTATGTCCAGGGCTCGCCTAAAGGCGACGGCGCTTGGACGGTATCCGCTTCAAGTTATCACGGCCCGGCTTTGGCCCAAAGGTTTGCAATGCGATTACAATTGATTGGAAATTTCTCCCTTGATGAGTTTCAAGAAGCTGTATCTGTGGTCGTTGAGGACCTTAAATCTAGCAAAGTGGACTCGTTGAGAAACGTGAATATTTATGCTGGAATTTGCGTTCAAGGAATTGAGACACAATTCATGGATGGCGATTCAGAAATCCAACATATGGTTTATGACCTACGCCGCCAGAGACAAATCTCTCTGTCTTCAGCGAAAATGTCAGAAGACTCTTTAGCTCGATTGAAGAAGAAATCAGGCGAAGAAGAGTAAGTTTTCTGGCCCCCTTCCCCATGGGTTGGTTGATAAACACTATTCTATATTAGAGCATTTCACTGTTTTTATATAACTTTGCATATTAGTTCGAACACACAAGATCATTTCTCAATGCCTTATTCTTTGAAGCTACCAGTTGTCTCTTGTATAAGCTTCAATTTAAAAACCTGAGCGTTTGATGCCTGGAAAATCATCTCGCCATCATTACCAACATTAACAATTGAAAGCTGGTCATTCGAACTTTCTAAACCCGTTATATAGGCATGTATTTTATTTTTCTGCATATCAAAGAGTAGCACAGTTATAGAGAGATCATCAGGATCTCGGCCGCTGAGATCGAAATTGTCATAGAATGGGGCAGACAAGTATCTATGTTGGACATGAGTCGCTAAAAATTCTCCATTCTCGCTAACAACAACGTTATTAGCAATCCCAGTCTCTATTGGAGCAATTAACTTTGTCTCATGAGTTGTTCGATCGTATTTGAACAAAAGTTCAGACAGTCGAGAACAGCATCCATCATCATAATTAAATGACGACAACTGTTCACCAGTAAAATTGAGTAATGTTGGGTTGGATATGTAAAATATGGACCTTCCACGTCGGTCCATTATTGGGTTGTAACTTCCTATGCCACCATAATTATCTCTTGTCCCATCCAATCCATGCATGTTGAATGAAACTCCCTCAATGGTCTTGGAATCTCTAATAAGCACAAATACATCTCTCTTATTATTAGTATCATTTGGAGCTAAGTTACTTGCGTTCGATTCGAAAGCCACATAATTTCCATCGGTAGAAATAGATGCATCCCCACTGAATGCATCGCCAAATTCTCCATTAGAATTTTTTACCATAGCTTCAATGTTTCCGCTTATTCGATCGTAAATAAACAGTTCATAGTCAAGGAAGTCGGAATCGGTAGCGGAAGCAAAATTGTCGTCCGTCAACCCGTGAGAGTTTGACAGGAAGATTACAAACCTTCCATTAGGTGAAATCTCTTGGATCAAATTACGGGAGTTGGAATTTTCATTTGAGCTTTTCGAGGCGCATTCTGTAGTCTTGTTTACTCGGTCATATATAAAAACATCAATGAAGGCACTACAGTTTAGATCGAGACTATTTGAAAGGTGAGAATACGCGACAAATCTCCCGTCGGCAGAGATCCTTGGATTTGTACCTGCCGCAGCTCTGTTTTGCCCTCCTAAAATACCATCAAACCCTGAAATCACTTCAGTTCTATTTGTGATCCTGTCATGCAAAAATATTTGTTCGTCGTAAGAATTGTTTCCGTCCCGAAAACCGCCTTTGAAAGTCAATATTTGTAAGTCATCTGAGGCAGACACGTTAGAAAGTTCAATTCCCTCCTGAACACCTTCGGTCGAAGTGATTTCCGAAAGTTCAAATATTTTGATGACTTCCCATTCATTTGAAATGACTGGATCTTGCGGATCATTTGGACCCCCGCCTAGTTGGATGCTGTCAGGCACTCCATCACCATCATCGTCTGTATCGCAAGGATCAGAGAGACCGTCACCATCCGTGTCTGGCGCATCGAACGAGTTGTGACAACCAGCGATGTTCGGGTCATCAAGGTAGACGGGGTAGGACCCAAGATATTCACCTCCAAGGTAAATGTTGAGTGACCCGTTACCGTAAGCCGAAATATTCTCGACGGAGCATTCCAAAATAACGGCAGAGCCACCTTCGAGAAACGCTACAGCATCAATGAACTCTCTTTTCACAACATTAGAGCAATTGGAGACCTCAAAATTGTGCGTTGTGGAGAGACCAACACCGAAGACCCTGATTTCAAAAATTGAAGCCCTTTGACTGGCGTCGATAAACACATCGGTCAAACCACCTTGAGGTTTTACGGACACGTAATTGACAGACCGCGCAAGTATTCCAGCTGAGTTGGTCTCAATCGTGGACCCTCTCACAGAACATTCCACAGCATAAACACCAGGCTGATCAAAACTGATATTTGCTTGCCCTGTTACGCCTACGTATGAGCTATTTGCGTGGGTATATATCGTTGTGTTTCGGTCTAACGTAGAGCCTTCGGCTCCACATCGAATTGCTGTTCCGGCTGCATTCGGATAAACAAGACTAACATGTCCATTCGGTGTGAAGTGACTGGATATCTGGGCTGTTTCGCCTACTCGGATTTCCTTAGGTACTTTGGTGTAAATAAGGTTGGAAAAATCTGCCGTATCGTATTTTTCAAGAGTTGAGAGTGTATCAGCCAGATAATCATATTCACTGAGAAGATAGGCCGTATCGAAGTCGTTCGCAAACCAGGTGTTTCTATAGCCACCATTCGAAGCAATTTGTTCAAGGAAGGCTGATTTTGAGAATGAAGCACCTCCTAAGAACCGCTTGCTCAAAAAATACTCCGAGCCACCCGCTTTTACATATGCCTGAACCGCATCATTCGCTATTCTTGTCGCGTTAACAACTTCCTCATTGGTATCCAATGCTGCTGCGTGACGCCCAGCATTAACTGCGGAAAAATATTGTGCGATTGTATTGCTAAAAGCTGTCACGCACGCATCCGGCGACGAGGCTCTTGCACATAATACAGCGTCAGAAACATTTCCAACGGTTCTATAAAACTCCGAGGCAATTGAGGCCTCAGTAGAGTCTGATCCAAACTCATTTGCGGCGTAAGCGTTAAGACCACTGGCCGCCAACTTAGCCGCAGATGCGGCTATTGCCGGGCTCTTATAGAACTTTTGTCCATCTTTTAGGGCGCCCTTCGCCTCTCTAATTACATTTGTCGTTTCAAGCGCTGTTGTCATTAATTCGAGAGCTTCCGGCAAAGCAATATCAGGATATAAACCTTGGTTAGCAGCTAGGATTTTTTCGGCGGCTACAAGACATTGATCCGTCATAGACCCCGTCTCGACAGCACTGGAGCATTCGGCCAGTGAAATGAGAGCGAAAATCCCCTCCCGGACTACGGCGCTTTTCTCCAGCTTTTCTAATTGGTCGCCACCTGCCGCATCGGTTGCACCAATTACAGTATCAGTTGCCAATTGCATCGCCGTTGCAGAGGCGATTGTATATTGGAGAACGGCGCTTTTTGTCCCGTAGCTTGCATCTGCTATATCTGTAAATGACTCAACCAGAGCGGCGAACTGAGTACCATATTGTTCTATTCGACCAATAATCTCTCTTTCACCCTGATCATATGAACCGATGATTTGAGACGTTAAGTTTAGATTGTCCTGCGATTTGGCCGCCATAGGGGCGATATAGGCTTGGTAGAATCTAAGCCTTCTATAGTCTGGACAGTCGGGCTTAATGTCATCAAAGAAACTGTTATTGTCGAACTGACGATAAATACAGTATTTAGAGTCAAACTCAGAGGACTCCTTATAGATTTCTTCAATGTGTTCCGCGGCGTCTCCAAGCGAAACATAAATCAAATCCAAATCCAAATTACTGGCAAGCCATTCTTCAATATTGAAATTTACAACATCATCAGCAACGTCTTGATCAAGCGCCAACCGATTTACAGCATCTCGACTTATCTGGATACCGTTTTGAGGAGCCTTGTCCTCATCCAAGGTCTGTAGGAACTGAGCAATTGCGTAAACACGCTCTGAGTAACCTATTCCAGAACTATCAGATAAATCAAAAGGGCTGGTGACCGGTTGACAGCTAGCGGTGCCAAGAAAAACGCCTCCAACCTTAAACTCAAGCGACTCCCCTTCTACGCAATAATAGTAACCTTCGTCATCTGTATCTATTCCGTTCACGCTCACGCCTGAAGCCGGGCTATCCATGAATATTCCGCGAATAAGCTTGGTTTTATCGGGGTCACAAACGTCTCCGAGACCGTCGCCATCAATATCAGCTTGAGAGGAATTTGATAGTAATCTGCAATTGTCAGAATTATCTCCTACGCCGTCATTGTCCGCGTCAATCCACTCTTCAGCATTATTTGGAAACCTGTCTTTTTGATCTTCGAATCCATCATTATCGGCATCAATGAAATCGTCGACATCAGCAACGGTAAGATTAAACCCTCTCAGGTTATCGTGAAAGCCATCAGAGACAAAGAAAAAGACATCGTATTCATTGTCACGATTATCATCTTCAGGGTTTTCAAAATCGAAATTCTCTTTAGAAGAAAGAGCTCCGGCGTTATCAATCTCAAAAAACGTGCTGTCCCCAAACTCTTGCAGCGTAATTGAAAGCGGTTGTCCTTCCGGATCTGAAATCGAGAGTTCCGTAAAAAAGGCTTCGTTCTCAAAAACCAACGCAGAAAACGAGCCAGTAAGTTGAGGAATTTCATTCACATCATTTACTGTAACGGTAACGGTTTGACTCGTCGTGACCTTACCATCACTCAAACCAATTGAGACCTCATAGATGTTGTCTTGATTTGCGTCCTCGGGATTTTCGAAGTTAAAAGTTAGGTTAACTTGATAAGCCAACTCTCCATCTGCAGATACTGAGAACAAACTAGAGTCCGGAGAACTTTGAAGAACAAAGGATAATTCATCACCGTCACTGTCACTCCCCGATAATTGAGTTTTAAAGGCAATACGGTCCGCCCCAACAAGATTGTCGATATGGTTTTCATCAGCGTTAAAAGAGGTCGCCCCGGTGAATATTGGAGCGGCATTGCTATTTTGTGCGGGAACAGATGAACTGCCGCCATCACCGCCCCCCCCTCCGGAGGCTACGATTGTCAGTATCCCAATGGCAAAAGCCACATATTGAAAAAATTTAGTCATCGCCCTCAAACTTCTTTTTGCTCAACCACTTCAAAATCACAAAGGACAGGCCCACACCTAAAAATCCACATATGATATCATTAATATCAGTGACGCCTTTCCAGAATTCTATTCCGCTGTCGGCCGTCCACCAAATTCGAACCCCAAGTATCTCCAAAATTGTAGAAATGACAATACATATTATAGCGTTTGATTCCAATTTTCGCGATTTAGGATCAAACGCAGAAACGAGTGCCAAAAAAAAGGCCCCATGAAACAAGCTTGGCGCACTACCTAGAAGTGTTGACAGGCCTGTTAGCTCGTTCCCTAATCCATCGTTCCTCAATCTATAAGAAAGCATCCCAAGCGCCAAAAAACAAACCGCCAATATCAAACAGTGGATGAGTCGCGTTATTTTGCGATTTTTCAAAATATGGGTTCCCGAACTTAAAGCAACATACGCTCTGTCTGACGTCAGCACCTATGTTTTAGATTTTGGGCCAAGCAAAGAAAGGCTTTTGGCCCAGCTTCATACAGTGAAGAATGAGAAATCCTAGACAGGCATCGGGCGATCATATCAACTGTAGATTGGCAAGCGCGTGTCTAAATTTAATTCGATATTCCCATACGGATTGACATTTTCATATATTAGAGGCGTGATCCCTCTGAAGTCTTCTGGTGACAAGAGCGCCCTCCTCTCCGGATTTGACAAAATATTTTGATACATCTGAGTGTTGACGTAGATCATCGAATTTTGAAGAAGTTGCAAGGCCTGCACCGTCACTTCCCGGTCTTCCAAACGACTGGAAGTGACCTCACCGTTTTTTCCGAAGAGAACGAAACGTGTTGCGCTATTCCAATTTTCAACAACGTTCAGGCCATCATTAATTTCCCGCCTTAGGGCTTCACTCCGCAGGTAGCGACAGGCAAAGATTGTTTTGATGACCCGGCCGAGTTCCTGAATTGCAGAATAAGTCGGATGTTGAACTCCAGAGCGCGTAAACCTTCGAAGAATTGACTCAGGGTCTGCTGTTCCCGCTTTCATAGCAGCCGCATATTTCACCATCTCATCATATCGCGAGATAATTAGGTTCCAATCAATGGCTCTTGTCAACATTGGAGCTAGGTCTTGAATTTTTGACTTAAACTGATTGTCCGGTACGTAGAGTTTCATGTGAGCTATGCGCTTGATTCTTGGGGCCAAATCAAAACCGAGCAAATGCGAAAACGCGAAGGCGACTTCTGTCTGCCCGTGGCTGTCGGTATATTGTCTCTGAATATCCATATCTGTACAGTGGTTTAAGACGCCTTCAATCATCGACGCCACTTCTGAAGACGATACACTTTTCAATTTTGAATAAACGCAAAGAGATTTTCGGTCGACGTGCCAATAGATCATGACACCCCACCCCCTGTACCTGACATGGTACTCCGCCTGCCCGTTGTTGTCCCAAGCTGGATATTGCTTTGAGTCAGATGCGCACGCGGACCCCATTTCACCCCATACATCTGGATCACGAGCAGCCATAATGGCGTTCGCAACTCTTGCATTTGCGCGTCTTAAATTGTCCGGGGAAATGCAGCGTCTTCTAACATGGAGCAGCTGCTCATAGCTCACGCCGGTCGTCGCGGATGAAATTCGTTTTAGACCTGCGTTTGTGCCCAAACCGTAGAGGCAAAGAAGCTTACGATGATCAAGCGTTCTTCCGTCAAGTTTCTGAGAAGAGCCTATCGTTTCAAGGTCTTTGAGAAAATGGGTCTCGTAAGCCGTCTCTTTGAGCATGTCGATTAAGCTCGTCATCGGCCATTTCAGTCCGAGCTCCGCTTTTAAGTGAACCAATCCTTTGGGTTCGACGGCAGGGAGTAATTTTGAGATTAAAAATTTGGGCTTTGTGGTCCAAGCGACACTAACACTAGGATTTGCCGGTATCTCTTTATTCAAAGATGAGAGCTGATCTTCAAGTTGGTTTCGCAAACCAGCAGCGAACGCGGTTCCGTCTTGTCCAAGTTTGAGAAGGTCATAGTAAGTTTCTCGGTTAGTATAATAGTCATCCGGCAAATCTTCATCCGGGTTTCTGTATTTACTAGAATCTGATACCCAGACGTCTCTCTGCCGTAACTTTTCTCGGAGTTTGCCAACCACGTAAAGTTCGTAACTATATCGGTCTACTATTCCAGATTTTGAAATTACGGAGGTACGGTCCTTTTTCGATATTACGCCATCAATCGGCACGCGATCTTTTAAATAATGCACCGGTCTGCGCGATGAGAAGTTTACGTGTATCCAATCTAAAGCCGCCAGGAGTGGCAAGTTTTCATCATTATTGGACCTAAACTCAACAGTTTGCAGCATGGTCTGAAGCATAGATCTATAATGAGATTTCCACCTATTGTGCATCAGAGCAAAAACGCTCTTCGCGTAAGGAACCTTTTCTGATTCGTTGGCTAAAAATGTGTCAACTGCCGCTTGAGACATCACCTGCGCGATTGCTTCGCTGATCGGAAGTTCCGGAGTTTCTTTTCCAATCCTAAGAAGACTTAGCAGTGCAGCTTCAGAATCACGTACCTGTCGGGCTCGTCTGGCGACCATCCGGCCAACCTCGCGTTCCGACTTAGTCCTGATTTTGTGGACTGCATCAATAAGCATGTCCACGAAGGCATCGCGCATCAAAGGTTGGTTCGTAACCAAATAAACGGAAAGAAGAGAGATTTGCTTTTCTCGTGAAAAGCGGCGAATTTCCGCAGGCTTCAATTGAGAAATGCGGCGAGACTCTGTTTCTAGGAACTTAGGATTCAAGCCGTTTATATATCGGCATGGGAGTTTTAGGCTCTCGATAAATGTCAGCTTTCGAGCTATCGCCCGAAAATTTTTACGATTAGTATTTCCAGGCTCTGCTCTGAGGTCCAAAATCGAGGGAGCTAAGGTGTCTCCCCTGACCGCCGATAATATTTCTTTCTGGCCTTTGTCCCCTACTCTATCGGCGATCCGAAAATACTCAGACTGAGCGTAGTTTTCCCGCAATGCCTTGTGCGTACGACGTATGAAGGTTTGGTTAGGCCCTCGCATGCCCTCGGCAAAACACCATTGTAGGACATCAGCTTCAAAAACTTCTAATGTCATCGTGGCGAACACCATGCTTGACTTATATCGCGTTAGTAGCTTCTCAGTTGCCGCCGGCCCAAAGTCTGTCAAACCGAAATACTGCTGGATTTCCTCCCGCCTGCGACTTTCGGTACGCGCGGGTGGAAGCGTCCACTGAGTATCTCCAGACAAAACTTGGTCGGCCAAGTAATCGACGGCTTTGGATTCTATGATATCCATTTTTTTTGGAAACCGCCCGTTAAGACGATAGAACCCAACTTTTACCGCATAATCTAAAACCGAGCTCTTAGTGTTTTCTGCGATGAATGCGAGGTCATCATAGCTCAAAGACCAGGCATTAAGCCATTCTTGGCTGCCTACTACGGTTGGAGTACTCATATCCACGGCCCCTGTTCTATGCAGGATTATTGGTATTAACTATTTGTTAACGAGTCTCGCAGTCTCAAAAATTTCCTCTGGATAAACTTGTTCGTGCCCTGTTCTTTATTTTGGCCGATTTTTACACGTATGTTACCACTACCCGGGTTCAGGCGTTATGTATTCCATACTTTTCGGTTCACCATGGGCAACTTCAACGACGGCAAGTGCATAGACATGATGATACGCAACGGGACTCGCCTCCCTGTCCATAAGATAGACCTGCCAGAGTTCGACATGGTAGTCGTCATCACAATACGCTGCACTGCCGCCTGCGCCGCTCTGCGAAAAATAGGATTGGCCAGTCGTGAGGCGGCTATCAAATCGCGCCACCCAATCTGACTGTTCGGGGGCAAGTCCGGTGGGATCGGAACAGTGCGGTGGAGGCTGTGTCATGTATGTAGGCCTAGTTGCAACAATTGAGTGCCTTCGGCAACCTGGCATGGCTAAGCGCCGAGCGACAGCGGTCGGTGTCGCTGGGCGCGGTGTCACCACATCTCCAGTGACATGGGCATAATCCGCTTTTTCGAACACGATGGCTCGTTGGGCGAGGCCCAGACCATAGCCAACCACGCCGATAGCTCGACGACCAACTGTACAACCAGTACGGCAAGGCGAGGCTTATAGCCTCGATGCTTAAATTTAGCTATGACTGACTAGGATGCTTAGACAACGTCGGGAGGTTCACAAACTTGCCGATCCTTACAAGACTTTTGCCATTGTCCATTTAAGCAACGATTTATGATGCACAGAAATTCTAATTTCGAGTTATAATATAACATAATTTCTCATAAGATACATTATGCGATTTTTATGTTGTAGCAGCAATGTAGAACTGTCACCCCTAAGCAATTTAAAAATGTCAGGGTCGTCATCTGTAATGATGATGGAGAGCCGACGTGGAATGGGTGATGATGAGCCAGCAAGAGCTGTGCAAGGTGGAGGTTATAGCGCAGGCCTCTGATGGTAGTATAACGAGGAAGCTAGCAGCCGAGACACTTTGATGTGCCCCTAGCTTTGTAGACACCTTGTTTGGTAAAACTGGAAACAAGGAGAGTGTCTTATGGGCGGTCGTGTTCGATATACAGAAGAGTTTAAATTGGGGGCTGTGGCTCAGGTCACAGACAGGGGCCACAGTGTCACATCAGTTGCCGGGCGGCTAGGTGTTAGCACCAAGTCGCTTTACGATTGGGTCAAGCGATATGGCGACCAGCCTGGCAAAGCGGTCAGTTCCACAGACGCGACGGAGATCAAACGGCTGAAGGCCGAGCTGCGCCGTGTCACCGAGGAACGCGACATCTTAAAAAAGGCCACGGCGTTCTTCGCAAAAGACCACGGGTGAAGTACGTCTTTATTAAAGCGCATCGGAATGAGTTTTCGGTGCGCGCCATGTGCCGCGTATTGAAGGTTCATGTTAGTGGATTTTATGCGTGGCTGAAGAATGGGTTATCGGGCCAAGCTAAGCGCAGGCGCCGCCTGACGGGCCTTATCAAGCAGTCTTGGCTTGAGAGCGGCTGCGTGTATGGCTATCGCAAGATACATCACGATCTGCTAAGCCTTGGCGAGCCTTGTGCGCCGAACACGGTCGCAAAGCTCATGCACGGCGAAGGGTTGAGAGCTCAAGTTGGTTATAAGCGTCGTCCTGGCAAGTATGGCACCAAGCCCGCCATTGTGGCAGCCAATCAGTTGCAACAGAACTTCAACGTTGATGTTCCTGATACAGTTTGGGTGACGGACATCACCTATATTCTAACACATGAGGGCTGGCTCTACCTCGCGGCCGTTATCGATTTATACTCACGTAAAGTCGTGGGGTGGTCTATGGCGTCACGGATGCAAACATCACTGGCTTTGAACGCTCTGCTGATGGCCGTCTGGCGACGTAAGCCAACCGACACTGTTATCGTGCACTCTGATCAAGGTTCACAATTTACAAGCCATGAGTGGCGCGAGTTCCTGACCGATCACAATCTGGAAGCCAGCATGAGCCGGCGTGGCAACTGTTACGATAATGCTGTCGCGGAGAGCTTCTTCCATCTTCTCAAGACTGAGAGGATCAGGAGAAAAACTTACAAAACCCGCATCGAGGCGCGTCAAGACGTGTTCGATTACATTGAAATGTTCTATAATCCAAAACTTAGGCATGCTAACAATGGGATGCTGTCACCCGTTGAATTTGAGATGGCAGCAAAATGAAGTAGCAAGGTGTCTATAAAACTAGGGCACATCAATAGCAATTGATCCAGCTTTGATAAACTGTTCTCACATCGGAACGATTGACGTCTCCACGAGTATGCTCTTCAAGACAGGAGGCTAACATGCGTTTCACATTTCTCTGCACGGCTATTACTTTAGCATCTTTTTTTCTAATCCCTACGGAGTACCGTAAGGGCGCGGAGGATGTAGTTGGAGAGATAATAGCCTCTTTTCAATCCAACACTGAAGGAAATAGAGCTGCTGAAGTCGCTGTGACAATAAAGCCGGGCCAAAGGATTTATGACCTTAACGGCCAAAACATCGGAGCAATTGTAGCTCTAACCACCCGTGACGGCGAGATAACTAGGATTTGGACTAATAATGCTGAGTTCGGTGTCGGAGAGGTCGATATTAAAACTGGTAGGCTTGTATTGTCGGGTTCGAAACAAGTCTCGTCAGATGTGTCTAAAACTCTACACGCATTACCATAGAAGAGTAAATTATTATTCGATAATTATAAAGCAACCGGACCCTTAATGACGCTTTATAAAGGATACTTGTTATTGAGCTTAACCTCCAGAGTTGCCGATATGAGTGTAGTAATATCGCATCATAACAGCCGCGGTAATGCATGAAATTAAAACCTAATTCATTTTAAGAGCTTACTAAGCTAAGTCTCAAGAGACCAGAATCTTGAGTGGGAATTCAGCGATTAAGACCAGGGAAAGTCTCCATCGCCAACTTGCTGTTCCAACTCTGTCCAGGGCAGGTAGAAGTTGGGGAAAGTCGCAAGCAAGACGCTTCTTAGACTTTAAAACCTCGGTGTCTTTAACCTGCATTAATTAAATTATCAGTTCACCGCTTATCAGAGATAACCGACCAAACTCCATCGAATTTTAAATAATTAGATAATTGTTTTTCATTCGGAACATTTTCTATCAGGATGTGTTGATTACATGAAGCCTCGGATCTCCCGATTGCAATAGACTATAACTTGGAGACAATATGACTGACCTCAATATTAAAACACTTAACTCTGTAACAAGAACCCTCATCGACAGCTGTCAAGGATATCAAACCTGTGCCGATGTAAGCGACGACAGCTATTCCTTGCAGGCCGAGTTCAACCGCCGTCAGGCAGAGCGTCAACAGCTAGTCAATGAATTCCAAGGACAAGTGCGTCAATTGGGCGGTGTCCCAGCAGAAGAAGGAAGCATGGTCGGTACTGTGCACCGCGGGTTTACACGCTTTTCAAGCATGTTCCGTGATGACGAAGCTGCTGCAATCTCGGCACTAGACGATGGTGAAGAGTTTTTGGCTGAAAAGATTGAGGACAAGCTCGAAGATGGCATGTTCGACTCAACGACAGAGTCGCTCCTTCGCAAAGCGCACCAATCTGCAAAGAGCGGCGAACGTTTCGCAGATATGCTAGACGGCTAATTTTCACTCTTAGTTTAAATTGGTTTCGGCCCGTCAGTTATGCTGGCGGGTTTTTTCGCATTAAACGGTCTAATGTCTTTTGCGATATGTAGACTGAAGAATAAGGCTGTCAGAACCCCAATTCATACGAGCTATTTAGCGCTAACGTCTGAGGCTTCCCACCATTTCGCATAGCTCGAATTTACAGCCATTTTTCGGTTCTCATCGGGTGCGCCGTCCGTCCACCAAACCTCCCCTCTTTCGCCTAAGCATAGCTTTGCAGACTGCACACAGTTCCGATAGAATTTCAGCCGATACGGGTCATCGCGATATTTATGAATTCTACGGCGCGCGGTCATCAATGAATTAACCAGAAGCTGTCGCACCATATTCGACAAATTTGGATTGGACTTCCGCCAAAGACGACCTTTGACCACAAAATACCGCCCGTCAGGTGTTTCCGGATGTTTCACAATTTCGCTCCTGAACCGGTTACACACATAAAATTAGGATTTTATTCCTTTAGACGATTGACTCTTGTTTCTTAAATAGAACAAAGCATGAACTCATGAGCGAGCCAATACAAAAAGTCACCGATAAAAACATGCTCTCACAGTTGAGATCAAAAACTGTGTTAGCACCGTTGCGCGTCGGCGAGATTACCGCGCTTGTCCGTGGCCGCCTTCATGAAGTCATGGGTCAAAGCTCACATAGTCTTGCGCTTAGTGCCGCCGCTAAGGCGACGGGTCCGATCTTTTGGTCGGGCCTGATGCGGGATGTCTGCGCTTTGCGCGCCAAAGGCGTCAGCCGATATTTTTGCCCGTCCCGTCTTATTCAATGCGAGGCCGCTAACAGAAGGGAAATTCTCTGGTGCGGTGAGGAAGCCTTGCGCTGCAAAGCCGCAGGGATCGTCATCTTACAAATGGACACCGGACCGGATCTGTTTGAAAGCCGCCGCCTTCAGATTGCCGCGCAAATCGGCGGGAACCTTGGCCTGGTGTTGATTGGCAAGCGCGCGCAATCCTCGGCGGCACATACGCGATGGCATTGCTCGCCTCACCCTCACCTTCCGGGCCATTGGCACTGGAGACTCACCAAAAATAAAAGCGGCCGGCTTGGGTATTGGTCCGTCTGCTGGACAGATCAGGAGACAGACTATCATGCCGCCCCAAGACCTTATGACCTCATCGCCCGCTCCAAACGGAGTAACCCACCGCGCGGTTTTGCAAAAACGACACCTTGCCGTGCACTTCCCTCAGCTGCCGCTCGACCTCTGGAGACGGCGTGAGGATGTCCGGCTGGTAGGGGCATTCGGGATAACGGCTAAAGCTTCAAATACGGAGCGGCTTATTTGCGTCAATACAATCGCAGGTGCCGCAGGCGTAAAGCCTGGTCAATCCCTCACTGACGCGGCCGCCATTTGCCCGGATTTGCTGACGCAGCCGCAGGACAGCTTACGTGAAGCGCGACTACTATCAGCCTTGCAAAGATGGGCAGACAAGTTTTCCCCGCGCGTCGGTCAGGACGCCCCTGATGGTCTGGCGCTTGATATTACTGGTTGCGCGCATTTGCTGGGCGGAGAAGACGCACTTGGACTCGCTATGCTGGAAGGTTTGGA
>ENA-ORXT01002089-ORXT01002089.1-marine-metagenome-genome-assembly--contig:-NODE-2089-length-24948-cov-15.446665_pt1 | contig 24948 bp, 7 predicted proteins | sample MGYA00237868_ERZ511482 | MGnify/ENA metagenome assembly ERZ511482
GCAACGATTTTTTGAATTCTTTAGAAGAAAAAATTACGGCGCATTATGGAACAATTTATTTAATTTCTTTCACTAAACTTAAACTTAACAACATCATAAAGCCATGGCTAACGATCTTAGATATACAAGAAACATAGGTATCGCTGCCCACATTGACGCAGGCAAAACCACAACTACTGAACGTATCCTTTATTATACAGGATTGACGCACAAAATCGGTGAAGTACACGATGGTGGCGCGACAATGGACTGGATGGAGCAAGAGCAAGAGCGTGGGATTACCATCACCTCTGCCGCTACCAAAACAGCGTGGAAATGGGACGATAAAGATTTTTCACTCAATATTATTGACACGCCCGGTCACGTTGATTTTACCGTAGAGGTAGAACGTTCGCTGAGAGTTTTGGATGGTACAGTAGCTTTGTTTTGCGCCGTAGGTGGTGTAGAGCCACAGTCTGAAACCGTATGGCGTCAGGCTGACCGTTATAAAGTACCACGTATTGGCTTTGTCAATAAAATGGACCGTTCTGGTGCAGATTTCTTTGAAGTGTGCAAACAAGTCAGAGAAAAACTCGGTGCCAATCCTGTGCCAATCGTTTATCCGATAGGTGCAGAACATACCTTCACGGGCGTAGTTGACTTACTTGACAATCAAGCAATTGTTTGGAAAGAAGAGTCGATGGGAATGGAATACGACGTTATTGAAATCCCTGCTGATATAGCAGAGGATGTAGCAAAATATCGCGCCAATCTCATAGAGCAAATCGCTGAATACGATGATAACTTGCTCGAGAAATTCTTTGAAGATCCGGATTCTATCACACGTCAGGAGATGCGTGATGCCATTCGTGCGGCGGTTATTGATATGAAAATCATCCCAATGATGTGCGGTTCTGCCTTTAAAAATAAAGGTGTACAGCTATTATTGGATGCGGTTTGTGCTTTCTTACCATCACCACTCGATATTGATGCAGTAGAAGGTATACACCCGGATACAGATGAAACAATATACCGTAAACCAAACGTAGATGAGCCTTTCGCAGCTTTGGCATTCAAAATTGCGACTGACCCTTATGTAGGTCGTTTGTGTTTCTTCCGTGTATATTCTGGTGCTTTGGAAGCAGGTTCGTATGTGCAGAATACACGCTCTGGTAAAAAAGAGCGTATCTCACGTATCTACCAAATGCACTCTAACAAGCAAAACCCGATTGATCGCGTAGAAGCGGGTGACATCGCGGCAGGTGTTGGTTTTAAAAACATCCGCACAGGTGATACATTATGCGATGGAAAAAACCCAATTATCTTGGAAGATATGACCTTCCCTGATCCGGTTATCTCTATCGCAGTAGAACCTAAGTCACAAAAAGACTTTGACAAATTGGGGATGGGCTTGGCTAAATTGGCTGAAGAAGATCCAACTTTCAAAGTACGTACAGATGAACATTCTAGCCAAACCATTATTAGTGGTATGGGTGAGTTGCACCTGGAAATTATCGTTGACCGTCTACGACGCGAATTTGACGTAGAATGTAATCAGGGACAACCACAGGTAAATTATAAAGAAGCCTTAACGAAGGTGGTCGATCACCGCGAGCGTTTGAAAAAACAATCAGGTGGTTCTGGTCTTTTCGCAGATATGTCATTCGAACTCGGCCCTGCCGATGAAGAATTTTTGGAAAGCGAAGACTTCAAAAATGGTAAAGAGAAGTTACAATTTGATTGGTCAATCACAGGTGGTTCTATTGATAAAAACTACCAAAAACCAATCAAAGACGGTTTCTTGTCAATGATGGAAAATGGCATACTTGCCGGATACACTATTGATGCTATGAAGGTCAGAGTATACGATGGTGGAATGCACGCAGTGGATTCCAAACCAATCGCTTTTGAGCTTTGTGCCAAAGAGGGTTTTAGAGCTGCTGCCGGAAAAGCCGGTTCAGTATTGCAAGAGCCTGTCATGAAGCTGGAAATCATCACACCGGAGGAGTATACCGGTAACGTGATCGGTGACCTCAACCGACGTCGTGGAATGCCGAAAGGTCAAGAGCCACGTACAGGAGGTGCGGTTTCGATTACGGCTGAAGTACCACTCGTAGAGATGTTTGGTTATGTGACGCAGTTGCGTACGATTACATCAGGTCGTGCCAATTCTTCAATGGAATTTTCACACTACGCCAATGTTCCTAAAAACTTGGCAGAGAAGATAATTGAAGAAGCTAAGAGTTAGGGAAGACGGAAAAAATAATCTACCCGTCTGAATCGTTCTTTTTCTCATATGTTTCACTAAATTTTTCTTACGTAGCTCGGCTATGCGCGTCAAATTTAGCCAAACATATAAAAAAAATAACTTCTTCATTTGGGGTAGATTATTTTCTTCCTCTTCCCTTAATTTGCATTTTATCTTAAATTAACTTTATTTAAATTATTATTATGCTGATAATCAGCGAACTATGCTTTCGTTAGTCTAATTACCTAATTTCCCAGTTACCTAATCTCCAAAGTCCAGTTACTACTTAATAAAAGTAAAGATAAAAGAGGCGTTCTGAATTTTCAGAACGCCTTTTTTATCTTTATCCTATCAATCGTCTACCGTCTCCTCTGCCAACGCCCGTTTATAGGCTGGCAATTCTTTTAGTTTTTCTATCAGCCAAGGCTTATTGGTGAGAAATTCGTAATTATTTATTTTTTCTATTAGGGGTAAAATTTTACCATGCTCGCCTTGCTGTCGGATACGTTCGATTTTTCGAATAACGGTCGTGAAATTGACATAAGCTTTTTTTAGTCGGGTAGGCATACCGTTCTGAGAATGAACGTACTCTCTAAACGACTTGCACAAAGCATCGAAGGCAAGTCCCTCTTTAAGTTCGTAATAAGTGCGTAGAAGCACCGTTTTACGTCCCAATTCAAAGGATAAATCAATTTTTTCGGTTTGATTGAGGTGTTCCATCGCAGTTTTAAAATCTTTTTGGTAGAAGGCTAATATGGCTTTGTTATAATAGTAGACACTTTCATTTATATCTGGTTTTACATCATTAATATGAGATTCTAAAAAATCCTCTGCCCATTGAAACTCCCCAATTGTTGCACTTAAAGAAACAATGTTTTTGATTAACTGGGCAGGAATATATCTCCCATGAGAAAGTACTCCCTGTTCAGCCTGTTTCTTATATATAGTAAAAAGTGTTTGAGAGTATTCTGTATATCCACTTATAACTTTTCTCACACAAAAATTTGTAATCGTCGTATATATGCTCAATAATTCGTTTTTAGGAATATTCAGATAATACTTGTCTATCAAATTTAGTAATTGATTAAAATATAATTCTTGTTCGTCTCTAATGGTTAATAATATAGTGCGCCACAATATTATCATAGGATTTTCTTTTCTATTATCCAATTCTAATAAAGGCGTTAAAATATTTGTCTCATACTTACCGTATTCTGTTAGATATAAACTTTTATAATTTTCAGCATCACACAAGAGTTGCAGACGCTCAATCAAATAAAATTCATCAAGTGTCTGGATTCTTTTATTTAAATCATCCCACGAACTTTTTTTGCTATTCAAAAAAGTATACTTATATGTATCATTGGCTATCAGATACTTTTCAAAATAAAACTCCTCTCCTCGTTTTTGTATTTTTTTGTGTTGATTGGTCACTTGCTTAATCACACCACCACAATACTCTAAATTTTGACGCTCCAACAACTCTTCTAATAACAGATGTTGTTTCATATAAGGTTGCCTGTTTAGCCGCTCTATTGCAATAAAACCCTCTGCTAATTTAGTAAGTTTACTTAAAATAACCTCTAAAGTATTTATTTTTTTCGTATCTTTGAATACACTTACGCAAAGTTCAGCTTTTGTGAAATTTATTCCCGGTACTTCAAAAAGGTAGTATTTAAGAGAATTAAATACGTCAACGCATTGTTGACTACGATTATGATAAGGAGAATGTATAAAACGCTCAAATTGCTTCATATCATAATCCGAAAAAGTATTCATTAGCCTTACAAAGCGGTTTTTGTGCATTTTTATTAACATTTTATGTGATGAAATCAATGAGGCAAAATTAAAAAAAATAGTTTAAAATTAAAAAGAAAATATCATTAAGTAGTTCATTGCAGAGAAATACAGATATTTTAGTTATTAAATTAAATATTTATTTAATTCAGTAAAAAGGCATTAAACGTTTTTTTTTATCCATAAGTCGATGTACTTTTGAATCGTGCAAAGGCACATACGGCTTTACCCAAACCTAATTTTCCCATGGTAAGCTTTTATCCACTACCCAAACTACTCATACTTGGTCTACTGCTATTTGCAGCACCCATAGTATGCGCCCAACAAAACACTAACACTGACAACGAGACGAAAGAGGTAATTGTAAAGTTTACAGACCGCATTACACAGAGTAAGAAGCGAGAAATTACTGACAAGGTACAAGCTGTATTAATTAAAAAATTTGAAAATACGGATACGGAACTCTGGAGGATTCCTTTAATAGTAGAAATAAACGGGCAGACCTTTAAAGGTCTGCATACTATTTCCGATTTTGTGAAAAGTCAACCCGGTATTCAATACATAGAGCCGAATCATTCCATAGCGATTTTCAGCGCACCAAACGACCCATTCTTTAACAGATTATGGGGCTTACAAAATACAGGACAACTTGCAGGTTTATCCGGTGCGGACATAAGCATCTTGCAGGCTTGGGAAATCTCTACGGGAAGCTCAAACATCACTGTTGGTGTGTTGGATACAGGGATTGACTGGACACATGAAGACCTAGTCGAAAATATTTGGCAAAACCTTGCCGAAGATGCAGACGGAGACGGTCACGTCATAGAATGGAACGGCAATCAATGGGTACTAGACCCCGGAGATTTGAACGGACAAGACGATGACGGAAATGGCTACACTGACGACCTTATCGGTTGGGATTTTGTCAATAATGACAATAACCCATACGACGATAACGGTCATGGAACACACGTATCCGGCACTATAGGCGCACGCGGTAACAACGGAAAAGGTATTACCGGAGTTGCCCAAAATGTCCGACTCATGCCACTCAAAATATTTGATTTGGCAGGTACCGGTTACACTGCTACTGTAAAAGAAGCAGTGGACTATGCCCTCGAAATGGGTGTAGATATTACAAATGTAAGTTGGGGTACTTCTCAAGTTTCGCAAACTATGCGCGAAGCTTTTGAAACCGCCAATAATAACGACCAAATTGTCGTAGCTGCTGCGGGAAATAATAACAGAAATAATGATATTCTTCCTGTTTATCCGGCAAGTTATGACTTTGAAAATATAATAGCTGTTGCGGCGGTCAATCGCCACAATAGTCTGACAATATTCTCCAATTACGGAGAGACATCTGTGGATATCGGAGCGCCGGGTGGGGACATTTATAGTACCTTGCCCGGCAATTTTTATGGGTGGTACTCAGGTACATCCATGGCAGCCCCACACGTCACAGGTGCAGTCGCTCTGGCACTTTCAGCCTGCGACAATAGCACACCTGCACAGATAAAGAATCACCTGATCAATACCGCAACACCGCTTAATACGCCCAATAATAAAGGCTTATCCGTACTAAGTACCCATCAATTTTTACAGGAAATCATGCGTCCCGATGCTGAATTTACCTATGCAGCAGACGGCTTAGAAGTAGAATTTTCTGCCGAAAACGAGGACGATAACCTAACATATGAGTGGGATTTCGGAGACAATTCAGACGGAGAAACTGATGACGAAGAAGCCGAACACGAATACGAAGAAGCAGACAATTATATCGTTTGCCTCACCGTTTCAAATGCTTGCGGCTCTAATACTACTTGCCAAAATATCTCAATTAATATCGACAACATCCTACCGGACTGTATGCCCGAATGGCAACAATTTACCAGCGGTGACCACATACTCTCACTCGCCGAAGAAGGCGATTATATCTGGGCAGGAGGTAAAGGTGGATTGGCAAAAATCAATCGAATAGACGACACAAATATCTTTTTTACCAATAATAATTCAGGCTTACCACACAATAGAATCAATTCGATTACAATTGATGCCAATGGCACAAAATGGATAGGTACAAAAGGTGGCTTAGTCAAATTTGACGGTACAAACTGGACGACCTACACAACACAAAATTCGGGGCTTCGCTCCAATAATGTGCAAAATGTAGCCATTGGATCAACTGGTCAAATCTGGATAGCTACCATCGGCGGTGGCGTCGCATTATTTAACGGGCAAAGCAACTGGATAACACTAGAGGACAGTAATGCCATGTTGCCCAATAATGATGCGAACGATTTGATACTGGACGACCAAGCCAAATTGTACGTAGCTACACCCGATAATGGCGTGTTGAAACTAAACTCCAATGGTTTTGTAGACTTAGGTATAGGTAGCATTTCATCTGAATATAATACCGTCAACGACCTAAATATAGATCCTACAACAGGCTACCTATGGGCAGCTACCGACGGCGGAGTCGCCAAATACGATGGCAATACATGGCAAGCCGTAAATCTGGGCTTGGGTGGAAATCCGGTATTGTCTATTGATATAGATGCTACAGGAAAATCATGGGTAGGTACAACATCTGGCAGTTACTATTTTTTAAATGAGTTGTGGCAACCCAATTACAGTAATTTGGGAGATGAAGGCAGCCCAAAAATTAATGCCATCATAAGCACCGAAAATGGTCAAAAATGGTTTGGGACAAACAACTCCCTCAAAAAACTTGAAGCGGGACAATGGTCTGCTTTCAACCAACTCAATTCTCCACTCTCCGCCAACATTATCAATACTTTCACAGAAGATGGTAATGGTGATATGTGGATAGGTACAAGCGGCGGATTAGTTCAGGTTATTGGAGAAGAATGGATAGAACATCCTGATTTTCAAAACATTGAGGTTCATGCCCTACATTTCAATAATGGAAAAATATGGGTAGGAACAAACACAAGTGTAAGCGAAATTGATATAGAAAACGATCCGTCAAATATCATTTCACACACACCTGTCAATGATGTGACCAATAACATCATATCAGACCAAAGCGGAAGAATATGGATAGGTACAGCACAAAACGGTATAGCCGTTTTTGATGGAAATAACTGGACGAATTATAACAAAAATAATTCAGATCTACCGGACAATGCGGTCAAATCACTCGTTTCCGATGCCACGGCAGGAGGAGAAATTTGGATAGCTACCGACGATGGTGTAGTCAGTACCGATGAAGTCAATTGGAACGTGTACAGAAGTGCAGGTTCAGACAATACAGCAACAGGGGTTGCGATTGATGATGATGGAACAATATGGGTAAGTACCTCCAATGATTTGGCGCATATCACCATAGGGCAAAGTACATGGACAAACCAGAATATACCCGACTTACCCGAAGGCATTCAAGGGCTTTTGATAGATGGATACGGCAGCAAATGGCTCTCCACCCAAGAAGGCTTCTGCAAATATGATGGTTATAGTTGTACCGTATACAATGTAACAAATTCGCCCTTGCCCAATGACGATGTACAAATCATACAACAAGACAATCAAGGTTGTTTTTGGATAGGAACTTCGGGAGGGTTGAGCATACTTTCTGCATTGACTTCTTCATTTACCTACGACAAACAAGCACTTTGCAACACCATGACCATTCCTATGCGCAATTCCTCAACAGGTGCATTGGACCAAAGCTGGTATATCAATGGAGTATATCTATCGTCCGACCCGAATTATACCCATGCATTTGAGGAAATGGGTACTTATGAAGTCAAACTCGTCACAACGAATGATGAGAACTGTACCGCGACATTCATAGAGGAAATTACAATAGGAAATCGTGCGGAAGATATTGACCTCGAACCGAGTATTAATATCTGTGATAATATTGCACTATTAGAATCCAATGTCAAAAACATGCAAACCTATCGTTGGTACAAAAACGGTGAAATGCTCAGTAATACCCGCCAACATGCCGCCCTACAATCAGGAATTTACATCATCGAAGTACAAGACTGGTGCGACAATTGGAGTGCAGATACCCTTACTGTCGGGCTTTCTGAAAGATGTATTTGGCCAGGCGATACCAACAACGATGGCAAAGTAACAGCCGTAGACGTCTTACCTATCGGACAGGCATCAGGAAGTACCGGACCTGCTCGTACCGATGCAGGAATATGGGACGGACAAGCCAACCCGGATTGGGCTGACGAAGACCTTGCTTATGCTGATGCCAATGGCGATGGCACTGTAGATTCAATGGATTTACAAATCGTATATGACAACTATGGACAAACGCACGGCGCAGAAGGCTTGGGCTTGAGTTCAGCCACCGCGCCGGGCAGCGGCTTTAGTGCTTCCGGCTATGTTGCCGATACACCGCCGGATGCCTACTTATGTCTAGTACCTGACGAAAATTCTCTATTCAATGGAGATAATGATATTGTCTTCAATGTTGAATTAACGGAAAAAAGCGGCATTTCGCTTGAGTGCTATGGTATCGCTTACACCATAAAACATGATGGAGATATAGCAAGCACAGATTTTTCTGAGGCATGGTTAGTTGCTAATGGAACGCCTGACGAACTCCTTATCTTCGAACAAAATGCACCCGGGCGATTGGATATAGCACAATCACGCGAAGACCAGGCAAATGTTATTGGTGGTGGAGTCGTTTCGGAGATACTTATTTTGGAAGATTTTCCGTCAGGAGAATCAGCCAGTATAGAAAACCTCACCATATACAGCATAGAGAACATCACCCTTACGGATAAAGATGACAATACTATTCCCACACAAGGGCATACCTTAGTCATCTCACATGCAGGTTCAGAAAACGGCAATACAGCACCAATCGCGCTATCCGTCAAAGGGCGAGCAGCCACTTGCTATGGCGAAGGCACTGCCGAAATCACTGTACACAGTGGAACAGCACCCTTTACTTACGAGTGGGACAATGGAGCAGACACGCCAACCCTGACCGACCTTTCACCTGGATTACACTATCTTACAGTGACAGATGCGGCAGGAGAAGAAATCGTAGGTATGGCATATATTGAAGACCATACAGGCATCTTCCTCGACTATGATGTAACGGCTGAAATCAATAACAGCGAAAATGGCAGCATTAGCCTATCGCCTTCCGGTTCAAACAACTTTACTTACGAATGGAGTACAGGACAAACCGACGCCAACGTAGCCGGACTTCGAGCCGGAACTTATACCGTGACGATTACCAATGAGGTCGGTTGTCAGAAAATCGAAAATATCGTAGTATCAGGAAGACTCCGTGTCAAACCAAAAGTCATCCTTCAAGGAGCATTCGACCCTGCGACAGGTCTTATGCGAGGCGATTTACAACTTAGAGACTTTTTACCCTTGATTTCGCCCTACGGAACAGGAGAATCTGTAAGTGTTAATGCCTTTCTCGCACTAGATCCCAACGATATTGTTGTAGATTGGGTAGCAGTCGAATTGAGAGATAAAAACACGGTCAAACTCATAGCAAGACAAACCGCATTTTTACAAAGAGATGGTGATGTTGTGGCACTTGACGGTAGCGATGCCGTCAAATTTGACAATGTACCAGAAGACGAATACTACATTGCCATAAGACATCGAAACCACTTTTCTGTCGTATCAGAAAATGCGCCATTCTTTGGAAGGTCTGCTGTTATTTATGACTTTACACAGTCACCGGATGCGAATTATCCAAGTTATCCTCTGCCAGAAGTAGCACCCGGCGTTTACGCAGTACATGTCGGAAATGCCACCGATAACATACTCGACCCCAGAGAGGATATCAACGGCGACGACAAATTGCAGTGGAGTAGCAAAAACGGTAATTTTGGCGTATACAATAGTAGAGACTTCTCACTAGATGGCGACATCAACGGTGCCGACAGAATCATCTGGGAACCCAACAATGGTAAATTCAACCAATTACCGGATTGATATTGATGCGTTTTAGAAAAAATTAAGGAGAATATGTTTAAATTTTTTAAACACGTTCTGACAATAATTTACGAAGTTAATTTTTTGAAAAAAATAGCAGGCATTTTCAAAATGCCTGCTATTTATATTTTATAAGATAATATTCCTAACTTTGTTCTCAATTAAAAGCCCTGAAAGGGCGAAATACAATAGCGATGGGTGTCAGCCCATCGAACTTTCAAAATGCCTACTATTTATATTTTTATGAGATAATATTCCTAACTTTGTCTTCGTCCCCAATTAAAAGCCCTAAAAGGGCGAAACACAACAGCGATGGGTGTGAGCCCATCAAATTTTCAAAATGCCTGCTATTTATATTTTATGAGATAATTTCCTAACTTTGTCTTTGTCTCCAATTAAAAGCCTTGAAAGGGCGAAATACAACAGCGATGGGTGTGAGCCCATCGAACTTTCAAAATGCCTGCTATTTATATTTTTATGAGATAATTTCCTAACTTTGTCTTTGTCCCCAATTAAAAGCCCTGAAAGGGCGAAATACAACAGCGATGGGTGTCAGCCCATCGAACCATAAGAACCACAAGAACCACAAGCGAATAAACGAATCACGAAAACAAACAACAATGATAGCATACGTCAAAGGTCCGATTACCAAAAAAACACCTACCTACGTCATCGTAGAAGCTGGAGGTATTGGTTACCACATCAACATTAGCCTATACACCCATGCCCAGATTGAGACCAATGTTACCGTTCAGTTATTGACCCATACTAACTATAACATGAGAGAAGGTGGACAGGATTTATATGGTTTTATTGATGAATTGGAGCGCGATATGTTTGTAAAGCTAACATCTGTTTCTGGAGTAGGACCGAATGCGGCGCGAATTTTGCTATCCTCTATGACCCCCCAAGAAGCCCGTACTGCCATTATTTCTGAAGACGTTCGCACGCTCAATGCCGTCAAAGGGATAGGACCAAAAACAGCTAAACGCCTCATTATAGAACTCAAAGACAAGTTACTTAAAGATTCAGGCGAAGGAGAAAATACCTTCCCCACAGCAGCTGGCAACCAACTGCGTGAGGAAGCATTATCTGCGTTGACTACATTGGGTTTCAACCGAATACGAGTGCAAAAAACACTTAATAAAGTATTGGTAGACAATCCCAAAGTGCCCAACTCCGAAACTTTAATTAAGTTAGCACTCAAAGCATTATCTTAGCGATATATTTGTTGGCTGAAAGCGAATCATTACTGACACTTGAACTTGAATTTAATAAACGTGCAACGTGGAACTTTAACATTTAATCTACGTACAAATACAATAAGTTCCCCGTCGAACTTGTTAGTGTTAGAAGACTGTTAAAAATGTCTGCTGAATGTCAAAATTAGTTAACGAATGTATGGTTAATTAGGTAATTGGGATAAAAAAGACTATGCTGCGCAAAACTATAGACTAATCAACCAATTACTCAATCCACCAACTAAAAAATGAAGTATGGGGTAAAACTTTACATTGTATTATAAAAAACATAGTATAATAGTCTTCACATTTTCAATGGTTTATAATTTTAAAACTATTGAGACTGTGATTTTTTTGTATTTACTGAAAATAATGCTACAATGCTTAAATGCCTTAATGCGATAATATTAATGAATGAGTTGTGAATTGTGAATGAATGAATCAAATCCCTCAAAAATTCACTCACTCACTCATCCCGATAGCTATCGGGACATTCATTCAAAACATTATCGCATTGTAGCACTATCGCATTACAGCATTAAATACAAGCTAAACTTTCGTAGCAAACCATGACGAATAAAGGAATTTTCCTACTGGCTGCCCTACTCACAAGCATTACCGCATGGGCAAACTTTGGTCCGGGTCACAACGACCCTCTATTGACTTTTCAAAATACGAACTTGATACAAGCGGATACCATACCGCTACAAGACCGTGACTCGGACGCTATCAATAACGATACGCCCGAAAACCCTTTTGATCTGGATGACCCACCTGCCGTTGTGAAGGAGGTGACATACGATCCCGAAAGCGGTTATTACATTATCACCGAAAAAATCGGTGATACCAACTACCGTCCGCCTACTTACATGACTTTTGAAGAGTACATGGAATGGAGTGCTGAAAACGATACACGTAGCTACTTCGGGCAGCTTTCCGATAGGCTTTCGCTTACTGGAGAAGCCGTAGAAGACCCCGTGAGTCGTTACAAAGAAGCCATACGTACCTCTTTGATAAACAGGCTTTTCGGTGGTGCTGACCTTGACCCAAAAAAGATGATTGATATTCGTCCGCAGGGAAATATCGACCTTACATTTGGTGTTGATTATCAAAATGTCGAAAACCCGATACTCACCGAGCGTCAACGCCGTCAAGGTGGTTTCGATTTTGATATGGCAATCCAAATGAACGTCATTGGTAAAATCGGTGATAAACTCAACCTCGCTACGAATTATAATACACAAGCGACCTTCAATTTTGACAACCAAATGAACTTGGAGTACGCCGGTACAGAAGATGAAATTATCCAAAAAGTAGAAGCCGGTAATGTGAGTTTGCCGCTACGAAGCAGCCTCATACAAGGTAGTCAGAGCTTATTTGGTATTAAAACCGATTTGCGATTTGGACGTCTGAGTATCTCTGCGATTGCTTCGCAAAAAAAATCAAAACGCGAAAATGTACAAGTACAGGGCGGTACACAATTGCAGGATTTTGAGGTGACCGCCGACCAATACGACCAAAACCGTCACTTCTTCCTCTCGCATTTCAACCGCAACGCCTACGAGCCTTCGCTTAAAAATCTACCACAAATTACCACACTTTTCCGTATCACAAAAATGGAAGTTTGGGTGACAAATACCCGTAATGCAACCGAAAATGCCCGTGACATCGTAGGTTTGATGGATGTCGGCGAACCCAACCAAGATAAGGTAGGAGAAAATGTAGCAATAAATCCAAATTTCGCGCCACCAGCTACGCCTGTTTACCGTGATTTATATGGCAATGGACTACCTGCAAATGATGCCAACCGACTACTCGAATCTGTCCTCAACGACCCAGAAGCACGTAGTCTCGATGGTGCAGTAAATGCCCTTCAAATGAAAGGTTTGAGTCAGAGCGAAGACTTTGAAAAAGTCCGCGCCAGACTACTCTCACCTACTGAATTTAGCTATCACCCCGAACTCGGTTTTATCTCGCTCAACCTTACGTTGCAGCCTGATGAAGTACTCGGTGTGGCTTACGAATATACCTATAACGGAGAGGTACACCAAGTTGGCGAATTTACAAACGATTACCCTATTGACCCCGAAAACCTGAACGTATTATACGTCAAAATGCTCAAAAGTGCAGTCCTCAACGTGGAACTGCCAATGTGGGATTTGATGATGAAAAACATCTACTCCATTGGTGCTTATCAGGTCAATCCACAAGATTTTAAATTGGATGTATTTTATCAGGATCCGGGAACGGGCTTTATCCGTAATTTACCGGAAAGAGCAGGAAAGGTGGTAAGTAAGTGTAATTTGATTTCACTGCTCAATTTGGACAACCTCAACAGTACAGGCGACCCATTCGCGGATGGCGTGTTCGATTTCGTACCCGGTATTACCATTACACCGAAAAACGGACGCATTATTTTCCCTGTTCTCGAACCCTTCGGTTCTTCTTTAGAAAAGAGATTTGGAGATGAGGATAATCCTGACGGATTCATTTACAATCAATTATATGACAATACCGTTTTTGTCGCTCGCGAATTTCCCGAACTTAATCGCTACGTCATTCGTGGTTCGTACAAATCAAGCGTTTCGAGTCGTATTTCACTCGGTGCCTTCAATATTCCGCGTGGTTCGGTCACAGTCACAGCAGGTGGTCAACAACTTTCTGAAGGACGTGATTACGATGTAGATTACAACACAGGACAAGTCACGATACTCAACGATGCCTACCTCAACTCAGGTTTGCCTGTCAATGTTTCTTATGAAGATAATACCTTATTTGGTTTCCAAACAAAAACCTTATACGGTACACGTTTGGATTATGAAGTGAGTAAAAATTTCAATATTGGGGGTACATTTATGCACGTAGCCGAGCGACCATTTACACAGAAAGTAAATATCGGCGACGACCCAGTTTCGAATAGTGTCTATGGTTTGGACGTGACTTATAATCGCGAAGCACCCGGCTTGACGCGCTTTTTAGATAAATTACCTTTATTACAAACAAAAGAAAAATCGCAAATATCGTTTACCGCAGAAGGCGCAGCCTTGCGCCCGGGACACTCGCGGGCACTCAATAGGGTAGACCAAAGCGAAGACAGAGGAGGTACAGTTTATATTGACGACTTTGAGGGGAGTTCGACCAATTATGACTTGCGTATACCGACAACGGCTTGGCTCTTGGCGAGTACGCCATCAAGTTTTCCCGAAGCTGAACTTATCAACGACCTCGCCTACGGTTATAATCGTGCGAAAATGACTTGGTACAGAATTGATCCTGTATTGCGTCAGCAAGGTGGTGGCGACGACCCTTATGTAGCGCAATTTACGGAGCAAGATATTTTTCCAAATAAACAAGATAATCAAACGGGTTTGAATAACGTCGGACTATTTACCTTCGACATGGCTTACTTTCCCAAGGAGCGCGGACCTTATAATTTTGAATCAACAGTCGATGGCGAACCTGGTATTTCAAAAGGTATTGACCCCGTTACAGGTGATTTGAAAGACCCTGAAACTCGTTGGGGTGGCATCATGCGTGCCATTCAAACCAATGATTTTGAAGCGGCAAACGTCGAATATGTCGAATTTTGGATGTTGAGTCCATTTATCGCAAGTGCTTCTAATCCAAATCCTGCTATGCAAGGGGAGGGCGGAAAATTATCGCTCAACCTCGGTACAATTTCGGAAGACATCATGCGTGATTCGCGTAAATTCTTTGAAAACGGACTACCATCTCCCAACTCCGAAGTACGAACAGATACAACCGAATGGTCGCGTATACCACGCGGGCAGGCGATTACCAATGCCTTCGATAATGATCCGGTAGCACGCGAGGCGCAAGATTTGGGATTGGATGGTATTGATGATTTGGGCGAAAATGACTTCTTTAGTGAGTATGTAAGTCAAATGACAGCTTTGGGCTTCCCACAAGTAGCAGAAGACCCATCAGGCGATAACTATCTCTATCACAGAGATGCTTCTTATGGTGCAGTAGATGACCCGAACTCAACACCCATCATTGATAGATACAAAAGTTTCAATAATCCGCAAGGAAACTCGCTGGGCGAAAATGCCTCGGCAACCAACGTCCCCGATACCGAGGATATTAACCGTGATAATACATTGAACGAAAAAGAAGCCTATTTTGAGTATAATATTCCGCTTACCTCCGATGGAGAAGGTGGTATCGAAAGAGATGGTAATAATTTTATCGTAGATGAAGTAGAGGTGAATGAAAATAGTGGTGTGAAATGGTATCAATTCCGTATTCCTGTCGATGAATTTAATGATAAATTTGGTAACATTCAGGATTTTCGTTCAATTCGCTTTATGCGTATGTATGCGTCCGAATTTGAGGAGCGCACAGTGATGCGTTTTGCTCGCCTACAATTGGTGCGTAACCAATGGAGACGCTACCGCCGACCATTGACAGGTACAGGCATCGGACCGATTACTGACCCGAGTGACCCGACTCTTTTTGAGGTGGCTTCGGTAAATATTGAGGAAAATGGCGGCGGACAGCCTTTCCCTTATGTATTGCCTCCAGGCATTGAGCGTGAGCAATCTTTGGGCGCATTTCCGAATGCACTGCAAAATGAGCAATCGCTATCAATGAACGTTTGCGACCTCGGAGCAGGTGATGCACGGGCGATTTTTAAGACCATTAATTTGGATATGCGGCGATACGAACGACTCAAAATGTTTGTACACGCAGAATCGCAGAATACAGGTGATATTGATGAGTTCGAACCCGGTCAACTTTCCATCTTTATGCGATTGGGTAGCGATTTTGAAGATAATTTTTATGAATATGAAATACCACTTACACCGAGTGATGAGGTATTTGATACCGATGAATTGAATGAGCAAATAGAGAAAGTATGGCGAGAGGAAAATCGTTTTGATTTTCCATTGGCGTTGTTCAGAGAAACGAAAAAAGCGCGTAATGCTACCGGACAAGAGGTTACGTCAATTTATAATGGTATCGACCCGGAGAAGCCCGAAAATATGGTACGCATCGTTGGTAATCCTGATTTGGGGTACGTGAAAGGTGTGATGATTGGTTTGAGAAATACAACGGATGCCAGTGATATTTGTGCTGAAGTATGGGTCAATGAGTTGCGACTCAGCGGCTTGGATGAGCGCGGTGGTGTAGCAGGATTGGCACGATTGGATGTTCAATTGGCAGATTTTGGTAGTGTTACGACTTCTGTGAGCCACACCGGATTGGGTTGGGGACAGATAGAGCAGAAAGTGAACGAACGTGCCAAAGAAGCCATTACGCAGTACGATGTAGCGACCAATTTGGAGTTGGGTAAATTGCTACCGGAAAAATCAGGCTTGCGTATTCCTTTTTACGCTCAATATTCTACTACGGTAGAAACACCGGAATTTGACCCCTACCAATTGGATTTGCGTTTGAAGGAAGATGTATTGGATGAATTGCCGACCAAAGCAGAGCGAGATTCTATTCGCAGTTTGGCGGTGGATTATACGTCTATACGTGGTTTCAATTTTACGAACGTAAGAAAAGAACGCATGAATCGCGAACGCAAACCGATGCCCTGGGATGTTGAAAATCTGAGTTTGACCTACGCATTTGACCGAACTATCAAGCACGACCCAACGATAGAAAATGAGGAAATCAAACGCTACCGCGGTTCGGTAGACTATAATTATGCGAGTCAGTTGCGTCCTATTGCACCATTTAAAAATATGAAAAATAAATCGCCGTGGTTGGGCTTGATTCGTGATTTTAATTTTAATCCTGTACCAAATTCTATCAGCGTAAGGAATGATTTGAACCGCCATTATGGTTTGGTGAAATATCGTTTTGCGGATGAATTGAAAAGTACTTATTACGACAAGCGATTTACTTGGGATAGAGCTTATGGCTTGCAATGGAACCTATCGAAAGGACTCACCGTGGGCTTCAATGCCGTCAACAGTTCGGTGATCGATGAGTTTGAAGAATATACTTACGACGAAAACGGTTTTCCATTGGTAAATCAAACAACAGGGGAGCCGATACGCCCAACGAATGAAGCGAAAAAAGATACGATAATGCACGGTTTGCGTACCGGTGGTCGAAATAAGCATTATAATCATGGCTTGAATGTCAGTTATACCTTACCGACTAAGCAAATTCCATTTTTAGCGTGGACACAAATCAAGGCGCAGTATCAATCCAATTATGATTGGAGTAGAGCCAGTCTCAACACTGATACATTGGGTAATATCATTCAAAACGGACAGACGCGAAGCCTTACAGGGGATTTGGATTTGACAAAATTGTATAATAAGTCGGATTATTTGAAAAAAATTAATTCGAAAAAAAGAAAGTCGAAAAAGAAAGACCCACGTAAGGTGGAACGACCTAAAAAGGGCGAACCTGAAAAGCCAAAAGGCAAAAAGGACATCAAATTCAAAGACCCGACGCTCATACAAGAGGTCGTAGTCGAAGAGGTGGACGACATCATAGAAGACGATAAAGGCAAGGGTAGAAAGAATAGAAAGAATAGAAAGAAGCGTAGAGATGCGAAGAAAAAAGGCATGGATGACGCAGACGATGATTCGCTTGGCAAAAAAGAAAAAGGAGAACGCGAACCGAGCGCGGTGGAGCGAGTGTTGTTGCGTACTTTGATGATGGTTCGCAAAGCGCGGGTGAGTTATACGGAAGATTTTTCTTCGGTCGTTCCCGGATTTGTGCCGGAAACACGTTTACTCGGACAAGATAATGGCTTTAATTCGCCGGGTTGGGGTTACGCATTTGGTACTAATTATGGTTTGGATTGGAAGTTGTCAGACTTCACAACTTGGCTCGACGAAACGGGTATACAAGATGGAAATATTGTCAGCAATCGCTTCCTCAATCAGCAGGTTTTGGTCAACTATACGCAGACTTATGATGCCAAATTGACCATCGAACCATTCAATGATTTTCGTATTGATGTGGGGGCAAATCGCTCTTACACAAAAAATCACAGTCAATTTTTTAAGGTACAAGAAATAGGTGGCGGATTGGAACATCTCAACGAACTTGACAGAGGTAGTTTGAGTATGACTTACTTCACGATGCGTACTTTGTTTGGTTCTTCGACCTCCGAATTAATTGATAAATTTGATACTTTTGAGGCAAACCGCGAGATTATTTCAGAGCGCCTTGCTGCGCTTGATATTCGCTCCAATGACGCCCACGAACTGGATACAGAGTTTGGCGATTATAGCGAAGGTTACGGACGCTATCAGCAAGATGTATTGGTTCCTGCCTTCCTTTCTGCCTATACGGGCAAGGATGCAGGGGAATTTCCATTACGTATATTTGATGTATTGCCACGACCCAACTGGAAAGTAACTTATAATGGTTTGAGTAAAATCGAGGCGTTTAAAAATATCTTTAGTAGTGTCAATATTTCGCACGGTTATTCTTCTACCTTGAGTATCAACTCGTTTGCGACTGATTTGGATTTCCAAAATCGCTTAGTAAACGACCAAACACAAAATTTCTATTCGACCTACGAAATACCGGATTTGGTAATTAATGAGCGATTTAGCCCATTAATTGGAATTGATATACGTATGAAAAACGACCTCACAGCACGTTTTGATTGGAACAAATCGCGTAATTTGCAGATGAGTTTTACGGATTATCAACTTTCAGAAACGAATAGTGAAGAATTTACCATCGGTATGGGCTACCGCGTGAAAGGTTTCAAATTACCTTTCAAACTGATGAGTATGCCAGGCACAAAAAAGAAAACAAATGTTATGGAGAATGATTTGGATTTCAAATTGGACGTTTCATTTCGCGATGATGTGACCATCAATCACCTCCTTGACCAAGAGCAAACCGTACCAACGCGTGGTTCGAGAGTCATTCGTATTTCCCCGTCGATTGATTATGCTGTCAACAAATTTGTGAACGTTCGCTTATTTTTCGACCGCAGCCGCACGATACCGAAAACCTCGGCTTCCTTCCCGATTACCAACACACAGGGTGGGGTGACGATTCGTTTTTCTCTTACGCAGTAACATAGACCTCCCGGTCTGTATGAAATAAAAAAGCCCATTTCGACGATTTTTCGTTGAAATGGGCTTTTTATTTAAAAAGAAGCCTTACGGCTGGCATCGCAGGAGCTTTCACCCTATAAAACTATGTTCTTCATTTTTGGAGTAATATCAAATATGAATAGTGTACGGCAAAGAACCATCTAAGAGCCATCTATAAATTAATTATTGAGAAATTTGAATATATTATAAGAAACTTGGTTCTTGCCGCACACATATTAAAGCATAATTGAGAAAGAAAAATCTTAGAAACGTAATGTTATCGTTTGTGTTTGTTGATAATCAGTAATTTAGAAACTTGTTAACAATATAGTCATCAGGACTATTCGCTATATATAATAAAAAAGTTATTCTTCAATATGTCTCACAAATTCAGATTTGAAAGATGATTAGATGCCTACCGCAACTCTCTGTCTACGATTTCGCTCTTTGTATTTCCTCAAATATCTTCGCACATCTCCAAAGGTTTCGCGCCACAGTACAGTAAGGCTCTCAGAACTATTTGTCAGCACTATATCTTGCCCGGCTACGCCCAATTTCACGACTGTTTTGTAGACAGAGTTGGACTTTCCTTCCTGGCTGAGATATACTTCAGCATACAGTAAGTGTGAGAATTTCTTTTTTACCTGTGCGATTTTCTGCTTGATAAATCTTGCATATCTTTGAGGAAGGTCGGTATTATTTCTAATGATAACTCTCATAAGTAAACTTTTTGTTAAAGTGATTAATTCTTAAAAAGTAAGTAAAACTATCTTTTTAAGTTTGTTTACTATTATAACGTATGGTCTTACTGAAAAGTTTAAGGTTTTAGCTGTTTTTTAAAATTTTTTTCATTCCTAATTGTTGGAAGTTGGTAGCTGAGAAATCAGGTAATCAGGCTGAATGGCATATAAGGGAAGAGGAAGAAAATAATCTACCCCAAATGAAGTCGTTATTTTTTTTATATGTTTGGCTAAATTTGACGCGAATACACACTGTATTTAAGGAGAATTTAGTGAAACATACAAGAAAAGAAACAATTCAAACGGGTAGATTATTTTTCCTCTTCCCCTATCACTACATTTGCCTCTTTTTTAATAAGGGACGAAAAAATTTACCATCTTGGGTAGATTATTTTGTGCTTAGTGAAAGAAAATAAATAACTTGCCCCATTATGCTTGTTATTTTTCCTTTACACTTCACCAAATTCTCCTTAAATACAGTGAGTATTCACGTCAAATTTGGCTCATGTAAAGAAAAAATAACGGCGTGAGGATGTAGTGTGTACTAATATCGTTGGCTACTCTTACCTCACTAAGGATATATCTCCATTATACTTAATCGTTGCTCCGTCGATAAATTCAACTTCGATAGTATAGGCAAATACACCCGGATTCATTCGTCTACCTCTAAACGTGCCGTCCCAACCTTGCGTGGGGTCGTCGGTAGAGAAGTTGGTATTTTCAAACATCATTTCGCCCCAACGGTCATATATGTGCATCGAACTCACTTGTGCAACACCTTTACCGCCAAATACCATAAATACATCATTCGTACCGTCATAGTCAGGGGAAAATACGTTTGGAATGAAGATGTTTCTCTCTTTCTTGATGGTGATTGTAATGATATCCGAAGCACTACATCCTGTAAGGGTATCGGTTACGGTGACGGTATAGGTTGTCGTTTGGAGTGGCATCGCGTAGGGCGCATCACAGTCCGTACAACTCAAACCTTTTGGCGGCGACCAACTAAATACAAAATTATTACCTGATGGCTGATTGACTTGAGCGGAAAGTTGTATGCTGTCGCCAAATGAAAGTTCTATATCCACTCCGGCATCTACCACGATCTCATCAGGTTCTTCAATTGTTATTTCATTTGTGGAAATACATCCTTCGGCATCCTGTACAGCTATTGTGTACGTTCCTGCTTCCAATCCTATCATTATAGGACTCGTTGTAAATGACTCGTTATCAGATGAATAGACGTAAGGCGATGTACCGCCTGTTACATTTTCAACACTAATTCTACCATCACTATCGCCAAAGCAGCTTACAGGAGATGAAGTCAATTCAAAGTCTATCGTTGAGGCTGATTCGATGTTGACTTCTGCGGTTTGGGTACAGCCCACAGCATCTGTCACGGTCGCGTTGTATGAGCCGGGACAAAGATTTTCGACAGTATTATTAGTAGAACCATCATCCCAAATATAGCTAAAATCACCCGTACCACCGCTTGCAGAGATGCTCGCCGAGCCGTCACAAGTTTCGTTGCAACTCACTGTTTGTGCGCTGATGTCAATTATGATTTCGGGTGCTGCTGTTAGTGTTACATTTTCTGTAATCGTACAGTCGTTGGCATCTATTACTGTGAGTGTGTAATTGCCTTGTGTCAAGCCCGTGGCATTGGCGGTATTTTGATTATTGCTCCATTCGTAAGTGTATGGTGCAGTACCGCCTGTCATTGTGGTTGCAATGCTCCCCGTTGGTTCATCGAAACATTCAGGATTGCTTGGTGTCAACACTAATAATAAAGCTTCGGGTTCAGTAATTTCGATGCTGTCCGTAGCGATACAGTCGTTAGCGTCTGTTACCACGATAGTGTAATTGCCTGCCGGAATCCCTGTAAAAGTATTCGCCATTTGTGGGCTGCCTCCGTTGAGGCTATACATCAAGGGCAGCGTACCATTAATCGTAGATACCACAATGCTTCCATCGCTATCGGCATAGCATGAAGGTGAACTAACTTGTATGTCGTCAATCTCTAAACCCGCTCCAACCTCGATTTCCCATGCACAAATAATGCTATTGAAAACAGCGCTTTCGTTACATTCAATAACTGGTGGTTCTGGCTGTTCGCCCGAAATTTCCCATTCGCAGGAGGTAGTATTGAAAGTTGCCGTTTCGTAACATTCTGTTGTCGGTTCAGTCGGTTGCTCGCCTGTAATTTCCCATTCGCAAGAAACATCATTAAAGGTCGCTGTTTCATAACATTCTGTCGTCGGTTCAGTCGGTTGCTCGCCTGTGATTTCCCATTCGCAGGAAACATCATTGAAAGTCGCTGTTTCGTAACATTCTGTCATCGGTTCAGTCGGTTGCTCGCCTGTAATTTCCCATTCGCAAGAAACCTCATTGAATGACGTAGTTTGATAACATTCGATAACTGGCGGTTCGGGGAATAAACAAGAACCATCGTCTGTGTTAGCATCAGGATTGTAGTTGGTGGCGCAGGGGTCGGTGCAACCTAAAATTTCTCCTGTTTCACATTCACAAGTTGCTGCATTGAAAAATGTACCGTCCGGACAATTTGGCGTGTTAATAACCATGCAAGTTACCTCGTCAAATGAATCATCGGTAAGTTCACAATTGTCGTCTACTTCAGGCGGTGTGCCGCTGATTTCCCATTCGCAAGAAACCTCATTGAAGGTCGCTGTTTCGTAACACTCTGTCGTCGGTTCAATGGGTTGTGTACCTGTTACATCCCATTCGCAGGAAATAGCATTGAAAGTTGCTGTTTCGTAACATTCTGTTGTAGGTTCAGTCGGTTGTGTACCCGTGACTTCCCATTCGCAAGTTGTATCGTTGAAAGTCGCTGTTTCGTAACATTCAACGGTCGGTTCTACAGGCTGTGTACCTAATACGTCCCACTCACAAGTAATTATGTCGAAAACAGCGGTTTGATAACATTCTACAGGGGGTTGTTCGGGTTGCTCGCCTGTGACCTCCCATTCGCAAGTGGTATCGTTGAACGTTGCGGTTTCGTAACATTCAGTGGTGGGTTCAACGGGCTGTGAGCCTGTTATTTCCCAAGTACAAGTCGTATTATTAAATGCTGTTATTTCATAACATGCCGTAGCAGGTGCTTCCTCAAATACACACGAACCATCGTCTGTATTGGCATCGGGGTCGTAATTGGTCGCACAGATATCCGTACAGCCTTGCGTCGAAATTACCTCACATTCACATGTTGAGGCGTTAAAGAATGTATTCGCCGGACAGTTTGGCGTGTTGATGACTGTACAAGTTATATCGTCAAATGAATCATCCGTCAACTCGCAATTATCATCAATTTCGGGTTGTGTGCCCGTGACCTCCCATTCACAAGCAGTCGTGTTGAATACTGCCGTTTCGTAACATTCTGTTGTCGGTTCAATGGGTTGTGTACCTGTGACCTCCCATTCGCAGATGGTATCGTTGAACGTTGCCGTTTGATAACATTCCGTAGGGGGTTCAGCGGGCTGTGTACCTATCAATTCCCAGGTACAACTTACCGTATCAAATACAGCCGTTTGATAACATGCAGCAGTTGGCTCAACGGGTTGTGTGCCTGTGATTTCCCATTCACAAAGTATATTATTAAATGTAGCGGTTTGATAACACTCAGTATTGGGTTCTGTCGGCTGTGTACCTGCTACACTCCAAGTGCAGGTAGCATTGTCGAAAATAGCCGTTTCGTAACATTCTGTTGTAGGTTCAACGGGTTGTGTACCTGTAATCTCCCACTCGCAGATGATATCGTTGAACGTTGCCGTTTGGTAACACTCGATATTGGGTTCAACGGGTTGCGTACCTGTTACATCCCATTCGCAAGAAGTCGTATTGAAAGTTGCCGTTTCGTAGCATTCTGTTGTTGGCTCAACGGGCTGCGTGCCTGTTACATCCCATACACAGGTTGTTGCGTTGAAAGTTGTCGTTTCATAACATTCTGTCGTTGGTTCAACGGGTTGTGTACCTGTTACATCCCATTCGCAGGAAGTAGCATTGAAAGTTGCCGTTTCGTAACATTCTGTCGTAGGCTCAACGGGTTGTGTGCCTGTTACATCCCATTCGCAAGAAGTCGTATTGAAGGTTGCCGTTTCGTAACATTCTGTCGTTGGTTCAACGGGTTGTGTACCTGTTACATCCCATGCACAGGTCGTTGCGTTGAAAGTTGCAGTTTCGTAGCATTCTGTCGTTGGTTCAACGGGTTGTGTACCTGTTACATCCCATGCACAGGTCGTTGCGTTGAAAGTTGCCGTTTCATAACATTCAGTCGTAGGTTCAACGGGTTGTGTACCCGTTACGTCCCATTCGCAGGAAGTAGCGTTGAAAGTTGCCGTTTCGTAACATTCTGTCGTTGGTTCAACGGGTTGTGTACCCGTTACATCCCATTCGCAGGAAGTAGCATTGAAAGTTGCCGTTTCATAACATTCTGTTGTTGGCTCAACGGGTTGTGTGCCTGTTACATCCCATTCGCAGGAAGTAGCATTGAAAGTTGCCGTTTCGTAGCATTCTGTTGTTGGTTCAACGGGTTGTGTGCCTGTTACATCCCATTCGCAGGAAGTCGTATTGAAAGTTGCCGTTTCGTAACATTCAATCGTAGGTTCAACGGGTTGTGTACCCGTTACGTCCCATTCGCAAGAAGTAGCATTGAAAGTTGCCGTTTCGTAACATTCTGTCGTAGGTTCAACGGGTTGTGTACCCGTTACGTCCCATTCGCAGGAAGTAGCATTGAAGGTTGCAGTTTCGTAACATTCTGTCGTAGGCTCAACGGGTTGTGTGCCTGTTACATCCCATTCGCAAGAAGTCGTGTTGAAAGTTGCCGTTTCGTAACATTCTGTTGTTGGTTCAACAGGTTGTGTACCTGTTACATCCCATTCGCAGGAAGTAGCATTGAAGGTTGCCGTTTCGTAACATTCAGTCGT
>ENA-ORXT01002090-ORXT01002090.1-marine-metagenome-genome-assembly--contig:-NODE-2090-length-24933-cov-4.142823_pt1 | contig 24933 bp, 17 predicted proteins | sample MGYA00237868_ERZ511482 | MGnify/ENA metagenome assembly ERZ511482
CGCCGGGAACGGAGCAATACAACCTGTACCGGCGGGATTTATACCGACGTTGAGGCTTCGCCCGAATTGCCCCTGAAAATTCCTTCCTTTGCACCCGCGTCCCCGCCCGTATCATCGGCCTTCAGGCCGAGCAAACACACACAAACCATGAGAATCGTCACCTACAACGTCAACGGCATCCGCGCCGCCCTCAAAAAAGGCCTTGCCGAATGGGCCGCCGCCTCCGACATCGACGTGCTTTGCCTCCAGGAGACCAAAGCGACCAGCGAACAGGTGGACATGAGCGAACTAGAAGCCGCCGGTTTCGTCCATGCCGCCTGGCACAGCTGCTCCCGCAAAAAAGGATACAGCGGCGTGCTGACGCTGAGCAAAGTCGCCCCCGATTTCGTGCGGCGGGAACTCGACCTGCCTGATTACGACTGCGAAGGCCGCGTCGTCCGCACCGATTTTGACGACCTGACCATCTTCAACTGTTACTTTCCCAATGGCGGACAAGGCGAAGAACGTCAGAACTTTAAATACCGCTTCCTCGATGATTTTCTCGCGCACGTCGTGGAGCTGAAGAAAACGCGGCCCAATTTACTCGTCGTCGGAGATTACAACATCGCCCACGAGGAGATCGATCTGCACGCCCCGAAACGTAATATGAACAACACCGGTTTTCTGCGCCCCGAGCGCGACTGGATGACCAAATGGTTCCACGAAACCGGCCTGGTCGATACCTACCGCCACCTGCACCCCGAAGGCGAGGCTTACAGCTGGTGGAGTTACCGCGCCAACGCCCGGAACAACGACAAGGGCTGGCGCATCGATTACCACAGCCTGAGCGCGGAGATGATCGACCGGGTTAAATCAGTGGAGCACTTGAAGGAGGACGTGCATTCGGATCATTGCGCGATCGTGCTTGAGTTGGACTAAGGGATACAGTCGTCTGACGAATCCTTTTTGCTGAATCGAGCTGCGAAGCAGTTCGATTCAGCAAAAAGTTCGTCCGACGACTATGGCATTTCGCTCTGAACGCTTACCCAATCTTATACGCGATCCCTAAGTCGTCGGACGAACTTTTTGGAGCGGAAAGTTTGCTGCGCGCACTTTCCGCCCCAAAAAGAATTCGTCAGACGACCGCTCCAATCGCGGACTACCTATAAACACCCGGTGGACCCCCCTCGATTTCTCCATCCCCCTTGCCCGCCCAGTCCAATCCACGTACTTTCGCCAAATGAGCAGAATCTTCCTCGACAACGCCGCCACGACGCCCCTCGATCCCGATGTTCTCGCCGCCATGACCGAAGTGATGGCGAGCAACTACGGCAACCCGTCCAGCATCCACCAGGAAGGGCGGACGGCCCGCGCGCTCATCGAGCAGGCCCGCAAGACGGTGGCCAACGCGCTCAACTGTAGCATCGGGGAGATCTTCTTCACCTCCGGCGGAACGGAGGCCAACAATATGGCCCTGAAAAACAGCGTGCGCGACCTGGGCGTGACGCGTATCATCTCTTCGCCGCTGGAGCACCACTGCGTGCTGCACAGCCTCGACCGCATCGGCGAGGAAGGAAAGGCAACGGTGGAGATGGTCCGCATCAACGAACGGGGGAACGTCGACCTGACGGACTTGAAGGCCCGCCTCGCCGCCTCCGGCGAGAAAACCCTCGTCAGCCTCATGCACGCCAACAATGAGATCGGCAACCTGCTGCCGCTGGAAGAAGTCGCGGCGATCTGCGACGAAGCCGGTGTCTACTTCCACTGCGATACCGTCCAAACGATGGGCTATTACCCAATGGACCTCGACGCGACGAAGGTGAGTTTCCTCTCCGGCTCCGCCCACAAATTCTACGGCCCCAAGGGCATCGGATTCCTGTACATGAACAGCGACAATATCATTAAGCCCTACCTCGACGGCGGCGCGCAGGAACGCAATATGCGCGGCGGCACGGAGAACATCTATGGCATCGTCGGCCTTGCCAAAGCCCTGGAAAAAGCCGTCGCCGAGCGCGCGGCGCGGGCGGAAAAGATCAAGGCCATCAAAGCCCACTTCACGCGGGCGTTAAAAGCAAAGTACCCACAAATAGCTTTCAACGGCGACCCGGAGGGCGGTCATTACAAAGTGCTCAGCGTCAGCTTCCCCGCATCCCCCAAAGGCGACCTGCTGCTGATGAACCTCGACCTGAACGGCATCTCCGCCTCCGGCGGTTCGGCCTGCTCCAGCGGCATCGACGTGGGCAGCCACGTGATCGGGCACCTGCATCCGGACAGCCCGCGGCACACGATCCGTTTTTCATTCAGCCACCACAATACGACGGAGGAGGTGGACCGAGTGGTGGAGAAGCTGGGGGGGATGCTGTGATTGGACTATTGGACTATTGGTCTATTGGCTAACAGACCAATAGTCCAACAGACCAATAGTCCAACCTACCGCCACCGCACCCCCACCGTCGGCGTCACCCCCAGCACTTCGTGATACACCGCACCCGCGCTCAGGTCCAGCCCGTCGATGAATTCGTAGCCGAGGCCGAAGGAGATTTCCGAGGCTTCCGTCGCCACGCCCAATCGGATGGACAGTTGCTCCGCCGGCAGGTATTCGGCACCGACGCGGATGCGGGCGGGGAAGTCGGCGTCCTGGTGTACTTCGGCGTTGAGGGTGATCTTATCGGACGGCCGGTAACTGAGGCCGAGGGCGAGCAATTGCGGCAGGTATTCATCGGGCGCGCGCTCCACGCGCAGGGGCGAGAAGATTCGGGCGGCCACGTGCAGCTCGGGGATGATCTCCAGCCGCAGGCCCAGCCCGAAGGTGATGTGGAAGGTGCTCGCGTAGCCTTCCGTACTGGTTGCGAAACCGGCCAGATCCGCGCCGATCGAGAATCTTTCGCTGAGCTTACGACCGTACGCCAGCCCAAACCGGGTTTCGCGGTAAGCGTCGAAGCCGAAACTACCCAGTTGCAGGCCGAAGCCGCCAAGGTCGGTGCCGTAAACCGCGCCGACGGTGGCCGTGGTCAGTTCGCTGAGGCCGAACCGCTGCTCGGCGGTGGCGGCGGCGGCAATTTTCGGGTCGGTATTGTCGAGGCCGGCGGGGTTCGTCCACAGCGCGTCGATTCCTCCGGCGGTCAGGCCGGTACCGCCCATCAGGCGACTGCGCACGTCGTAAGCTGGAAACAAACCCTCCTGCGCGCTGACGCTTTTTTGGGCGAGGACGCAGGTGCAGAGGAGGAGGAGCAAAAGCGGGGTGGGGCGGGGCATGAGCGTCGTTTGGGCAGGGCTAAGGTAAGGACGTCACCGTCACCCGAGAGCTTTCGTCCGACGAATTCTTTTTGCTTCTTCTTTCCCGCAACCAGCTTTACTGCCGAAGCGAAGTGCGGAAAACCAGGCGGATTCCTAATCGCTACAAAAGCAAAAAGTTCGTCTGACGAATAGCGATCCAAGAGGAGTCGTCGGACGAACTTTTTTGACTTGAAAGCTTGCTGCGCGCTTTCAAGTCAAAAAAGAATTCGTCAGACGACCCGCTCCTCGTTTGCTATCCGCAAATGACGATCAGAACGGTTGAGCTGATCATATTATATACTTGCGCCGCAACATTATATGTTGTATTTTTACGCCATGAACCACAAAACCGGAGAAAAGCTGAAAATTCTTGCCGACGCCGCCAAATACGACGTCAGTTGCAGCAGCAGCGGCAGCAAGCGGAAGAATACGCCCGATGGTTTGGGGAACGCCACCGGCATGGGCATTTGCCACACGTACACGCAGGATGGGCGTTGCGTTTCTCTACTCAAGATTTTGCTCACCAACCATTGCATCTTCGACTGCGCCTACTGCGTCAGCCGCAAGAGCAACGACGTGAAGCGCGCCGCTTTCACCGTGGACGAGGTGGTGGACCTGACCATCAGTTTCTACAAGCGCAACTACATCGAAGGGCTCTTCCTCAGTTCCGGCATCTTCAAGAGCGCGGACTTCACGATGGAGCGGCTGGTGCGCATTGCCCAGAAACTTCGGACGGAGCATAAATTCAACGGTTACATCCACCTCAAGGCCATTCCCGGCGCGAGCGACGAGTTGATCCACCAGGCCGGGCTCTACGCCGATCGCCTCAGCGTCAACCTCGAAATGCCGAGCGAGATGAGCCTGAAGAAGGTCGCCCCCGAAAAGAGTTTCGAGGACGCCTACCAGCCGATGAACTACCTCAAGGATACCATCGACGATCATCGCAGCCAAAGCACCGCCCTGGTCAAGAGCAAGTACCTGCCCAGTTTCGCCCCCGCCGGCCAGTCGACCCAGATGGTGATCGGCGCCAGCCCGGAAACGGACCAGGACATCCTCTCGCTGGCCACGACGCTCTACGACGATCAATCCCTCAAGCGCGTCTACTACAGCGGCTACGTGCCCATCAGCGATGATGCACGCCTGCCGACGCTTTCCGCCCCGCCGCTCCGCCGTGAAAACCGGCTGTACCAGGCCGACTGGCTGATGCGCTTCTACGGCTTCGACGCCAAAGAGATCGTGGACGACGCCAACCCGATGCTCGACCCCGATGTCGACCCGAAGCTGGCCTACGCCCTCCGCAACCCGCACCTCTTCCCGATCGACATCAACAAGGCACCGCTGGAGATGATCCTCCGTATTCCCGGCGTCGGCGTGAAGTCGGCCCGCAAGATCGTCAACACCCGCCGCTTCCGGCCCATCCGCCGTGACCACCTCAAGCAGATCGGCATCGTCTGGAAGCGCGCGCAGTACTTCATCATTACGGCGGATAAGGACTTCCGGCAACTCGGCTTCGACCCGACGGTGATTCGCCGCCGGGTGCTGAACGAGCGGACGGCGGGCGGCCGGCACGTGGATTCGGGGCAGTTGGCCTTGTTTGGGTAATGTGGCGCGAATTGACAAACAGCAGCGAGTAGTAAATATAATTTATCGATTACAACATTGGTTTTATAGGTGGTTTTAATTATTGTTTACATAAGAATATAACTAGTGGTCGGCAAGCAAGATTCGACACAGCTTACGCTTGTTGTCGCGGCACCGTGCTTCACGGCTCAAACTCCACCGTAGCTGTGGCTATGCTGAAGTTTGATCCGTTCGCCCGGCACCACGCTAACCGCGCCTAAGCTTGGTCGAATCTCACTCGCCGACCGCTTGTAAAAGCACTTGACTCTATTTTATATCACCTTCCAAATCTTAAAACTTAGTCTCGATGTCAACCGAAGATTTTACGACCTCCGCCGACGTAGTCCGCCAATTAAATAGTCTCCGTACTTATCTCGAAAAAAGAGGTGGTCTTAACGTCTCAGATGTACGCGATGACCAAGGAAATCAGTACATCGACCTCGTACAGGAAGGCGGTGGTGTACTGGGTATTGCGCTTGTTGGCTTCACTTTCGTTCTTGAAGAAATGGGTGTCCGCTTTATTAATCTTGGAGGTACTTCCGCCGGTTCGATCAATACTGCTCTGCTAGGAGTAGTGGGTAAGCCCGATGATGCGAAATCCAGAATTATTCTCGGCGAACTGATCAACATCGATTTAAGAGATTTCATTGATGGAGGCCAGGATGCCAAACAACTGGTTAAAGCACTTAGTAACGGTAATCTCTTCAGTAAAATCATCTCTGGTTTCGGTCAACTAGATGATTTCTTCGTTCGTAAAGAATTGGGCATCAACCGCGGCAGCAATTTTCTGACTTGGTTGACTACCGTTTTTGCTAAGTACGGGGTTGAAACGACAAGGGACTTGATGATGAAAATGAATGAGTTGCCGCCCGGAATGAAGAAGGCTTTTGAAGACAGGTACCAACGCCGCTTGAAGGCTCGATTATCTATTATCGCCTCTGACCTCACCACCCAAACCAAAGCGGAGTTTCCGCGGATGAGCGACCTTTACTATATTGAACCGGAAGAAGTAAATCCCGCTTATTACGTTCGCGCTTCCATGTCCATTCCGATTTTTTTTGACCCCTTGGTGGTCGAATGTATTCCTAAAGGAGAAACGGAAGAACAACGTCAAAAACAGGTTGAGAAATGGCAAGATATTAATTCCGCCTTCCACCTCGGAGATATCCCCGATAAGGTAGTGTTAGTTGACGGAGGAGTAATGTCTAACTTTCCCATCGATGTGTTCCACCTGAAAGAAGCCACCACACCTTCCCGACCGACTTTCGGTATTAAATTAGGTGTCGACCGCAGATCTCTTCGGGAGAATAAGTCGATCTTCGATCTGGCCTGGAATAGCTTTACCGCCGCTCAACAAATGCGCGATCATGATGTCATCTTGAAAAATCAAGATTATATCCGTCTCATCTCTAACATCAACGTCGAGGGTGTGGATTGGCTGAACTTCAACCTGTCTGAAAACGAGAAGATTAAACTCTTTAACATGGGTGTCACGGCCGCCTGTGACTTTCTCCGTAAATTTGATTGGGAAGATTACAAAGAGTTACGTAAAAAGGTAGATGCCGCCACTGTTCAGTACGAACGTAAGATGAATACTACCGCTTACACGGAGAGTTTGAATACGGGAAAGACAGATGAATAGTATTGCTTTGCATCCTGCTCTTCAAACGTTGTATCGAGGTCGACGGTATGATGGGGTTTGTCCGCGAAGTCAGTGATTTGGTGCTTGAATCTACGGGAGGAGGCTTACAAACGGGACGTTAAGTAATTTTGAGCAAGAGCATAACCTGACGTTGAAGCGGATATATTACGCATGGCGCGCAAAGTAACTCGTCCGCCGCGTCAACACAATCAACGGAAGGCCAGGTGCCGTTCCCTACCTTCGCCTCCAAACCCCACCCATGCTCCTCCGCTACCTCGTCCTCTTCGGCGGCATCGTACTGATGATCACCGGCTGCAACAGCCTCATCAGCCAAAACTTCGGTACCCACCGTTTACGTACGCGGGACCTGGCCCGGGTACCCGGCGAAGGGCTCGGCGACGCGGACTTCGTGGAACTCGCCAACGCCGTCATCAGCACACCCGCACAAACGAGCCCCGCCGGACAAGCCTGGCAAAAAGACCACGTCTACCGCCCCTTGCTCACCCCCGCCCAGCAAGCCGAATGGCAAGCCGGGGCAACCGTCCGGTCCAACGTCATCGGTTGGTTCAAAACCACGGACCCCGCTTGTAGCACGCCCGCCGGTTGCCCGCCGCCCGCCACCGGTCAAACCCGTGGGTTACTCAACGCCCCCGATGCCAACCGCCAACCGGACCACGGCGCGTGGCGGGCGGAGCGCATCGAAGTGCCGGAGCAACCGCTCTACCTGCAATTGGGAGAGCAACCGATGGCTTGGTACTGGAACCTGGTATTGATCGTGCTTGGTCTGTCGCTGGCCTTAATACCAGAGTACCGCCGTCATTCGCAGCGGACAAAACGGGAGCTGGAGTAATTCATTTGCGGAGGTGGCAGTATCCCGCTTCAGGGGTAATCACCCGACTTTATGCCAACAGATCCTTGATCACCTCCCCGTGCACGTCCGTCAGCCGGAAGCGGCGGCCCTGGTGTTTATACGTCAGCGCCTCGTGGTCAATGCCCATCAGGTGCAGCATCGTGGCCTGGAAATCGTGTACGTGGACCGGGTTTTCGGTGATGTTGTAGCTGAAATCGTCCGTCGCGCCGTAGACGAGGCCGGGTTTGACGCCGCCGCCCGCCATCCACATGCTGAAGGCGCGCGGGTGGTGGTCGCGGCCGTAATTGTCGGCGGTAAGCTTACCCTGGCTGTAAGCGGTGCGGCCGAACTCGCCGCCCCAAACGATCAGGGTGTCTTCCAGCAGCCCGCGTTGCTTCAGGTCGCGCAGCAGGGCCGCGCTCGGCTGGTCGATGTCTTTGGATTGCGCGCCGACGATCCTGGGCGCGTTACCGTGGGCGTCCCAGCCCCGGTGGTAAAGCTGAATGAACCGGACGTCCTTTTCCGCCAGCCGCCGGGCCAGCAGGCAGTTGGCCGCGAAGGTGCCGGGTTTGCGGCTGTCGGGGCCGTAGAGGTCGTAGATGTAATCGGGTTCCTTTTCGTCCATCAGGTCGGGGACGGAGGCTTGCATCCGGAAGGCCATCTCGTACTGCGCGATGCGCGCGTCGATTTCCGGGTCCTGGCTCCGCGCCCGCTGGATGTCCTGCAATTCGCGGAGTTTATCGAGCTGATTGCGGCGCGCGCCGGTCGTGATGCCCGCCGGATTGTTGAGGTAGAGCACCGGGTCCGCGCCCGCCCGGAACTGCACGCCCTGGTGCTGGCTGGGCAGGAAGGCCGACCCCCACGAACGGGGGTAAAGCGGTTGCGCGCCGTTGTTGGCCCCTTTACTGAGCAAAACGACGAAAGAAGGGTAATTTTCGTTCAGGGAGCCGAGGCCGTAGCTCGCCCAGGCGCCGATACTCGGGCGGCCGGGAAACTGGGAGCCGGTCTGGAGGAACATCACCGCCGGGTCGTGGTTGATCGCATCGGTGTGCATGGAATTGACCCAGCAGATGTCATCGGTCACTTTGGCCAGGTGGGGCAGGCACTCGCTGAGCCATTTCCCGTTTTGGCCGTGTTGTTTGAAATTAAAGACCGATCCCGCGAGCGGCAGCGCGCCCTGGCCGGCGGTCATGCCGGTCAGCCGTTGCCCGGCGCGGACGCTGGGAGGCAGTTCCTCACCATGCATTTTGTTGAGCAACGGCTTGTAGTCGAACATGTCTTGCTGGCTCGGGCCGCCCGACTGAAAGAGGTAAATCACCCGTTTGGCCTTGATGGGCAACGACGCCGCTCCCAACAAGCTTTGTACCCGCGTGCCCGCCACATGATTCGCGCCCAGGGGGTTGATCAGGCTGGCGAGACTAAGCCCGCCGAGGCCCATGCCGAGCTTATTCAGGAAGTCGCGGCGGGAGTGAATTTTGCCGTATTCGTTACAATGCATATGTTGGTAATTAGGGCGGAGGACGCGGGTGAAAAGATGGTTTTTCAACGTTTCATGTACGCCTCATCGTAGTTGAACAAGACGTTACCGACGCTCGCCAGGGCCGCCGTTTTCAGCGGGTCGAGCGTATCCGGCACCGGGTATTCGCCGATGGCCAGCAGCGAATCCGCCAGCGCGGGCGCGTCGGTGAAGCGCGTCAGTTCGTCGTCGTAAAGCCGCCGTAAAACGCTGGCTTCCTCCGGCCGCGGGCGCCGCCCCGCCACGAGGCGGAAAGCATGCGCCAGCTGCTCGCCGGTCTCCTCTTTTTCCAGCTGCACCCGTTGGGCCAGCACCCGCGCCGTTTCGACGAACTGCGGGTCGTTGAGCAAGTTCAGTGCCTGCAAGGGCGTGTTGGTCACTGACCGCTCCACCACGCAAACGTCGCGCACCGCCGCGTCGAAAGTGGTCATGAACGGCGGCGGCGAAGTGCGCTTGTTGAAGGTGTACATACTGCGCCGGTACAACTTGTCACCGTGGTCGCCGCCGTAAGTCAGCAACGCGCGGCTGAAGCTGTTGGCCTGCTCCCAGAGCCCCGCCGGCTGGTAGGGCCGCACGCTCGGGCCGCCGGTTTTTTCAACGAGCAAACCCGCCGCCGCCAGGGCGTTATCCCGGATCATCTCCGCCGGAAGCCGCCGCGTCGGTCCGCGCGCCAACAGCCGGTTATCGGGGTCCGCTTCCCGCTGTTCGGGCGTGGCGGTGCCGGATCGTCGGTAGGTGTCGGAGAGCACCATCCGGCGCAGCAGCGCGCGAACGTCCCAGCCACCTTCGCGGAAATCCGTCGCCAGGTGATCGAGCAGGGCGGGGTGGGAGGGGAGCTCGCCCTGACTGCCGAAGTCGTGCGGCGTCGCCACGATGCCGCGCCCGAAGATCATCTGCCAGTAGCGGTTGACGGCCACGCGGGCGGTGAGCGGATTGTCGGCTTGCAGCATCCATTCCACCAACCCGAGGCGGTTCTTCGGCAGGTTCTCCGAAAAGGGAAGTACGGCGGCGGGCGTGGTGGCGGTGACCTCCTTACCCGGCGCGTCGTAAGCACCCCGGCGGAGGAGGTAGGTGGCGCGGAAACGATCCTCCGGCTCCTCGCTCACCATCAGGCGGCGGAGGGTGTCTTGCAGTATGGTTTGCTCCGCCTTGACGGTTCGGAGGTCCGCCATCGTTTTGGCGTAGTCGGCATCCGTGAGCAGCAGGTGGGCGGTGGCGAGTTGTTCATCGGCTTGCGCTTCGGGATCAACCAGACGGAGGACTTCCAGCGGCGTCAGCGCGCGGTCGAAAAAGGCGACCTCGTCCAGCCGGCCGAGGAAGATGCCGTTCTCGCCGGTGAACTCCCGGTAAGCCTGGGCGATACGCATCTTGCGCCAACCGCCGCTCGCTTCTCCGCGCAGGTTATCGACCAGCGTCAGTTGCTCCGGCTGGCGACCGTCGATGAACAGCCGCGCGCCGCCCGCCCGCCCGCTGCCGTCGTAAGTCAGGGCAACCTGCGTCCATTGGTTCATCCGGATACTGTCTTTGGTGCGGACGTGCAGCGCGTCGTCCGGCATCGTACGGATAAGGCGGAAGTTGAGCCGGTTCTCCGCGTCGAGGTAAAACTCGCTGCCGCGCCAGCCGTCGTTTTTGTGCCCGGCCGTGCCGAGTAGCGTTTGTGTGAGCAACGGATCGCGTTTCGTGGTTTTCAGCCAGAGGCTGGCCGACCAGGCGTCGGCCGTCGCGTACTGGGCGTGGCCTTCATCGAGGTACACGTCGTCGTACGGATGGTCGAATTCAGCGACGGTGCCCCGCGCTTCGTCTTCCACCAGGCGGAGTTCGTTGGTGCCCCAGGCGATGGCGTCGACCCGCTGCCCGTCCTCGTTCCCGCGCAACCGCTCGAACGGAACGTGGTGATCCGGGCGCGGTGGGCGGACGGATTCCTTCGCCAGAAAGGCCGTCAGTTCCTCCTTGCTCACGGTGACCTCCGAACGGGCGGCCCGCAGCCTGCCGAGTTGATCGGCGTAGTCATCGAGTCGGGCCCGGGTGACGGAGTCGGCCAGTACGAGGTACGGCCCGTAATCGCCGTCGTCGCCGACCATTCCGAGTTCGCGGAAGTTGTTGAAAAAAGCCGAGAAGCCGTAGTATTCCTCCTGGCTCAGCGGGTCGAATTTGTGGTCGTGGCAGCGGCTGCAGTCCATTGTCAGGCCGAGCATCCCCGTGGCGACGGTATTGACGCGGTCGAAGACGTAGGTGAGGCGCATCTCCTCGTCGATGGCGCCGCCCTCGGCCGTCATGGGGTGCATGCGGTTGAAGGCGGAGGCGATTTTTTGGTCCCGTGTCGCTTCGGGGATCAGGTCGCCCGCCACCTGCTCGCGGATGAACCGGTCGTAAGGCATGTTGGCCTTGATGGCTTGCAACACCCAATCGCGGTAAGGCCAGGCGGTCCGGTAACCGTCGGCGTGCATGCCGTGGCTGTCGGCGTAGCGGGCCAGGTCGAGCCAGGGCATGGCGAGGCGTTCGGCGTGGGCTTCGGTACCGAGCAGCCGGTCGACGACGGCGGCGTAGGCTTCGTCGGTTGGGTTGGCGAGCCAGGTATCCATCGCTTCGGGGCCGGGCGGCAGGCCGGTCAGGTCGAGGTAGACGCGGCGGAGGAGGCGCTCGTCGTCGGCGCGCGCGTTGGCGTTCAGGCCTTCCCGCCGGAGGCGATCGTTGATGAATTGGTCAATGGAGTTAGCGGCAACATATCCGGCCGGATTGGCGGGCGACGTCGGCTTTTCGATGGGCAGGAAGGCCCAGTGGTCTTTCCATTCCGCGCCCTGCTTTACCCAGCGGGCGATGAGGGCGATCTCGCGGGGGGAAACGGTGAGTTGACTTTCGGGTGGCGGCATCAGCAGTTCCGGATCGGTTTCGGTCATGCGGTCGATGGCCAGACTGCCACCGACGTTTCCCGGGCGGATGGCGTGACCATTGCCGGAGGTCAGGGCGGCAAAAGCACCCCGCTCGGTGTCGAGGCGCAGACCGGCCTTGCGGGAGGCCTCGTCGGGGCCGTGGCAGCTCCAGCAGCGATCAGACAGGATGGGCCGGACGTGCTGGTTGAAATCAACACGGTCGGGGAGGGAGGCGAAAGAAGCTTCCACTTCCGGCGGTAAATCCGTACCGCAGGCGGACAGGAAGGCCAGCGGCAAAACCCGCAGTAATAACCGGAAAGAGTTTTGCATATGTCGTAATTAGGCTGGCTAAAGTACGAAAAAAATAGGGCACTTCCGGCCTCTGAAAAACGGGCAATGCACCCGCGACCCCGCCCTAAACGATCAAATTGTCCGGCGTCCGTCGATCAGGCAGTCCGGCGGGGCTAGAACTTTACTTGGTGGTGTCCGTTTCCGATAATCAAATCCATATTGAATGACCGTTGATATTCTTGCCGTCGGCGTCCACCCGGACGATGTAGAACTGAGCGGCTGCGGCACCCTGCTGCGCCACGCCGAACTCGGCTACTCTTTTGGTCTGCTCGACCTGACGCGCGGTGAACTCGGCACGCGCGGCTCCGGCGAAATCCGCACCCGCGAGGCGTACAACGCCGCTGAAATGATGGGGGCCAAATTCCGGGAAAATCTGGACATGCCCGATGGTTTCATGACCTACGGCGAAGAAAATTTGCGCAAGATCATCACCGTGCTGCGCCGTTGCCAGCCCAAAATCGTGCTCGCCAACGCCCTCGGTGACCGCCACCCGGACCACGGCCGCGCCGCCAGGCTGATCGCCGACGCCTGCTTCTACAGCGGCCTGATGAAGATCGAAACCCTCGGCGATGACGGCCAACCACAGGAACGCTGGCGCCCCGAGGCCGTCTACCATTACATCCAGGATCGTAACCGAAAGCCCGACTTCGTCGTCGACATCAGTGAACACATCAAGAAAAAGATGGAAATCATTCGTTGTTACCGCTCTCAGTTCGACGATCACGTTCCCGGCGAATACAGCGAGGAAGTCAGCACGCCGATCAGCGGTAGCGATTTCCTGGCGTTCATCGAGGCTAAGTGCCGCTCGTTCGGCCGGGAAGCCGGGTATGAGTATGCCGAAGGGTTTGAGGTGACAAGGTATCCCGGGGTAGAGGATTTGTTTGACCTTAAGTAGGAGTTAGGAGCTAGGAGTTAGTGCGGTTGTTGCTCCTAGCTCCTCCACCATCTCTTCGTACATCTTCCACCAGCCCGCCCAGCCGTACGCCGCGCTGAAGCTGGAATTGTGCCACAATAGTTGGAACTCGCCGCCGAGAGATTGCAGGTCATGCGCCAGTTTCAGCACTTCCGTTTTCGCTTCCCCCGGTGTCAGTTTCAAGTAGTTTTTCAGCGTCACGTCCATTGCCGCGAAGGGGTGGACGAGTAGCGAAGTCTGCTCTTCCCGCTCCAGGTCGTACCAAAAGAAAGCCCGGTTGGTGCCCGCCCGCCAGCCGATCGCGTCGGCGTAGCCCATGGTGTGGTCGTGGGTGATGCCCGCGTGGCGCAATTCGCGGTAAGTATCGGGAAAGCGCAAGCGCAGGAAATGCTGGCGGGAATGGCGGGTGCTTTTACCGAGGATCTCGGTGAGCCGCTCGGCCTCGACGCTAAACCGTTCCGGCTGGTCAACGGCAAGATAGCCGGGGTGGATACCGGCGGTGTACCGCTCGGCCAGCTCCCGCATGATGGTCACTTGTTTTGCCGGGATGGGGTAGGGGTTGGGGTCGCGCCGGTCCGCGCCATCGGCCAGCAGCCAGAAATAGATGGGACTCAGGCGGGCACGCCGGTGCAATGCTTCGAGGGACGGCAATGCCTGGTAAGGGTCGTTCTTCGCGCCCGCCGTAAATCGCTGAACGGCGCGCCGGGGATGGCCCGTCAGCACATCCCGCAATCCGGCGGCCACGCCCCGTAAGCCCCGGTACCGCCACGCCCAGAGCAGGTCGATATCGTAAGTGGGCCGGAAAACGAAGTCGGGGTACACCGGCGCGGGCAAGTCCGGAAATACCGCCCGGATCTCCGCCGCGAAGGCCGCCGCCCACTCGCGTACGACGGGCCGGTGCAGGTAGCCGTTGCGCCGGGCGTGGCTTTGACCGGCGGAAAAGCGACCGTGCTCGTCAGGCTCGAACGGTTGATACTCCTCATAGCGGGAAAGGACGAAAAAGATGCAGGCCAAATAGTCGGGGCGGCCGTTTTCGCCGTAGAAGAAAGCGGGAAGACCGGAAGAGGTGGGGACAACCGCGAGGTCCTCCGGCGATGGGTGACCGCCCCGAAGCAGAGCATTACTGGTATTTTCGACACAGGGCGTTACTCCGCCCGTTTTTTCCCGAAATGAAATCTTCGCGGGTTCCTTCGCCTCCGCCCACTTATCCGCGTCCGTTAGCAGCCGGAACGTCCATCCCAGTTCGCGGCCCACCTCCCGCAAGACGTAGCGGAGGCGCGGGTGGCGGTGGGGAGAGAGGACGGCGATGGTAGGCATTGGAATTGGTTGTTTAGGGGGGAGGGCCTCCGGCCCGACGAATCGGGCCGGAGGCCCTCCCCCCAGATCAAGAACAGAAAGTAGCCACATACAACTCCTCCACCTCCTTCCGCGCCCACTCATGCTTGCGCAAAAACTTCAGGCTCGATTTCAAGGACGGGTCATGGGTGAAGCAGCGCACGTTGACGTGTTCGCCCAGGCCCTCCCAGCTGTAGCGCGTAGCGAGTTGCTCCACGATCTGGGCGAGTTTGATGCCGTGCAGCGGGTTGTTGGGTTGGGGTTTGGGGGTTGGTTTGTCGGGCTTCTCCATGGGGTAAAGTTAGGGCGTTATCGGTTTTTACGAAGGGACGTAAGTGGGAGTTGGCGCGAAGCTGCCTCCGGCAGCGAGCTCGTTACCGGAGGCAGCTTCGCGCCAACTACGATATATAATGCTTGAAGAATATTGTTAATACCATTACGCCAACTCCGACACCCTGACCTTTCGCTTCTTCACCCGCTGGTTGTTCAGCAGCGCGATCAGCCCTTCCACCTTTGCGCGGGGAACGCTGACGAAGGCGCAGTCCGCCAGCAGCTCGATGACGCCGAGTTCGCCCTTCTCCAGCCCGCCGAGCTTGAAGAACATTCCGGCGAGGTCGCCCTTCGAGACCTTGTCCTTCCGGCCGGCGGAGACATAGATGGTCGACCATTTGCTGTTCTGCACCGGCCCGGCTTCCAGCGGCAGCTCGGTGTCTTCGATGTCGGTGATGTACTCCGGTAGCGGGTAGCCTTCCCAGCGCATGACGTAGGCGGTACCGTTGGCGTGCATGCGCGCGGTACGGCCGTTGCGGTGAGTGAATTCGGCTTCCTTGTTGGGCGTCTGGTAGTGGATGATGAAGTCCAGCTCCGGCACGTCGATGCCCCGCGCGGCCAGGTCGGTGGCCAGCAGCAGGCGGGTGGAGCCGTTGCGGAACTTGATCAGCGCGCGCTCGCGGTCCACCTGCTCCAGGCCGCCCATGAAGACGCCGTAGTCGATGTCGCGGCTATCGAGGAAATCACCGACGAAACGGAGCGTGCCCTTCACGTTGCAGAAGATGATGCCCCGCCCGTTGCCGGTGATGGAGAGCAGCCTTTCCAGCGTTTGGAGCTTGTCTTTCTCCGGCGCGACGACCTCCTTCAGGGCCAGGCGGCTGGAGCGGGTACCGAGGTAGTCGATCGTCACCGGGTCGCTGAAGTTCATGAATTCGGGGATCTCCACCTCGTTGGTGGCCGAGGTGAGGATCTTCTTTCTGATGTTGGGCAGATCGCGCGTGATCTGCTTCATCTCCTTCTCGAAGCCCGTCTCCAGCGATTTGTCGAACTCGTCCAACACCAGCGTTTTGATGGTTTTGACGCTGAAGGCTTCGCGCCGCAAATGATCGGCGATGCGGCCCGGCGTGCCGACGAGGATGGCGGGCGGCGTTTTCAAATCCTCCCGCTCCTTCGAGCCGGGGCGGCCGCCGTAGGCCGCGTCGACCCGGTAACCGCTGCCCATGCCGCGCATCACCTGCTCGATCTGGATGGCCAGCTCCCGGCTGGGTACCAGAATCATGGCCTGGATGGTGTCGACCTTCGGGCTGAGCTCGTTGATGATGGGCAGCAGAAAAGCGAGCGTTTTACCCGTGCCGGTGGGGGAGAGGAGCACGACCTCGTCGGCGTGCAGAATGGCCTTGCGGGCCTCGTGCTGCATGTCGTTGAGGGCGGGGATGCCGAGTTTTTGGAGGATTTGGGCTTGGGTCTTCATGGGGGAGGGCGCTTCGCGCTTTTTGAGTTGTGCTTGTGCGCTTTGCGCTTTTTGGAGACTTCGTTTTTTGTGCGCTTCGCGTTTTTTGAGGATTCGCGTTTGTGCGCTTCGCGCTTTTTTGAGGTTACGCCTTTGTGCGCTTCGCGGTTTTGAGACTACGCCATTGTGCGCTTCGTGCTTTTTGCTCACAGAGTTTCACAGAGGACTACACAGAGTCCAACAGAGCATGGTGTTGGAGTAAGGAAGGCGTGGGAGTTTTGGAGCTGTGATGGTATGGAAGGTGCCTGGAGTACTTCCGAAGTAATGCCTGCCTCGTGTTCCAACGTTATGCTCCGTTGGACGCTGCGCGTACCTCTGTGAGACTCTGCGGGCAAAAAAATCCGCGAAGCGGATAGCGGCTCCAACTCCGATGCGGCTCGCCTCACTCATTCACATCATACTCCTTGATCTTCCGGTACAGAGTCCGTTCACTGATGCCCAGCTCCGCCGCCGCTTCCTTGCGCCGGCCGTTGTGCTTGCGTAGCGCCTTTTTGATCAACTCCTTTTCGGCGTTGGCCAGGGAGAGATCTTCGTCGATGACCTCGCTTTCCGCGTAGGCGCGTTGCATGTTGGGGTTGACGAGGATGGGGTCGCTGTCCGTAGCGGGAGCGCGGTAAACGGGGGACGGGCCACCGTTGCCCCTGCCCCCGTTCCTGGTACCCGCGTACCCGCCCCCCGAAACGACGGGCGCGATGTCGAGGTCCCGCATGCCGTAAGACTCCGTGGCGATGTTGCCCCCGTCCGCCTCGGCGAAGCGGTCGATCTCGGCGGCCGCGGCGGGGTAGTTGCCGGGCAGGGAAAGGGATTGCACCCGCGCTACGTCGCGCACGCTCAGGTCGTTGCTGCGGATGAGGTCGGCGACCAGGTTTTTGAGTTGGGTCATGTCCTCCTTCATGTCGAACAAGACCTTGTACAGTATCTCCCGTTCGTGGAAGCTGTTGCCACCGCCCTTCGTGTCTTCCTGGCGGATGGCCGGGAGGTTGCGCTTCATCAGTTGCGGCATCTGCTCGGCCAGACTGACGGCGGTCATCTCCCGCGACTCGCTGAGGATGCTCATTCGTTCGGCTACGTTCTTGAGTTCGCGGATGTTGCCGGGCCAGGCGTACTGCTCCAGCAACCACCGGGCCTCTTCGTCGAGCTGGATGGCCTCGATGTTTTGCTTCTCGGCGAAGTTGTTGGCGAAGTAGCGGAACAGCAGGTAGATATCCTCCGGCCGCTCGCGCAGGGAAGGCATCTCGATGGGCACCGTACTGAGGCGGTAGTAGAGGTCTTCGCGGAATTTGCCGTCGCGCACCCGCTCCAGCAGTTTGCGGTTGGTGGCGGCGACCACGCGCACGTCGGTCTGCTGCACTTTATTGGAGCCCATGCGGATGAATTCGCCGTTTTCCAGCACGCGCAGCAGGTAGGTCTGCGTCTGGGCGGGCATCTCGCCGATCTCGTCGAGGAAGATCGTACCGCCGTCCAGCGTCTCGAAGTAGCCCTTGCGGTCGCCGGTCGCGCTGGTGTAGGCGCCCTTGACGTGGCCGAAGAGCTCGGAGTTGATCGTCCCCTCCGGCAGCGCGCCGCAGTTGATGGCGATGAAGCCGGCGTGCTTCCGCGCGCTGTTATCGTGGATGATGCGGCTCATCACCTCTTTGCCCACCCCGGATTCGCCGGTGATGAGTACCGAAAGATCGGAAGGAGCGACGCGCACGGCGGTCTGTAGCGCGTTCTCCAGGGCGGGAGAGCGGCCGACGATGCCGTAACGGCGTTTGATGGTGTCGAGGTTGGGCATGGAGGGAAGTAAAGAGTAAAGAATAAAGACTAAGGGAGTAAAGAATAAGGATTAAAGAGTAAGGGAGTAAGGAGTAAAGAATAAGGATTAAAGAGTAAGGGAGTAAAGAATAAAGACGGCTCCGGTTATGAAGCTTTACGCGGGATGGCTGGTGTTGCCGGCGATCGTCAACTTTTCCTTAAGTAGTTTTGAAATGAGGTAATCATGCGTTGTATTTCTTGTACACCAGTGACCAATTTCGGTAAAGCATTTTGATCGCCTATGCGCTGTCGCTCACAAATGATTAACTGTGTCTCCAATTCGTAGCTGCTGCCGAGTGCGATACCCAAAAACCGGACAAAGTCTTTGTCCGAGTTTTTTGCCGATCCCTCCGCCACGTTTGACGGGATAGAAACGGCACAACGTTTAATTTGTGAACGCAATCCGTACTTCTCATCGTCAGGCAGTGTTTTGGCGAAAAGATACACGTCATCAACCAGGTCCATACCATGCAGCCAGGTCTTCAGATTGCGAAAGTTATGCCGGGCCATATTGATGCGTTTAATGTATTACGAAACAGTGTAAAAAAGGCCAAAGCCGTACGGTAGCCGGAGCCGTACGGTAGCCGAAGCCGTGCGGTAGCCGAAGCCATGCGGTAGCCAAAGCCGTGCGGTAGCCAGAGCCGTTGCGGTAGCCGAAGCCGTGCGGTAGCCGAAGCCGTGCGGTAGCCAGAGCCGTGCGGTAGCCAGAGCCGTGCGGTAGCCAGAGCCGTGCGGTAGCCAGAGCCGTGCGGTAGCCTCCAACGTCCTTACTCCTTTATTCTTTACTCCTTACTCTCCTCCCCAACAAAGTAGCCGAAGTAGACCCCACAACCTCTACTTCCACGTACATGCCAGCCCGCTCGCCCGCCAGCTTAGGGAAGATCACCATCCGGTTCTGCGTCGTCCGCCCCTTCCAGTCCCGGTCGGACTTCTTGGAATCGCCCTCGATCAACACCTTAAAGGTTTTGCCGACTTCGGCGGCGTTGAGCTCGCGACTGATGTCGGTTTGCAGTTCGATGATCTCGGTCAGGCGGCGTTTTTTGACGGCCGGCGGTACGTCGTCTTCGAACTTGCGGGCGGCGGGGGTGCCGGGGCGCTCGCTGTAGAAGAACATGTAGCTCATGCTGTAGCGGGCGTAGGCGACCATGCTCACCGTGTCCTGGTGTTCCGCTTCCGTTTCGGTGCAGAAACCGGTGATGATGTCGGAGGAGATCGCGCAATCGGGCATGATCTCGTAGATGCGGTCCACCTTCTGTTTGTACCACTCCCGGGTGTAGGTGCGGTTCATCAGGTCCAGGATGCGGCTGTTGCCGGACTGGACGGGCAGGTGGATGTACTTGCAGACGTTCTCGTGGTCGCGCATGGCGTAGAGCACGTCGTCGGTGATGTCTTTCGGGTGGCTGGTGCTGAAACGGATGCGCAGGTCGGGGTCGACGGCGGCGGTCATGGTCAGCAACTCGGCGAAGTTGACGGTCTTGCCGCTTTCGGGGTTCTCCCATTTGTAGCTGTCCACGTTCTGGCCCAACAGGGTAACCTCGCGGAAGCCCTTGTCGAACAGGTCGGTGGCCTCGGCGACGATGCTGAAGGCGGAGCGGCTCCGCTCGCGGCCCCGCGTGTAAGGCACTACGCAGAAGGAGCACATATTGTCGCAACCGCGCATGATGCTGATGAAGGCCGTTACGCCGTTGGACTGCAGGCGAACGGGGCTGATGTCGGCGTAAGTTTCCTCCCGGCTCAGGAAGACGTTGACGCCTTTTTCCCCTTCTTCGGCACCGGCCACGAGGCCGGGCAGATCGCGGTAAGCGTCCGGGCCGACGACGAGGTCGACCAGTTTTTCTTCCTCCAGGAACTTGGCCTTGAGGCGTTCGGCCATGCAGCCGAGAACGCCGATCATGGTGCCGGGCTTTCGTTCCTTCATCTTGTTAAAGACGCGCAAGCGCTTACGCACCGTGTCTTCGGCCTTCTCGCGGATGGAGCAGGTGTTGACCAGGATCAGGTCGGCGGCTTCCATGTCTCGGGTAGGGCCGTAGCCCGCTTCGCCGAGGATGGAGGCGACGATCTCGGAGTCTGAAAAGTTCATCTGGCAGCCGTAGCTCTCGATGTAGAAAGTCTTTGCGCCGGGCTTCTTCGGCGCGAACTCGGCACCGAAAGCCTCGCCCTGACGCGCCTCGTCTACCTGCTTGTCCTGAACGGCCGCTATGGTCGGATTGTCATTGTACATAAGGTTACCCTTTAAGGGCGGCGAAGGTACGGCGGGTTGCTGACAGATTGGCAGACTTCGCGGGCTTTATTTCGACGCGGGAAACTATTGTCGCTACCGCAGCGCGTAGATCGCAAACGACCCCAGCCAGTGCCCGCCCTCGTAACTATCGCCGACAAGATTCGGCAGCGAGTGGTTGAGGTGGGTGTTCGCGAGATTGGAAAGGTGGCCGTACTCGGCGGGATACTGCGCGGCGAGGCCGGAGAGCACCCAGGCGCGGCTCAGGTTCAGCCCGTCGAGGTGTACCAGTTTGCCGTCCGTCCGGTCGGAGACTTCGCCGACGGCGAGGTCGTAATCCGGCCGGGTGAGGCCGGGCAGGAAGGCGGCCAGCCACGGGTGGAATTCCGCCGCCGGCAACACGCGGCGCATGATGTCGATCTCCTCCAGGCAGGGGCTGAGGAAGTCGTAGCCGCCGGGCTCCCAGCTGATGGGGCAATCCGCGTCGGCCTCGTAAAAGCGGCGGGCGGTCTGGTTGATAACCTGCTGCATTCGTTGATCATCGACGGCCCGGGCGTAATCCCACGCGAAGGTGAGCCCGAAGGCGGTGTTGGGGTGCTCGCCGGTGCGGATGGCGTAGTTGAGTTTGGGCAGGAAGTCGAGGTAGCGATCGGCGATGAGGGCGGTCAACGGCCGGAGGTTGGCGTGGAGCTCGCGGGCGAGGGGGTCGTCCCACGACTGTAATTCCTCGTCGAGTTTGAGCAGCCAGGCCCAGCCGTAGGTGCGCTCGTAGCTCTTTTCGGTGGCGCGGTTGAAGTAGGCGACTTCGGCGGCAACGTTGGCCGGCGACAGGTTTTCGGCCAGCATCCGGCGGGCGTCGGCGGCGCGGGCGAGGTCGGGGAAATCCTTCAGCAGCGCGACGAGCGACCAGTGGCCGTGTACCGCGCTGTGCCAGTCGAAACAGCCGTAGAAGGCGGGGTGCAGGTCGCTCGGCTCGCCCAGGTCGGCCTTGCCCGCCACGGTCTGGCCCAGCTTGTTGGGGTACTCGTGCTGGATGCAGGCGAGCGGCAGTTCGGCGAGGCGGTCGGCCTGTTCGAGGGTGAGTTCGGGGGCGGGCACGGTCATGGCGGCGGGTTCGTTTACGACGGCTTCTTCGGGCGGGGACGCGGGTTCCGCGCAAGTGGCGAAGAGCAGGGGGAGGAGGAGGGCGGGGAGAAATTTCATCGGCCCAAGTTACCAAGCTCCGATAAATGTTTAGCTTGCCAACAGACCAACAGACCAACAGACCAACCCATGATCACCTGTTACGTCCGCTACATCATCGACCCCTACAAGCTCGCCGAATTCGAGCATTACGCCAAAACGTGGATTCCGCTCGTCAACCGCTTCGGCGGTACGCACCACGGCTACCTGCTGCCGCACGAAGGGGCGAACAACCTCGCGTCCTGCTTTTTCAGTTTCCCCTCCCTGGCGGAATACGAGCGGTACCGCACCGACAGCCTGCAAGACCCCGAGTGCCAGGCCGCCTATGCGTACGCGGAGGAAACGCGGTGCATCGTGAGCTACGAACGGCTGTTCATGCGGCCGCTGTTTGAATAGCGAGGCCCCCGATCCTTCCCCCGCACCCGCGTCCCCGCCCGACACTTCGGCACTATCCCGCAAACCTGCGCGCCGCTTTTCCCGTTGTGGCTTACAAATACTGACGATATGCGCTTTCTTCCTCTCCTGGCCGCCCTGTTGTTCCTGACGACGACGGCCTGCAACTCCCAACCCAAGGCCCAGGCTACCACCTCCGAAAAGAAGGCCACGGTGACTGACCAGACGCCCGCCTACAAATACAACCCGCCCGCCGAGGAAGGCGTCATCGAAATCATCGACCAGCCGGACAGCTACTGGAAAAAGGAACTCGACGCGCAAGCCTACAACGTGCTGCGCGAAGACGGCACCGAGCGCTCCTTCACCAGTCCCCTCAACGACGAAAAGCGCGCCGGCATCTTCACCTGCGCCGCCTGCGGCCTGCCCGTCTACAGCTCCGACGCCAAGTTCAAATCCGGCACCGGCTGGCCCAGTTTCTTCCAGCCCATCAACGATGCCTACGTCAAGCAGGACGTCGACAACCGCTACGGCATGCGCCGCGTCGAGGTCTCCTGCGCCCGCTGCGGCGGCCACCACGGCCACGTCTTTCCCGACGGGCCGCAACCTACCGGTCTGCGCTACTGCATCAACGGGGTGTCGCTGAACTTCGTGCCGATGGAAGACTTTCCGAAAGCGGAGAAGAATTAGATCGGACGGCCTATATTTGCCGCCTAACCGGTGGTGATCGCGGAACTTCTTGTTTTTTCCTTTATGCGCTTGGGCGGAGCCCAAGCGCATAAAGGAAAAAACAAGAAGTTCCGCGATGCGCTACGGCCCCCATAGTTAAAGGGATATAACGTTGGTTTCCTAAACCGAAAGTGCAAGTTCGAGTCTTGCTGGGGGCACTCATACATCCACGAACTTCTTCCAATTTTTTTGACCGGGTCAGTGCTTCGCGCTGACCCGGTCAAAAAATTTGGAAGAAGTTCGTGGATGGCCTACCCGACCAGCCCCAGCAAATACGCCGCATTAATAAACTCCCTATTCGTCCCCTCGATCTCCGTCTGCCCCGCGCTGGCGTAAAACTGCTCGCGCAGCGTCCGCAGACAGCCTTCCAGTGCGTGGAGGCTGAGGATCAACATGCGTAGCCGCTCGTACGTTTTCACGTCCGTCGTTTGCAGCTTGGAGAGGCGCGGGCTGCGCAGGGCCTGGCCATTGACGAAGTGATCGTACAGGTCGAAGAAGTTGGCGGCGGTGTAGCCCTGGAAATCGCGCAGGCGACGCAGGGCGACCTTGGCCGCTTCTTCCGGGCCGTAGATGATCGGGTTGTCGTCCGTACCGCCGGCCTGGTTGAAGTAGGTCACGATCTGGTGTTGCAGGTTGTCGCGCTTGACCTTTTCGTCCGCCTTGGGCAGTAGCAGGAATTCGAGGAAGGCGCGGGCGAAGTAGTTGGCCCGTTCCCGTGGGTTGGCGGGCGCGGCGCGGTAGTCAAAGTATTCCCGCGCCAGGTCGCGCATCGTCAGGTAGCTGTTCTTTTGGGGGGCGTGGAGATCGTCGTAGTAATCGCGGTCGATGGCGTGGGGGGCGTAATTGTATTCGACGACCTCGATGCGCGACCAGAAATCGGCGGTGAACGGCTCGTCGTCCTGCCGGTAGACGGCACCGAGGTTGGCCGCGGCGCAGAGCAGGATGTTGTCGCCGATGCGGTAGGCCGTGCCGTCGGGCGCCAGGAAGGTATCGCTGCCCGCGAAAAAGGGGTTCAGCGATTTGCGCAGCGCCTCCGGCCACTCCTTGATCTCCTCGATGTTGATCAGCGCGTGCGGCGTGGTGATGGCCTTGGTGAATCCGGCCGGCGTCGTATACGGTCCGTTTTCGCCGAACTTGATCGCCGTCACCAGGCTGTTCTTGGTTTGCCACTTATCCGAGGCGTGTTCGAAGTACTCGCGGTTCATCAGCGCGGCGGCGAACTTGAGGAAGGCGGATTTCCCCGTACTCGGCGGGCCGGACAGCAGAATGATGCCCGAGCCGGTCGTAAGTTGCAGCTTGGCCTTGATCACGAACTCCCGCAGCTTGTGCTGGAAGTAGGGCGTCTCGTCGATGAACTCCGGCGAGATCCGCGGCACGTTGCGCGCGCGCTTCCGCTCCCGCTCTTCGCGGTGCTTCTTCTCGCGGGCGCAGCCGAGGGCCTTGCGGGCGGGCTCGGAGGCGGGCAGCAGCTTTTTGAGGTCAGCCGACTTGTACTGCGGGAAGTCCTCGTTCTTGCGTTGGCCGTTGGCGATCCGCCAAAGCGCGTCGGTCAGCTCGAAGGGGTATTCCTTGGTGGCATAGACGTCGTAGGCGGCGAAGAAATCCTGCTGCTGGTCACCGCTGATTTCGAAGGCGCGCCCGCTGCGCAGGTTGTCGGTGGAGGTGGGGCGGTAGACCTCTTTATCGGTGTCGCGGATGAAGGTGGCCAGGTAGGTGTCCGGCTGGCCTTTCTTCTCCACCATCTCCAGGTCCCAGCGGGGGAAGCTTTGCAGCGTCGATTCGAGGTCCACGAACAGGTCGGGGTCGTTCTGGATGAAGGCGTACTTGCCCTCGAAAGCCACCATCCGTTCCAGGTCTTCGCGGTTGCGCTCCAGGATGCGGCGTTCGAGTTTCTGCCGCAGGTCCCGCGCCAGCCGCACGTCGTTGAACCGGGTTTCCAGCAGGCCCGTGTCTTTCAGGATCTCCTGGTAGGCGGGCGTTTTGCCCAGCTCCAGGTCGGAAAAACCGCCGGAGTGGTTACCGACGAAGAAGTCGATGCTCTCCTGTACCATCTTCGCCAGCTGCAGTTTGGCGGCGTTGATCTCCGCTTCCTTCCGTTCTTTGTCTTGCCGCAGTTGCGCGCGCCTTTGCTCCACCGCTTTGTGCAACCGACTTTGAATACCGGCGGGCGACAGCCGCTGCTCGATCACCTCGCGCATCAGCCGCACCAGCTCGAGCGGCGCCTCGGCGAGGTTGATCTTGCGCCCGAACAGCGCGACCCGCGCGCCCGCCTCTTGCGTCAGGGCGCGGGCATGGGCCGGGGCGATGCCGCTCGCGAAGGCGACGGTGGCGAAGGGACGGTCGAGGGTCGACAGCGCCGTCCATCCCCCCGCCCCGATGGTCGCGAGGGCCAGCGCCGCCGCCACGCTTCGCGTTCCGTCCCGCGTTCCGCCGCCTCCCCCGCCCGAGCGCATCCGCAGCCCGGCGAAGAGGGGGGCGAGACCGAAGA
>ENA-ORXT01002092-ORXT01002092.1-marine-metagenome-genome-assembly--contig:-NODE-2092-length-24893-cov-25.113113_pt1 | contig 24893 bp, 18 predicted proteins | sample MGYA00237868_ERZ511482 | MGnify/ENA metagenome assembly ERZ511482
TCGAGCGCTTGGCGTTCTTCGGCGACCAGTTCACGCAGCTCTTGCGCAATCTCGTCGTACACCCCGCCCAGGTCGTGGTTTTCGAGGCGTTCCTGTCGTTCTTGGCGCAGTTTGTCCAGGATCTCTCGCAGACCCTGGATGTGGTTGCCGTCGACGTCGAAGCCCTGCTGCAACAGATTGCGCAGTGCGCTGTTGGGGTCGCCGTGATGAATCAGTTCGTCGCTGAGCTCGGCGAACAGGTCGTGGGCGTTGAGGTCGAAGCCGCTCTGGGTGCCGTCCCACCGCGAGTACGCATAACGACGCGCCTCGGGATCTCGTTTTCGGCGAAAGCGTCGGAGCACCATTGGCCGAGCCTACGTCAGTCCGGGCGATCGGCCCAGCCGGGTGGATATTGCACGGGGATTTCGTCGCCCCACTTCTTGAGCTCTTCTTCAGAGAACATCGCCCGCTGCACCAGTTCTTCGGTGTTGGGTATCCGTTTGGGCTTCGGCGGCTTGGCGCCATTTGTGTTTCTCGCAGGCTTGGCCTCCGCGGAATCCGACTCGGCCTCGGCGGCGAGCTTCTTCTTCTTCTTCTTTGTCTTGGGTTCGGTGGTGACTTCTTCGGAGTTGGACTCTTCCACCAGATCTTCGGCGAACTTCAGCTGCTGCGTAACGACTTTATTACCATTGGTCTTCGACGCGTCCGCTGTCTTCAATTTGGCTAGGGCAGCCTTGGACTTGGCGCTGAACGAGTCCGACTCAGGGGACTCGGCGACTGCCTTCGGTTCATCCGCAGTATCCCGCTCGCTTCGAGCGGTCGAATCTGCGAGGGACTTGGACTTGCCATCGGCTGAGTATTCAGATGAGCTTTTGGACGTGACAGCAGTCGTTGCCTCACCGCCTGGGCCGGATTTGCTTGAAATTTCGGACTGACTCGGCATGTCGACTCGGTCGGCGTCTTCTGGTGTATCAGCACCGTTCGACTTGCCGTGCGGCGTTGCTTTTCCGGCGATCTTTGAGCTCCGGGCACGCTCTGAGCTGGCATGGGGTGGAGCGAATTTTGCTGGCTCGCGAAATCCGTTCTGTTTCGCTTTCGCTGTTACTCGACGTTGCGCCGGAGCCCGCTGCTGGTCGTTTGTTTGATCCGCTGACCCATCTTCGAGCCAGGTCGTGGCTGCTGTGAAGCTGCCTGCACCACCGGCTTTTCTCGCTTTGGCTCCGCTGCTGGCTATATCGCCGCCACGAGAAGCAGTCCGCGCAACTGCGGCCGGTCGCGCGGCTGGCGCAACTGCGGCCGGTCGCGCGGCTGGAGTGACAGGAGTGACTGCGGCCGGTCGCGCGGCTGGCGCAACTGGAGTAGTGGGGCCAGCTGGAACGAGCGTCGCTGGGCGCTGCTTGGCCTTGAACTGCGGTAGCTCTTCTCGGCTGATGCGTTGGGTATCGGGTAGTTGCGGAGCAACCTTCTTGCTGGGTCGACCGAAGCGCTTTCGACCTTCGCTGCTATGGCCGTAGCCATATCCGTAGCCATATCCGTAACCGTATCCGCCGGCTCCGGCACGTCCGCTCACCTCGTTGAGCACGGTGCCGACAACGTTGGCCCCCGCCTGGTCGAGCTGTTCCATCGTTCGGAGCACGTCATCGCGTTTGGTCGAGCTGGCGTTGGCAACCACGATCGTGGCGTCGACCAATCGTGACACGACCAAGGCGTCGGCGACTGGCAGGACCGGTGGCGTATCGATGATGATCACGTCGTAGGCCTTGCGGAGCTCGTCGATCGTCTCGCTCGCACGCTCGCTTCCGAGTAGCTCTGAAGGTCCCGGCGGCACCGGGCCGCTCGAGCACACCCACAGCACCCCGTTGTCGAGGGCAAGCGGTTCGACTGCTTCGCCCAAGCTCGACTGCCCGATTATGACCGAACTCAGTCCGGGCACCTGCGCCACTCCGAACACCGTGTGCAGACGAGGACGGCGCAGATCCCCATCGATCACGGCGACCGTTTTCCCCGACTGAGCGGTGACAACCGCCAGATTGGCGGCGATGGTCGTCTTTCCCGCTGCGGGGCCGGGACTGGTCACCTGGATTACCTGGAGCTCGCGATCGACGGAAGCGAATTCCACGCCGGCGCGCAGTGTTCGGAATACTTCGCTCTCGAGCCCTCCTGGGTGCGCACGGGCCACCACAGCTTCCTCGGACCTTGCGCTGGGTATCGCAGCCAGCGTCGGAATGCCAGGGGTCATCTCCTCGAGGATTCGCCGAGATTTGATGCTGGTGTCGAGCGTCTCGACCGTGAGCACGCCAGCAGCACCCAGGATCAACCCGATCAATCCACCCAAGGCCAGATTGAGGGTGGTGGTTGGAGAGAAGGGATCTTCGGGGAGGTCGGCATCGTCGATGATGCGCGCACTACCGTTGTTGCCGAGGTCCGCAGTGATCACGAGGCGGTCATAGCTGTCGGAAAGGTCATCTCGGAGCGCAACTCGGCTGGTATCTCCGCCGGAGTCGATCTCGATATTCAGTTCTTCGATGCGTTCCAGTAGTTTTTCAGCCGTCTGAAGTCGCTCTTCGACGAACGCGCTGCGGCGGACGTCGAGATAGGCCTCGGCATAGGTCTGAGTGACCAACTGCGCTCGGGTTGGATCGGCATCATTCGCGCTGACGACCACGATGTCGGCCGAGCTCTCAGCTCTTGCCGAAATCTCGGCCTCGAACTCCAGTACCTCTTGGGCTTGGTTCCGGACCAACTGCGATCGCAAGAGTTGGACTTCGTTGGTGGCCACACGGTCCGACACGCTCGTGCCGGTCACCGGATCGAAGATTTCGGTCGCGGTGTTCTGATTGATCAGAATCCGAGCAGTCGACTGGTACATCGGTGTCTGCCACGCCGTATACAGGACTGTCAGAGCAAGAACGCCCATCACGCTAAGTACGACCAACCAGATGCGGCGAGAAAATATTTGGATGTAGTCGCGCAGATTCAGGTCGGCGTTCACAGATATCTTCCGGTGCAGTTAACGATTAGTCTAGGTTCCGAGTTTGTCACTGATGGTGCAGCTCTGCGCTTTTCCAGACGCAAACGGGTGATGGCGGCCCGCAAGCCGCCATCACACAGAACTGTCTATCAACGCTAGTGTTTAGCTGGCTTGTTCACGCTTGCGTGCTGCCAACAGGACCAAGCCGCCAGCGCCGACCATGATTGCGTAGATCCGTCGAGATCACAACGATTACCGGCCGTATGGCCTCCCGAGGGCAACCGCAGGTAGTCCCGTATTGCCTGAGCATCAGGCGGGCCGAGCCGACCGAATCCCGCATAGGCCTGTATACCGTTGTCCGCCAGCTGTGCGCGTCGATGAATTTTCGACCCCCGACACCGCCGTCCAGAACCACTCGACGTTGCCAGGCGAACCCCTGAAAGGCACCCCATGCGTATCGCTTACGTTTCAAGCTCGGTCGTCCCATCACGAGCAGCGAACAGTGTGCACGTCATGAAGATGAGCTCGGCGATGGCGTCTTTGGGTCATGACGTGCGGCTCTACGTGGTCGAGAGTTCGCTCGACTTCGACCCATTTGAGTACTACGGGGTGGAAGAGAACTTCACGATCGAGAAGGTCGCCAGGCCTGCCATACGAGGTTTTGGCGCGGTGGCCCATGCATTCGCCGTCATGCAGAAGCTCCGCAAGGCGCCGCCGGTCGACGAGATCCATGGACGGGCTCCGTATGCGCTCTTGATTGCCTCGGGCCACGATGCGCCGATCGTCTATCACACACATGCCATGCCAGACCAGCGAGTGAAGCACTATGCCGAGGCGGCGCTGTTTCGTCGACCAAGATTCCAACGCCTGGTGTCCGTCTCCAACGCGTTGGCAGACGAATACCTGCGCATTTTTCCTTCGCTGGCGTCGGCCGAGGTCGTGACCGCTCCCAACGGCGCCGAGGCCCCCGCTCTCGGCTCGGTGCCTTCTCGGCCGGAGAATTGGCCCGGACGTGACGATGCACCGCAGGTCGGCTATGTCGGGCATCTGTATCCGGGGCGTGGGATCGACATCGTTCTCGGGCTCGCCGAAGCCATGCCCCGCGCAGACTTCCACGTGATCGGAGGAACGGACTCCGACATTGCGAAGTGGCGTGGCCAAGCCCGCACCGGATCGGTCACGTTTCACGGCTTCGTGCAACCGGGCGAACTTTCCAGCTACTACGGGCAGCTCGACGTTGCGCTCGCTCCGTATCAACGATCTGTGCACATGGAGGGTGGTGGCGGGAACAGCGTCCGCTGGATGTCGCCAATGAAGCTCTTCGACTACATGATGCACCGTGTACCCGCGGTGGCGTCCAACCTGCCTGCGATACGCGAGATCCTCACCGATGGCCAGACTGCAGTTCTCGTGGAGCCCGACGACATCGAGCAGTGGGTTCAGGCCGTCGAATCACTCATCGAAGACCGTGAGCAGCGAAGAATGCTCGCTGCAGCAGCATTCGACTTGGTATCGACGGAATACACCTGGCAGCGACGAGCCCAGCGATCGCTCATCGGCAGCGATGCCACTACTGGTTGAGTGCAGCCCGAAAAGGACTGCTGAGAAACAGTGCATCCGCCCGACGCAGCTGGCCGTTGGGAAAGTGCTTCAGGTCGAAGAGGTCGTAGAGCTGATAGTCGTGGGCCCCGAGCAGCGATTCGATGTCACCAAACAGTGGGGCCTGCTCCCACCGCTGGACGAATCCGACCTCGAGAAAGATCAGTTTGAACAGCGAGCGAGAAAGCGCACCGCTCGCTCCTAGCAGCGCTTGGTCCTCGAAGCCTTCGACATCCATCTTCAGCACGTCTACCGAGGACCATTGCAGCTCATCAGCGAGGTTGTCGAGCCGACGAAGTTCGATGGTTTCCACGCCGTCGTACTCGTTGATGGACTTGTTGCCGGGATCCAGGATCGAGTTCATGCTCGGGTTGGTCGAGATGGTGTGCAACGTGGCACTGCCCGGAGCGGCTGCTGCTCCGAACCGGTGAAGTACGACGAGTGGATCAGCACCGTGCGCTTCATTCAGTTCTTCCCACGCCGGACGAGATGGCTCGAAGGCATGGATCTCTGCGTGCGGGAAATGGGACCGAAATGCGGTGACGGTTTGACCGACATTGGCTCCAACGTCCAAAAGTAGACCCTGCCTGTCGTTTCCGAGCAGGGACGCCATCACCTCGAACGGATCTATTGTCGTGACCACAGATCCGTTGAGCTCTCGAACGACTCGTCGCTTCAAGCCATAGTTTCGAATGGTTACGGACTTCGCCCACTGCTTTAGATCAACAATCGATGGAAGCGGCATCGCGCACGACTATAACCATCATCGTGACAGCCCCCGCCACGTCGAGCACGGGCTAGCATTGGCTGGCGCGTAAGCAGGCTACGCACGAGAGATGAGCAGCGACGTGGCAGAAAAGAAAGTGGTATTCGTTGTCGGTACCGGCCACAGCGGATCTACCCTCGTCGGACTCATTCTGAGCAGTCACTCCCAGGCTTTCGGCCTCGGTGAAGTGATCAACATTCCCGTCGCGTTCAAGCAACCAAGCGGCTATCCGAGAATATGTCTGCTGTGCAACGGACCGTGCGAGTTCTGGAATAACCGGGTCAGTAGCAAGTGGTTACGTCGCTGGTACACGCCCGGTGGCCGGATGCGGCAGCTGCGATCCCTCGCAATGCAAGCTCTGCGGAGCCCGTACCGCAACTACTTTGCGGCCTCTGGTTGCGAGATACTCGTCGATTACAGCAAGTCGCTGAGGTACGCGCGATTTCATGCATTGGCGCTGCGGGCTCATCGCTTCGCGCAGCCTGTGCTGGTATGGAACATTCGCGACGGCCGAGCGGTGTTGAATTCGTATCTGCGAAAGTACCCAGAGACCGACGTCGACAAATGGACAGACGTGTGGGTTACGTCGATCGAGAAGACAGAGCGCTACTTCGACAACTACTCCGGACAGAAGGCGATCGTTCACTACGATGAGTTGTCGAACAAACCGCAATCCACGGTACGCACTCTCTGCGAGACCCTTGGCCTGAAGTTCGAGATGGACATGCTGAGCTACTGGACCAAGGACCACCACATAGCCTTCGGCAATGCAGGAACTCGCTCGCTCATTTCGAAATACCGGTCATCGATCGGTGCAGATTCGCCAACAGAAGACGCCTCCCACGAAGCAGACTTCTATGACGACATCGGGCTAGCCATTCGCCCAGACATCCGCTGGCGATCGGAGCTGCCGGTCGAGGCAGCGGAGCGATTCGAGCGGCGAGCCGGTCGGGTGAATATGCGCATCACCGCCCTGTGAGCTCCCTGCCGCAGGCGAGTCGTCGCGACGGCGATGCGGGCGCGTTGTCCAAGCTCCTCCGACGGCTCGGCAAGAACAGTGGACAGCTGGCATTCGCCAGTGTGGTGAGCGCCGCCCTCGGGGTGGTGACAATTGCGCTGGCTGCCCGATCGCTCGGCCCAGCCGTCTTTGGCTCCCTGGTTCTTGCGCAACAGTTCGTGTACGCAATCGACCGCCTCGTCAACTTTCAACCCTGGCAAGCACTCGTAAAGTACGGCACGGACGCTCTTGCCGGGCAGGACCGGCCGCTTTTCGAGCGTCTGCTCGGCTTCGGCGTGGCCTTGGACCTCATCACATCGGTTGTCGGCATGGGCTTGGCTGTCGGTGGAGTGCTGATCGCAGCGCCACTCGCCGGGTGGGGGGCCGAGACGATCGGTCTGGTCGTGATCTACAGCGTTGTCATCCTTTTCAACAGCACGGGAACGGCAACGGCGGTACTTCAACTGTTCAACCGCTTCGACCTTCTGGCCAAGCAACAGGTCTTCGCCTCAGGATGCAAACTGATCGGCACACTTATCGTGTACTACTCCGGGGGCGGCCTTCTGCGCTTCGCGCTCGCCTGGGCCATCGGCGAAGCTGTTGGATACAGCTATCTGATCGCCCAGGGCTGGCGGTCCGCCGCCCGCAACGGTTACCGGATCAGGCGGCCAAGCCTCCGGCTCGCCACGGCCGAGAATCCGGGAATTTGGTCATTTGTCTGGTCGACGAGTTTCTACGGCTCGATCAAGATGTCCGTTCGGACCCTCGATGCGCTCATCGTCGGCGCAGTGCTCGGTACTGCATCGGCGGGCCTCTATCACGTGGCACGCCAGGTTGCCCGCGTCGCCGGGCTGCTGGCAGCGCCGATCAGTAAGGCCATATATCCAGACCTCGCACAGACGTGGCAGCAGGGCGGCCGAGAATTGTTCTCTCGAGTTGTCTACCGCCTGGGTGCAGCCGGGGCAGTCTTGGGAATGACTATCTGGGTCGTCGTGCTGATCTTTGGTCGCCGCATAGTTGTTCTGGCCGCAGGCAGTGAGTTTGTTGAGGCGTATCCCGTCTTGGTCTGGTACCTGCTCGGTACCGCCGTAGTCTTGGCGTCGTTGGCTGTGCAACCAGCTCTACTCGCTCTCGGTAGACCCCAAGCATCGCTGCGGGCAGTCGTCGCCGGCGCGTCGTTGTATTTCGTCGCTGTCGTGCCCCTACTGCAAATTTTTGGTCTGGTCGGGGCCGGCATGGCCTACCTTGTCTTTGCCTTTGCGTGGACCAGCGTCATGGCGTATTCGCTTCGCAAGGTGTTGCGGGGGGCTCCTTAGGAAGGCGGCGGAAGGAGGTCGGGCGGCTGGGACCTACCGCCGTGCATGGCATGTCAGGCGTCTTGGCTGCGTTACGCCTTGACCAGGCGTTCGCCCATCTGCTCGGCAAATGGCTGCATGATGTTTCGGGTGTCGACGACGAGTTGCGCATGATCGGCGACCAATTCCCACGGCACGTCGACCTGGGCGGTCGATATCACCACGGCGTCGTAACCCGCAATCGACTCGGCGGTCAGCGCTACGCTCTCGAGTCCGATGTCGAATTCGCGACCCGGTATGGCGACCGGCGCAAGCTCGTCGTGATAATCGGCTTCGCCATGACGTTCTCGAATGAGCTCGATCAATTTGTAGGTGGGCGACTCTCGGGTGTCTCCCACACCCGCTTTATAGGCGAGACCGATGATCAGGACCCGAGATCGCGAGAGCGCCTTGCCTGCCTGGTTCAGACCCAACATCAGTTGCTCGATCACATAGTGAGGCATACGTCGATTTACGAGGCCAGCGAGTTCGATGAACTCGACGTCGCGTTCGACTTCCTTGGCCTTCCACGTCATGTAGAACGGATCGATGGGAATGCAGTGACCGCCCAAGCCAGGGCCGGGGTAGAACGGCATGAATCCGTAGGGCTTGGTCGATGCGGCATCAATAACTTCCCAGATGTCGATGTCCATCGCCTGCAGAACGACCTTCATCTCGTTCACCAAGGCGATGTTCACCGCCCGAAATATGTTCTCGAGTAATTTCGCAGACTCGGCGACTTCGGCGCTGTCGACCACTACCACTTTTTCGAACGCCGCACCGTAGAGGGCTTCGGCCAGGGACCCCGAGACGTCATCGAGGCCACCCACGAGCTTGGGGACCGCTGTGGTCTCCATATCTCGACCTGGATCTTCGCGCTCCGGGGAGTAGGCCACGAAGAAGTCGACCCCGGCTTCGAGATCTGTATCCGGTGAGTTCGCAAGTATCGACCCGAGGAAAACATCGCGGGTTGTGCCGGGGAAGGTGGTCGACTCGAGCACGAGCAGTTGGTTCGGTCGAAGCGTCGTGCCGATGTGCGCGGCTGTGGCCTCGACATAGCTCAGGTCGGGTTCCTCGTGGCGTCCTAGGGGCGTGGGGACCGCAACCAGAATCGAGTCACATTCGCCAAGCCGAGACAGGTCTGTCGTGGCGGTGAATTCGGGCGCATCGAACAATGCGGTGAACATCGACTCGGCCAGATGATCGAGGTACGATTCACCTTGGCCGAGCGCGTCGACCTTTCGCTGGTCCACGTCGAATCCGATGACCGGGAACCCAGCCTGCATGAAGCCATGAGCCAGAGGTAACCCGACATATCCCAGGCCAATAACGCCAACTATCGATCTGCGGGACTGAATAAGGCTCATAGCGTCTTGCATGCGTCAGCTCCTGCTCGCGCTCGTGCTCGTGCGGCGCAAGGTTATCCAGCGCTCGATACATATGAGCCGCGGCGCATCTGGGTCTGCGAACTTCTAGGGCGACTCAGCCGGCGAAGCTTGAGCGGGCGAGCGGCCTCGATTCCCTGTTCGGACGCGAACAGCTGGCTTGGCGCAAGCAGTGGCCGACCGGTGACTCACGAAGCCTGCAAGCAACAGTAGCGAGAACCCCATGGCGTGGTGCCGAATGGCCGTCCCCCAATTGATGGTGCCGATCGACCACGCAAGCTCAACGGTGAACCACATGCCGATCGCATAGTTGAGGGGCTGGCGGTTTTCCCCTGCGACTGCGCTTCGATTGCGCCACCATGCCCGCAGCAACCAGAGCCGCAGAGCGTTCTCGCCGATCACGATGATGTCGAGTGGTGACCGCGCCTGAAGAATGGGTATCGGCGCAAGCTGGTACGCCGCAAAACCCAACGGCCACGTCCATGGCTTTCCGATGTCGGAGAACGAACCATAGAACGCCCTGGAATCGCCCTTCAATTCTGTGCCCCGCTCGACGATCGCTGCAGTTCTCTCGATGAGTTCACCGCTACCGAGCTCTTGAAAGCGGCTACTCTGTGCGAGAACCGGCGACAGCAAGACGAGCAAGGCGCCAGTGAAAACGATCGCCCCCACGATTCGCACGGGGGGGATCGACTCGAGCGACAGGCCCAGGTGTTGACCCAGGCCGATTGCGAGAAGCCCCACCAAGGTCATGGTGATCGGCAGCGAATGGTGGAGCGCACCCCCGAGGACAACACCGAGGGGGCCGACCATGGCATGCCAAGGTCGGGCGCCATGACGGTGCCATGAGAGCGCCGTGTAGAACACGAGAAGTACAGCCGCCGACTGCCACCCCTCTCGCAGCACGTAACTCTGGTTACTCGCAAGCGAGGGCAGCAGCGTGTAGATGATCAACACGAACTTGAGTCCAGGTGTGTCGTCGGGGAGCAAGAGCATCCAGGATTTCGCCAACAGGAGCAGGCATACCGCCGCACCGATCAACGAGATGAGATGAATCGAATACCGGTCGTCGGGTGCACCGACCAATGCGAGTATTGCTCCGTATACCTGCGTGAATCCGTCGTGTCCACCGCCGAGTAGCGACCATGACCATCCGCCTGCTCTGCCATTTGCGATGTCGATCGCCTTGCCCAGGAAGAACTCTCCATCCTCGCCTGCACCGTACAATCCAGTCCGGCTGGCTGCGCTTCCGATGGCGATTGCCGCCCGAACTCCGAGGCAGAGCAATGCAGTGAGCCTTACGGCGCGCGGCACAGCCGCAACGATTACGAAGGCGACGAGGAAGAGCAAGATCGCACCCATTCAGGCGTTCCTGGGCTGGTCGGCGGCGCGCATCGACTCGCCAAGATACCAGCAGCTCAGCCCTCGTGGGGCTATCGTGAGGAGATCATGTCCTCTCATGTGGGGCGCCGCACTGGCATGCTCCAACAAGTTCGATGAAGGTCATCCACGTCATAGCAAATCTGCAAGGGCGCGGTGGTGCCGAGTCGGCCCTGCTTCGGGCGGCGGGCTACGAACCAGACGGTCTGGTCGTCACGTTCGGGCGAGCCGACCACTTCTACCGCGACGCCTTAGGAGATCGCTTACGCGCGTTCGGGCTGCTCGGCCCCCACAATCTCGGTCGAGCGGCGGTTCAGTTTGCGAAACTGCTGCGCAGCGAACGGCCTCACGTGGTCCAGTCATGGATGTACAACGCAAACTTTGCTGCCGCGGTTGCGAACCGGAGCTTGGTCGACCGCCCACGCTTGGTGTGGGGGGTCCGACATTCTCTCGATGACCTCGCAAGTGAACCGAGGGGTACTCGCCTTGCCATTCATGCGAATCGTGTTGCTTCGAAGACCATGCTGCGCCCAAGTGCGATCGTATACAACTCATATCGGTCCCGCGACCAGCATCAAGCTCTGGGTTTTGGCGGCTCCGACCAACGGGTGATCCACAATTCTTTCTGCATTCCGCCGGCGGTCGACCGCATACCCGGTGCCATCGTGGGATTGGTTGGTCGCTTCCACCACAACAAGGGAATCGATACCGCCTTCGCAGCAATGCCACAGGTGATCCGAGAGATACCCGACGTCAGGTTCCACCTCGTGGGGCGTGATCTATCGCTCGCCAATCCGGAGCTCGAAGCGCTGCGAGCCCGCTTTGAGGTCCCCCCTGCGGCTCTTGTAGCGCAAGACGAGATCGCCGATGTTTCAAGCTTCTACCGCGGAATCGACATTCTTGTGCTGCCATCGCGCACCGAGAGCTTTCCGAACGTGGTCGGTGAAGCTATGGCATCTGGCGTGCCATCGGTGGTGACCGATGTCGGCGATACCGCCCGATTGGTCGGCGATTCGGGAATTGTCGTCGAGCCCGACTCACCAAGCGCCTTGGCCGAGGGACTCATCCGCATGCTTGGCGAATCGCCCGTTGAGCGACTCGTGCGTTCCGACATGGCCCGTCGGCGCATCACCGAGGGTTTCACCACTGCCACCGAGCAACGGCTGTTTCTCGATGTCTGGGGCCTTACCCCCGGGTAGTGTCCGACTCGCGTGCGAGGAAGGCTCTGTCGGAACGCGGTGACGTGAACGTCGTGCTTCCACGTCGTCGCAATGGTGACTCGCTCGGCTACGCACCTCGCCTGGCGCGGCCTGGTGGCCGGTCATTGCGCCTATTTCCTGTAGATCGACACGAGGTCAGCCCAGACGAGTTCGCGAGAAAAGCGTGCCTTCACGAAAGCAACCGCTGCAGTACCCATTTCGCGGCGAGTGTCCGGCTCGTTCAGCAGCGTGCTTATTGCGTCGGAGAGCGCTTCGGTGTCTGAGACAGGCACCAGCAAACAGGTTTTGCCGTCATCCACTGCGTCCACCGTGCCAGTGGCGGCGTAGCCAACAACGGGAATCCCGGCCAACTGCGCTTCGAGCACCACATTCGGCAGACCCTCTCTGAACGAGGGAAACGCCAGCAAATCCATCGCCGCATACGCCGCGGCAGGGTCATCGACCCAGCCTGCCATGACTACGTGTTTACTGTCTTCGAGCTGTTTTCTCGTGGACACCGGCACTGGATCACCGTCTTCAAACCCTCCGACCAGCAACAAAACGATGTTGGGGTGCCGAGCAACCAATTCAGGCAAGATCTGCAACAGATCGACCAGCCCCTTGTCTTGGGTGAGACGTCCGACAAACCCAACCACCAGCGCATCAGTCGCAATACCGAACTCAGCTCTGGCTCCATCCCGATCGAGTTCCAGCGGCACAGAAGCGTCGATTCCGTTACCGGACCCGCCAGCGAGCACATGGCATCGACCACTAGCAACCACACCATCGGCAACCGCCACGTCGATGAGACTCGCGCTGTTCATCACAATCTCGGTCGCCGATCGACAGATCAGCTTTTCGAGGTTGAGAAGCAATAGGCGCGGCGCTCCACTCGTCGTTTCATACCGCAGACCACGCACGACATAGATGCGCTTCGGTACACGGCAGACCCAAGATGCTATGGCGCCGACAAGAGAGGCCTTGGGTGTCGAGAAGTTCACGATCGAAGGGCGTTCTTTCCGCACCAGTCCAATCGCCTTGATCAGCGACTTGAAATCGCAGACAAGGTCTATCTCTCGTCGCAATCCAATGTCGACAACCTTGGCCGCCTGGTCGAAGTCAGACGCGAGAGGGTGCTGAGCGTCGACCCCGACTCCGACGACTACATCGAAGCCCTCGCTTGCGACATGGTCGAGCTGACCCGTGAAAAGCCGGGAGCTCACCGACGAAGTGGCGAAGTACAACACCTTTTCACGTGGCGATGACACGATCAGCCCTCGGATTCTTCCATCGTTTCATGAGCGTCTTTGCTGATGCCGTCGCGGCGGATCACTGCTTCGCAGTCCGCGCCAGAATCTCGAGACCCAGCAAGATCGAGAGAGTGTCGTCGTGACGACCGGTGAAACCAGCGCCGCCTATTACGACTTCTCGTTCGGTCACTTGGCCTCTTGATCGATCGTGTTCACTCTGCGCTCTAGCTGTGTTCTTTGACAATCTCGGCTGGGAAGGTATTTCACGACCGCCGCCCAGTGCCGTGTATCACCAATTGCTTTGCCATGGTCACGAGCCCAGAGTCGCCGATCAACAGAGGGATCGTACTAGCCTTCGGCCTCGATTTTTGCTCGGCTCCTACGTTGAGTCAACGCCTTGTCCGGATCCTGCAAACCGTCCAGATCCAACCCGGGTCGCAGACCAGGCATCATTCCTCGGATGTCAACACAACGTTCTCGACTAGCTGTCCGTTCCACGAGACATCGAATTCGGATCCAACCGCGGAAACAGTGACGGCATCGTCGTTCACCAATGGCTGATGCCAAACCTCGAGCGAGTAGGGCTCGCTGGTCGACAATGACCCATTGAGCCGAAATTCGATCACCGACGCAGCGGCGTTCGGCAGAAGGTCGATCTCGACGAGATAGCGCCCAATGCTGAACTCAGTAGCCAAGAGGGCATCAACGGGCACCCCATCAACGGTCACGCCGTCGAGCAGCCACGGGCTGTACAACGAGAGCAAGACCTTGTTTACCCCCGCCGTGGCTCCTCTGCCCAAGGCCAACGTCGGTGGATCGCTCGGAACCTCAGATCGCAATGTCACCACTGCGGTTGCATCGACTCGGCCATCATCACCAACCGTGACCTGGTAGTCGAGCTCTCGATGCAAATAGAGGTCCATCTTGTTGGAGAGCCCGTTTGTCTGCACCAGACCCACAAAGTCCAGCGTTTCATTGCGTCCAAAGTTTCGTAGAAGCTTGACCGAGCGTAAGAACTCATTCGCCTGCTCGTCGAAGGTGGCCACCTGCAGGTGTCCACCCCGCGCCGCAGGCCCCATCACTCGACCCAGTTCCTCTGGTCCAGGGAGCGTCTGCCCGCTGATGCTCGCAAGCACGCCGGCGGCCACGTCGGCCAGGTTGTCGAACAATTCGTTGCGTCCCAAATCATCGACCCGATACTGCTCGTCGAAGAAGAAGTCTGTGCCGTTGACCGACGTCAACGGTTCGTCTCGATCGGGAATCGCGACGGGACCACTGAGTTCGAGCATGTCGACGAGGGCATGCCCGTCGGCGTAGATGAAGCCATCGATCGGCGCGTCCGCTGCACCGGCGAGCACCTGGCGAGCGACAGCCGCAACTTGAGCCATGTCAGGAGAACTCGGAAGATTCTGGGGGAACTGCGTTGGGCGAGCCATGCGCAGGTACCAATCACTTACCAGCCCAGGCGGCACCTCGCTTGCGGCGGCAACGTCGTAGAGGGTGCGTATGCGGCCGGATTCGCCGAGTTGCAGCTGCCCCTGATCGAAGGACAAAAGCGCCCAGCTGCCCAGGAACCCTCCGAGTTCTCTCGACTCTGCTGGCGTGCCGAACATTATGAAGTAGGTCTTGGGGGTCTCCTGGCCCAGCATGGCCGGCAGCACTTCTGCGGCCTTCGCGCCCAACTCGATGTCTGGTTGGAAGTCCTCGACCTCGTCGAGCAGGTCGTCGATGCGATCGGACAACGCCGGAGCCAGCCACGGAGATGAAGCCGCCCGGATTTTCAGAGCGGCACTGTCGAGCGCGGCCGACGTCGAACGAAGTCGAGGTGCCATCTGTGAAAGCGCATTGAGGTCGAGCGTCCCGGCGGTCAATCGCACATTACCAATGTCGGCTTCTCTCACCGCGCCTGCTGCTTCGGCGGTGACAATGCCGCCTTGCTCCACTGCTTCTTCGATGGCTCGTTGATGTTGCGCCGCAATCGGCACGAGCCGTAGCGACCGGGCCCCGAAACCCGTCAGGCCATCGCTGGCCTCGGCGAACAACTGCTCGGCACGATCGAGCTGATCGGCAACGCTCTCAGTGTTACCGGCTCGCCCTGCCTCCATCCCCGTCCGTGCCGCAGTGATTCCCTGAGTCACGTCGGATCGAGCGTTCAGCAATGACAACCCGCCCAAGAGACCGATCACGGCGAGAAGCAATCCGGTGCCAGCCACCGACCACCGCGTGATGCGCCGAGCTGATCTGGTCCCAAACCGATAGCCAAAAACCAGCACGGGCACGACCGCTGCGATGGCGACAACGGTCTGCAGCCCGAAGAAGCCAACCGACGGCAGTCGCAGCACCGACTGCACGGCGATACCTGCCGCGATTGCGCCTATGAGACGATTACGCCGGTTGAGAACGACCGATAAGAAGCTGATGACCAGCGCAAGCCATGCGCCGACCGCCCACACGGCAGAAAGTGATGCTGCGGCGGCGATCGCCGACATCACGATCATCGACCATCGCGGCGCCTTGGAAGCAGCGACGACGACAATGACAGCAAATGCTGCATTCAGGAACTCGTCCCATATCGGCGTGCCCGTTGGTGCGGCATCACTGAGAACTGCGCCGAACCCAGCCAAGACTGCCACCGCCGCGACGAAGGGTGCCTCGATCGCCCGAGATCGAAGTAAACCTTGCAAGGAAGTGGGCAGAGACATCGTCGGTGACTTTACCGCCATTGCGTCGCAGCGTAGCTGCACGGCCCAAGCCACCGGGACCATCACATGAAGGTGAAAGCTGCGCCCGCTGCCATACGCGAAACTCAACACCTATGTGTTTGAGGAAGACATGATCAGCCTTCGAATTTTTCCATCGTGGCCTGACCATCTTGGCTGATGCCGTCGCGACGAATCACTGCGACAACAGTACGTGCGAGGATCTCGAGGTCCAGTAAGAGCGATCGATTTTCCACGTACTCCACGTCGATGGCAAATCGGTCATGCCATGAGATGGCATTGCGGCCAGACACCTGCGCCAACCCGGTGAGCCCAGGTCTGACCTCGTGGCGCCGCTTCTGCTCTGGCGTGTACTTGTCGAGATACTCGATCAAGAGAGGCCGTGGTCCTACGAAACTCATGTCACCCTTCAGGATGTTCCATAGTTCGGGCAATTCATCGAGACTCGTCGAGCGCAGCAGCTGACCGAACTTGGTGAGCCGATCGGCATCGGGAAGCAGGACCCCATCGTGATCTGTGGCACTGGTCATGGTTCGGAACTTGTGCAGTGTGAAGAGCTCGCCGTTGCGGCCGGGGCGTACGTGACTGAAGATCGCCGGTCGCCCGTGGGTGATGCGCACTGCAGCCCAGAGAACTGCGAACAACGGAGCACTCAAGACCAGCAGGGTTACGGCCAGAACGACGTCGAAGGCTCGCTTAGTCAAGATGGCAGGCAGACGATGAGTGGTCAGGATTCACGAAACCACGCCAAGGTCTGCTCGAGGCCTCGAGCGACGTCGATTTCTGGGTGGTACCCGGTTTGCTCGCAAAGTTTGGAGATGTCAGCCAGCGAATCCTTGATGTCACCGGGCCGCGTCGCCACGTGGTTTCGATCGATCGGCGATCCAACGAGCGAGTCGAGTTCATCGAGAATGTCCAAGAGCGACACGCTTTGCCCGCATGCCAGGTGAAACGTCTGACCAGCAAGCTCTACTTTGGCCGTGTCGGAAAGCAGCATGAGTCCGTCGATGGCGTTTCCCACATAGGTGAAGTCTCGACTCTGTAGCCCGTCGCCGTGGATCTCCACCGGATCGCCCCGTAGGGCGGCGTCGATGAACTTCGGTATCACGGCGGCGTAGGCATGATCAGGCGCCTGACGGGGGCCGAACACGTTGAAGAATCGCACGACAACGACATCGAGTCCGTAGAAGTCACCGAACTGGCGACAGTAGTCCTCGCCTATGCGCTTCGTCGCTGCATAAGGCGAGAGCGGGCTGCCCGTCATGTCTTCGGTCTTGGGTAGGTGACGATTCGATCCGAAGACGCTGCTGCTCGATGAGAAGATCACTCGCCCAACGCTGTTGTCTCTCGCAGCCAGCAGGACATTCAACGTTCCTGTCGCATTCACATCGTGCGTGGTGCGCGGATCGGCAACGCTTCTCGGGACGCTGCCCAACGCCCCGAGATGTAGCACGACGTCTGCAGCTGTGCATGCTGACTGTAAAGCATCGAGGTCACGAAGATCTCCCTCGATCACGTTGACCTGGTCGCTGACGTGCGCCAGATTGTCCAACGACCCCGTTGCAAGGTTGTCGAATACGCGTACCTCACAACCCGCAGCAAGATACGCGTCGACGGCATGGCTACCAATGAACCCGGCTCCCCCGGTGACTGTAACTTTCGTCATCTCTCAGATCTTTCGGTGGTCTCCTGCTGGCAGCTCGCTAGGAGCCTAGGGCGTCGCTTGGCAATCTGATTGCGGGGCTGGATTCGGGTGCTTCATCTGATCCGGGCTCCAACTTCACTGATGACTCGTTCGATATCAGAATCGCTCATCACCGAGCCCGAGGGCAGACTGATGCCACGTAGAAACAGCGCATCGGCGACGTCCTGTCCCCTGACGTACTCGTTACGGGCAAAGACTGGTTGCATATGCATCGGCTTCCACGCTGGACGAGCTTGCACGCCTACAGCGTGGAGTTGTTTGCAGATCTCGATGGGGTCGCCTTTGTCCAGAAGCATTACCGTGAGCCAGTGGTTTGGCCGAGGGGTCTCTTCGAACGAGCAGAACTCGATCTCGGGAAAAGCGGCCCGATATGCAGTGTGTATCTCGGTGCGTCTTTGGATCTTTTTCTCAATCTTTGCGAGCTGAGCTCGTCCGAGCGCAGCCAGAATATTCGACAGTCGGTAGTTGAATCCGATGTCGGTGTGTTCGTAATGCATCAGCGGCTGTCTGGCCTGCGTGGCCAGATAGCGCGCTCGGTCGACGATCTCGTCGTCAGCGATTAGCGCGCCGCCCGTCGATGCCGTAATGATCTTGTTGCCGTTGAAGCTGATCGCGGTAGGCACCGCCACTTCGCCAACTCGGCCGGTGGTTGATCGCGAGCCGAGAGACTCTGCTGCGTCTCGCACCATGGGAACCTCAAATCGCTGACAGACTGCCGAGATGGCGGCATAGTCCGCGCAACTGCCGTAGATGTCGACAGGCATAACGGCCGCTGGCAGGCGGTCCTGAGTCGCTCGATCTTCGAGAAATTGCTCGAGGAGTAACGGATCGAGGCACCACGTGCCCCAGTCGCTGTCGAGAAAGACGGGGACCGCTCCAGCGTGGACGACAGCGAACGCGCTCGCAGCAAAAGTCGCCGACTGCACGACGACCTCGTCACCTGGCTCGACGCCGGCGCCGAGCAGTCCAAGATGAAGCGCAGCGGTTCCACTCGATAGTGCAACGCTTGCTTGACCTCCCGTATATGCGACCAGCTCGTTCTCGAAAGCTTCGAGTTCGACACCTGCGGGGGCAATCCAACCGGAATCAAATGCTCGCACAATGGCGGCGCGTTCCTCGATTCCAACGTCGGGCGCCGACAGGAGAATCGGCTCGGGCTTCTCAGACACTGCAGCTCACACTTTGTTGCTGGTTCGCTCTCGGGGCGTCTCGCCTTCTGCACCACTAACCAGATGCAGGAGATGATTCGCCAAGGCCGCTCGTGGTACCTTCAACAGCGTTTTCGGGGCAGGTATACACGTGGCTAACATCGCTTCGGTGTGCCATATCCTGGAGTGTGGCCCAATGGCCATGACTTCTCCTTCGTGGCCAAGTACTTCGTGCAACTTTTCGTTCGGTCGAAGTCCCGTGAAGGTTATCTCGGCATCGGACTTGTGGTGACGGATCAAGCGATTGGCCAGGTCAACGATTTTCATGGGTTTGCCCATGTCGAGCACAAGCGTCTCGCCGGTCTTTCCGATGGCGCCGGCTTGCAGCACCAGGCGCGAGGCTTCGGGAATCGACATGAAGTACCGAGTCACATCGGGGTGTGTCACCGTAACCGGACCGCCAGCAGCGATCTGCGCCTCGAAGACAGGGAGGACGCTTCCGCGACTGCCAATGACGTTGCCAAACCGCACGTTGATGAACTCACCATCGTGCGTACGGCCAGTCTGCACGGTCAGCGCCTCGGCCAGTCGTTTGGTGGTGCCGAGAACACTGGTTGGATTGGCCGCCTTATCAGTGCTCACGTTCACGAAGCGACTCACACCGACGCTGGCAGCCGCATCGATCACGTTCTTGGAACCGAACACATTGGTCAGCAGGCCCTCGCGGGGGTGAGCTTCGAGCAGGGGCAGATGCTTAAGCGCAGCCGCATGAAAGACGATCGCCGGCTGATGCTGTTCGAACACCTCCAACATGCGATCTCGGTCGCGTATATCGCCCAGCACGATGTTGTCATCGTCGAGAAGTCCATGACCAGCGACCGATATCTGCACCGATTGCAAGGCCGTTTCATCACGGTCCAGCATGACCAGACGAGCCGGCTCGTAGCGCAAAATCTGTCGGCAGAGTTCGGACCCGATGGATCCTCCGGCGCCGGTCACCAGCACCACCTGCCCAGAGAGATAAGACGACACGCTTGCCTCGTCGATCTCCACCTCGTCGCGCCCGAGCAGGTCGGTGATCTCAAGCGGACGCGCGGTATCGATGGTCGCCATCAAGCCCAGCAACTCGGTCGTCGATGGCAAGATCATGACGTCGAGCTCGGCTCGTTGAGCGATTGCATCGAGGCGCGCAATCAAGGATGGTTGAGCACTGGGCACAGCAATGAGCAGCATGTCTGCCCGTTCCGCCAAAACCTCGATGGCATCAGACTTGCCCACAACTCGCACACCTTCAATGCTCCGATTCTGCTTGCGAGGATCATCGTCGATCAGCCCGACCGGCACGTAGCGCGAGTTTGGGTCGCTCATCATCGACCTGACGACCTGGGTGCCGCCCTCGCCCGCGCCGAATACCAGCACTCGACTGCGACCAGCGGCATCAGGACGGGTTTCGGCTCGTCGGAATTGCCGCCAGATGACGCGAGATGTGACCATCAATCCGCCAGCCACAGCCATACCCATAACAACGATCGAAGTGGGGACCCGCGGCGTAAAAATAACCACATTGATCAGCGTGGCCACACCCAACGCGACCAACCAGCACATTCCGAGCACGACGACTTCGTCGAAGCTCGCTACCCGATATCGATTCCGATAGAGGTGAAGTGTCCAGCCGAAGGCGAACAATGTCACGACGCCAGACGCTGCCACCCAGACGGTCTCCGACCACGGCAGGTCGATGCTGCCCACTTCGTTGCGCAGCAAGCCAGCGATGAGGAAGGCCGGGATGAACGCCACGAGATCAGCCATCATCACCGGCCATGGGTACATACCGCGCAGAGCATGCGCTATCGCCCTCAGGGGCATCGGTACGGTTTGTGCCGTCAAACTACATCTTCCCACAACTCGTAGTTGTTCGGTGCTGTCGGGGAACTGTATTGCTGTAATTTCGTGCGGCAACAGATGTTCGTGGTCCCTGCTCTTCGCAGGTAGCCTATCTGCGCCCAACCGGCGAACAATGGCGATGATACCCAGCACGACATTGAGGCGCCGAGCAACATCAGCACCAGCTTGCGCCCAGCTGATGACGCAGGCCTATGCCGAGGTCCACCTCGACGTTCCGGAAATATCGGCCTCGAATCCAAGCTGTTCCTCGGCCTCGGTGCGCACCAGTTGCGATCGCAAGAGCTGCACCTCATTGGGGCCACACGATTAGACAGGTTCGTTGGTGCACCGGTAATCGGGTCGAAGACGTCGGTCGCCGAATTCTGGTTTATCAAAATACGGGCGGTCGACTGTTACATCGGCGTCTGCAGCGCGGTCCACAACAACGCCAGTACAACGACACCCAGAAAGCCGAAGACGACGATCCAAAGCCGGCGGCGAAACATCTGGATGTAGTCCCTCAGTGCTAACACAGCGTTCACAGAACTCTTCCTGTGCAGGTACGAAAAGTTTAGGTTCCGGGTTCGCCCCGGCTTGGCCTAGCTTGAGTTTTTTAGCGAAAACGAGCGATAGCGGCCCGAAGGCCGCCATCGCTAAGAGTTAAGCTTTAATTTTGACTCGCTGGTCAGATGCTTTGCTCACGCTTGCGAGCAGCGAGCAGTACCAGGCCGCCAGCACCCACCATGATGGCACCAGCTGCCAGTGGCAGGTTCACGCTCGAGCCGGTGAAAGCCAAGTTCGGGGTCGCGACTGCCACTGCTGCAGGAACCGAGGCGGAACCGGCTCCAGCTGCAGCTGCAGCTGCAGAAGCGTTGGCTCGGGCGACAGCGGCCTGGACGGTAGCGATGATGTCTGCGGGAGCCTTCGCGGCTTTCGCAGCTTTGAGAACAGCGGCAGCCTGGTCCGCAGCTGCCTGTGCGCCTGCGGCATCGCCACGAGCGGCCGCACTCGCTGCAGCCGCAGCTGCATTGTTTGCCTGGATACCAAACAGGATTTGGTCCCCGGTTGGGCCTGCGGGTCCAGTGGGGAAGGTTGGTGGGTACGTCTGCGCCGAGGCGGCAGGCGTGATGGCAAAGAAGCCAAACACGAGCAATGCAGCGAGTGCCACAGCTGAGAGTTTGGCAAGTGATGAACGCATGGAAAATCTCCGGGTCAAGAAGTAACTTCGACACACAGTAGTCGCGCGTAACGATAATGACAATCCATTCCGCGAACTTCTTGTGGCGATTTCATGACGCTTCGCCGGGGTCGGCAGAAACAATAAGGTTCTCGACCAACTTGCCATCCCAAGAAATCTCGACTCCCGGACCAATTGCAGAAATGACAACGTCGTCGTCATTGACCAAGGGCTGATGCCAGACCTCGAGCGAGTACGGCTCATTCGTCGGTAACGACCCGCTCAGCAAGTATTGCACCACCAAGGGCTCGGTATTCGGCCCAACAGTTACTTCCACCAAGTAGCGGCTCATTCCGAACTCGGACGCCACCCTGACCTCTGCCGGAGCGCCATTGATGGTCACACTGCCGAGAACCAGAGGGCTATACAGCGATAGCAGCACCTTGTTCAGGCCTGCCGTGTCGCCAGTACCCAGCGTGAACGCTGGAGCGTCGTCAGGCACCTCAGAGCGCAGCGTCACTGTGGCAATGGCGTCAAGTCCACCATCTTCGTCAACTGCGACCTCATAGTCGAGCGTTCGGCGCAGGTACAGATCCATCTTGTTGCCCAAGCCGTTCGTCTGCACCAGCCCCACGAAGTCCTGTGTTTCGTTGAGCCCGAAGTCTCGCAGCAGTTTCACCGACCTCAGGAAGTCGTTTGCCTCGTCATCGAATGTCACCATCTGCAAGCGGCCGGCACGAGCAGCCGGCCCCATGACTCGACCAAGTTCTTCAGGGCCCGGAAGCGTCTGACCTGTGATTCCCACCACCACCCCAGCAGCCACGTCGGCAAGCGTGTCAAACAGCTCGCTGCGTGCTTGACCCTCGTCGATCCGATACTGGTCACTAAAGAAGAACTGCGCAGCATTGGCGCTGCTAAGAGCTGCGTCCTGAAATGGGATGGTGACGGGCCCGCTGAGTTGAAGCAGGTCGGCAAGTGCGTACCCGTCGGCGTAGATGAAACCATCGATCGGCCCATCAGCTGCGCCAGCGAGCACTTGTCGAGACACCGCTGCGACCTGCGCCATGTCTGGCGAACTCGGAAGATTTTGAGGGAATTGCGTTGGCCGAGCCATTTCCATAAACCAATCGCTGACCAGACCTTCAGGCACTTCGCTTGCGGCTGCTACATCGTAGAGCTCGACTATTCGGCCAGACTCACCAAGCTGAAGTCGTCCCTGATCAAACGACAACAATGCCCAGCTTCCCAAGAAACCACCGAGCTCACGAGACTCGGCCGGCGTACCGAACATGACGAAATAGGTCTGTGGTGCCGTCTGACCCAACATGTCTGGCAAGACTTCCGCAGCAGCGGCACCCAACTCGATTTCCGGCTGAAACTCCTCTACCTCTTCAAGAAGTTCTTCGATTCGGTCAGCTAACGCCGGCACCAGCCATGGCGACGTCGTGGATCGGATCTGCAGAGCAGCATCGTCGAGTGCGGCTGATGTCGATCGAAGACGGGGGCCCATCTGTGAAAGAGCTTCGAGATCGAGAGTTCCGGCATTCAAGCGTAGATTGCGTATGTCTGCGTCTCGGACGGCTGCAGCTGCTTCGACGGTCACAATGCCCCCTTGGGTCACGGCCTCTTCGATGGCTCGCTGATGCTGCGCGACCACCGGAACCAATCGCAAGGAACGTGCCCGAAGGCCGGATAGAGCCTGGGTGGCCCGAGCGAATGACCGCTCGGCACGATCTAGCTCGTTGGCAACAACTTCGGTATCGCCAGCTCGCCCTGCGTCGAGACCGCTGCGCGCAGCGTTGATTCCCTGGGTGACATCCGTCCTGGCATTCAACAACGCCAAGCCACCGAAAAGACCGATCACGCCAAGCAACACGGTCATGACGCCGATCGACCCGCGCACGATCTGTCGGGCTCGTTTTGTGCCGAACCGGAACCCAGAAACGAGGACCGGCACGATCGCCACGAATGCGATGATGGACTGCAGACCGAAAAAACCGACTGCAGGTAAACGAAGAACCGATTGCACGGCAATGGCCGCTGCAACTGCGCCGATCAATCGGCTGCGCCTGCCCAACAGCACGGCCACGATGCTGATGACGAGCGCGAGCCAACCAGCTACTGCCCAGAAGGTCGAAAACGAGGCGGCAGCGGTCACCGCAGCCATGAAGATCACCGGCCACCTGGGTGCCTTCGAAGCAGCCACGACGACTATCGCCGCCAGCGCCGCTTTCAGAATCTCGTCCCACACCGGTGTGCCCGTTGGCGATGCGTCTGACAACGCAGCTGCGGCCGCAGCTAGCACTGCGATACCCACTACCGCCTTGCTCTCCACCGATCGAGATAGACCCGCAGGACGTGTTAAGACGGGCGCAGACACTGCGGTGACGATACCGGAGTCGAGGAGGGTGCTGCTGTACCCCCGCGCGAACGGGTCCTGCCCGTGCGTCGACGACACCTTCTATAGTTACGTGCTGCATCTGCTCGTGTGCACTGTCGCTCCCGAACCTTCGAAAGAGCCGTGACTAACAACTCTTCAATTACTCCTGATGTCGACTACGCCGGGCAGACCATTCTGATCACCGGTGGCACTGGCTCATTCGGCAGCACCATGGTCAAGCACCTGCTGAGCACCGACGTCGAAGCGATTCGCATCTTCAGCCGCGACGAGGCCAAGCAGCACTACATGCGGATCGAATTCGACGACCCTCGACTCGAATTTCACATCGGCGACGTGCGCGACGAACGCTCGGTGCGGTCCGTCGTCGACGGATGTGACCTGGTGTTTCACGCAGCGGCATTGAAACAGGTGCCATCTTGCGAGTTCTTTCCCGTGCAAGCGGTCATGACAAATGTTCTGGGTAGCGCCAACATCGTCGATGCCGCCAAAGAGAGCGGGGTCAAGAGCCTGGTGTGTCTGAGCACCGACAAGGCGGTCATGCCGGTCAATGCCATGGGCATGACCAAGGCGCTCATGGAAAAGGTTGCCGAAGCCGGATCTCGTTCTGCCAGCTCGACAACGGTGTGTTCCACCCGGTACGGCAATGTTCTGTATTCACGTGGTTCGGTGGTGCCGCTCTTCGTGGACCAGATCAAGCAAGGTCTTCCTCTCACTGTCACCAACCCCGACATGACCAGGTTTCTCATGCCGCTGCACCACTGCGTGGATCTGGTCGAGTTCGCATTCTTCAATGCCAATCCCGGCGACGTCTTCGTTCGCAAAGCAGCATCGTCGACGATCGGCGACCTGGCCGAAGCAACGAGCCGCCTGTTCGGAAGCACCGCCGACACCAAGGTGATCGGCGTACGCCATGGCGAGAAGCTGTACGAGACACTTGCCAGCGCCGATGAACTCCAGCGGGCTACAGACATGGGTGACTACTACCGGGTAGCAATGGA
>ENA-ORXT01002093-ORXT01002093.1-marine-metagenome-genome-assembly--contig:-NODE-2093-length-24892-cov-12.954342_pt1 | contig 24892 bp, 25 predicted proteins | sample MGYA00237868_ERZ511482 | MGnify/ENA metagenome assembly ERZ511482
TGTAGCGACCCGAAATGATAAACGCTTCGACCCGCAATAACGGCGTTTTTGAGACCACATTATCTGACACTATAAATGGGTCAAACCCACAATAAATGACAATAGACCCACATTATTCTGACACCACCCCGAAATAATACTCTTCGACCCACATTAAGTATCAATAGGCTGTGACTATTGCCAAGTCTGAGATTGAGATATTTGTCAACAAGCTAGCTCTACAAGTGTCTAGAAAAAAGGAACGTTTTTAACTTGCTTTTACAATCTAAAATCATGGTTTAATTAAAACTATAAACGTTTGATTAAATACATTTAGCTGTTTTTACCAAACAGCAGACAAAGTTGTGGTTACATACGCCTATTTGAGAGTTTCAACTAACCAACAAGATGTTGACAACCAACGTCATGGAATTCTTGAATATGCAAATAAAAACTCTTTAGGTCACTTAGAATTTATTTCTGATTCTGTATCGGGTCAAAAGCGATGGCGCGATCGAGAACTAGGACAACTGCTCGTTCAGACGGCTACAGCAGGAGATTTAATTGTCTTTGCGGAAATTAGTCGTATGGCCCGTTCTACTCTCCAGGTTCTAGAAATTCTAGAATGCTGTATGGAGCGAGAACTAACAGTTCACATCGCCAAACAACAGATGGTTCTCGATGATAATTTACCCAGTCGCATTATCGCTACAGTACTCGGTTTGGCAGCAGAAATAGAGCGAGAATTAATTTCTATGAGGACTAAGGAGGCTTTAGCCAAGAGAAAAGCATCGGGCAAACCTCTAGGAAGACCAAAGGGCAGGCAGTCAGCCAAACTCAAACTAGACCCAAGAAAAGAAGAGATTAAACTGTATTTAGATAAAGGAATTAGCAAACGTTCGATTGCCAAGTTAGTCGATTGCGCTCCTTCCACACTCTACTACTGGCTAGAGAGAAATCAGTTATCCAAATCGAAAAGTCATCACTAAAGGAATATGAGAAAAACTAGTATTCCTCTAGAAACCATTATTGAACTGCGCCAAAGATTAGAAAGATGGCCCAAGCGCAGTCCTGAACGACGGACTTTAATTTTGGAAACTGCCGAATTATATGGGGTTTCTCCTGAGACAATCTATCGTAACTTACGCCACCACACCTTACCTCATTCGGTACGTAGAACTGATTACGGGCAAACGCGGGTCATGCCCAAACAGGAACTACTGCGCTATTGTGAAGTAATTGCTGCCCTAAAAGTAAGAACTAGCAACAATCAAGGTCGCCATTTATCTACAGTGCAGGCGATTCGGCTTTTAGAAGAACATGGCATCAATACAGATAATGGACATTTGATCGCACCTCCAGGGTTACTCAAGAAAACCACCGTCAATCGTTACCTCAAACAGTGGGGATACGACAAAGAGAAACTATCCCGCCAACCACCAGCAGTTCGCTTTGAAGCCGAATACAGCAATCAATGTTGGCACTTCGATCTAAGTTCTTCTGACCTGAAGCGGTTGAAAGGCTCGGTAGAATTAGAGCCAGGAAGAGGAAAGCCTTTATTGATGCTCGCGGTGCTTACGCACCATCGTCGCGAAGCGACTCTGAGCCGATAGGCTCTGCGCGTAGTCGATGACCGCAGTGGTGTATCTTATCAGGAATATCACGAGGTTTATGGGGAAGATACAGGAGCAGCATTAAAGTTTTTGTTCAACGCTATGTCTGCCAAAGCAATAGCAGATTTTCCCTTCCAGGGAATTCCTTCAATGCTGTACATGGACAACGGGCCAATCGGTCGCAGCCGAGTATTTCAAAAAGTCATGAATTATTTGGGAATTGAAGTACGCACCCATGTTCCTAAAGGTAAAGATGGCAGAAGAATTACCGCTCGCGCTAAGGGAAAAGTAGAACGTCCTTTCCGTACAGTAAAAGAGATGCACGAAACTCTCTATCATCTCCACGAACCAGAAACCATCACCGAAGCCAATACTAGACTGATGCAGTTTTTGCTTTATTACAACAAACAATCTCATCGCCGAGAATCTCATTCCAGGATTGAAGACTGGATCGAGAATTTAACCCAAGATGGCATTAGGCAAATGTGCAATTGGGATAGGTTTTGTACCTTTGCCAGAGAACCTGAAAAACGTAAAGTAGGTTTGGATGCGCGAATTACTGTAGATGGAGTAGCTTATGAAGTCGAACCAGATTTAGCAGGAGAAAAAGTAATTTTGTGGTGGGGATTATTCGATAGCGAACTATATGTCGAATACGAAGAACATCGTTATGGCCCTTATGCACCTATCGGCAAACCCATACCCATTAATAGTTACCGTAGTTTCAAAAAGACTAATACTCAAAAAAGAGCCGACCGCATCGAACAAATAGCCTCCCAATTATCTCTCCCTGCTTCTGCCATTGGTCAAGTCGAGTTAATAACAGTGGCAGAAAATGTTATCCCTTTTCCCGTTCGCTCTTTTGTCGATCCAGATCCCTTTGAAGAATTGACCTTTAAGAATGCCATTGAAGCGAAAAAAGCTATTGCTCATTATCTAGTAAAACCATTGGCAAAACTAACAACAGAGCAAATGGCAGCAGTTGAATCTATTTTGGAACAAACTCTCAAGAAAAAAGAGGTAATGACCAAAATCAAGGATTATTTTCATTAATTCAATTAATTACAGAGGCTATTTTTATGTTCAGTGAAGTAATGGAATTTTTCGGTTTAGAGAAAGAACTCGACCATTTAGGATTTTTTGAGACTACTTCACAGAAACATTTATCCAAGGAACTACAGGTAGCCATTTCTCAGGGCAGATTGATTGCTATATCTGGCGTTGTAGGTTCGGGAAAAACCACTTTTTTACAAAAACTGATGGCAGACTTGATTAAAAGTAAAGAAGTAGTGGTTTCTCGTTCTTTGGCAGTAGAATCGGACAAAGTTCGTCTGGTTACTTTAATTACGGCTTTATTCTACGATTTATCCCCAGATAAAGTTGAAAAAGTTCCCTCGAATTCGGAAAAAAGAGAGCGTTTGCTCTTAGACCTGATTAAAAAGGCTGGTTTTCCTGTAGCTTTATTTGTGGATGATGCTCATGGACTACACAGTACCACTTTGGTTAGTCTCAAAAAGTTAATCGAGCTGGTACGCAGTAATGGAGAGAAATTGAGCGTTATTTTGGCAGGACATCCTAAGCTCAAGAATGATTTGAGAAGACCCACCCTAGAAGAAATTGGTGGACGTACTCAGGCTTTTGCCCTGGAGGGGATTCGGGGTCATCAATCCGAGTATATTAATTGGCTTTTAACTCAAGCTACTCAAGAAAAAGTACAACCCACAGATATTTTAGAAGCGGAAACTATTGAATATTTGAGTCAAAGATTATCTACACCATTACAAATTGAGCAATATCTTACCTTGGCCATGAACGAAGCTTATCAGGTTGGGCTTAAACCGATTACTACTGAATTTATGGAAACTGTCTTGGCTATTGGTTTAGATGACCTTGAACCCAACTTAATTCGACATGGCTACAACGTTAAATCCATTGCTAGATTACTCAATGTCAAACCATCTGAAGTACGTTCATTTCTCCATAATCAACTTCCAACTGAAAAGACGATTGATATGAGAGAGCAAATTCTCAAAATTGGTATTCCGCTGTAAAAAAGTCTATTGATAATTAATGTGGGTCTTGGTGTGTTATTTCGGGCTGGTGTCAGAATAATGTGGGTCTATTGTTATTTAATCTGGGTTTTAACCACTTATAGTGTCAAATAATGTGGGCTGAAAAATGCCGTTATTGCGGGTCGAAGCGTTTATCATTTCGGGTCGCTACAATTAACCATACAATGCTCCTCAACAAAATTAACCACAGAGGCAAGGTCAGAAGACAGATAAAGTCCTGGCTAAAAGCTGGAGTAGTTGATGGGGGAACATTCTCTAAAACGTTAGAGGGAACTCCACAGGGCGGAGTTTTAAGCCCGTTCTTGGCAAATATCGCACTACACGGCATCTCAAAGATGTTAGAGGATTTTATCGAAAATACTACGATAAGGGATGAAAAACCTCCCTATCGAACATACAGTAAGGGTCGTAGAATTCAATCACTGACATACATCAGATATGCAGATGATTTTGTAGTCATTCACAAAGACATTGGGGTAATCCAAAAATGTCGTGAATTAATTTCCAAATGGTTAAGTGACATTGGACTAGAGCTAAAACCAGCTAAAACCAGAATTGCACATACTCTAATACCAGAGCAAAGCGAAGATGGCAAAGCAGGATTTAACTTTCTCGGATATCACATAAGACAATTCCCAGTTAGCAGACACAAATCTGCCAGGAATGGTCATAAACAGATACTGGGATTCTATACACTCATCACTCCCTCCAAAGAGGCGGTCAAAAGACATCAGCGAAAACTCAAAGATGTCATTAAAGATTACAAAAATTCCTCACAGATAAAACTTATTAATGAGTTAAATCCAGTAATCAGAGGATGGATAAATTATTATCAATTTTCTGATGCAACAACAGTAGGAGAATTTTGTAAACAAGACCACATCTTACACCACAAGCTAAGAGCTTGGGGTCGTCGTAGAACTGGTAATCTTAGGCAAGCTTACCAAAAATACTGGAATACTATAGGTAAAAGGAACTGGGTCTTTTCTTTTAAAGATGGGGACAACCTCCATCAATTAATTTCACATACAAAGTACGGAAGTAGTTCCAACAATTATGTGAAAGTTAAAAACGAAGAAAGCCCATACAACGGAAACCTAATCTATTGGAGTACAAGACTTGGCAGAAATCCTGATATGCCAATGCGTAAGGCAATCTTACTCAAAAAACAAAAAGGGATCTGTCAATGGTGTTCTTTACACTTCCAAGAAGAAGATATTCTGGAAACAGACCATATCATACCCAAAGCCTTAAATGGCAAGGATACTTATGATAATCTTCAACTTCTTCATGGACACTGCCACGATGAAAAAACTGCACTAGATATGAAGTTTATTAGAAATCAAAGATTCCAAAAATACCTGGAGTATATTAACCAAGAGTTAAATAAACACCAGCCCTTTCAAGGTGTTGTAAATCATCCCAAATTATAGTTAGCTGAAAAAATAGGGGGAGAGCCGAGATACGTGTAAAATAGTGCAAGATAGACCTTAAATCTTTACGCTGCCTGTGTTTCAACAACTGCTGCTGGCACAATAATCGCCCCTTCAATCTGAACTTATTCTTCTAACGGCTTTATTAGCTCTGACTTCGCAAGATCATCTGGATGGACACTTAAGCGAAATTGTCTGCTCAAGGGTCTTTTAGAATCCCTAAATTGCATTATGACTGCTTCAATTTTAGAACCGATTTCTGGGATATCTTCTTCTTCCATTGCATTAGGTCCAACAGTTTCAACAAGCCCTAGAATTTCAATTCCTGGTATCTCTATAAAATAACCAAAATAGTTGATATAGCGAACGATACCACTAACCTTTGTGCCTCGTGGAAAGCGTTTATTTACTTCATCTGTAGGAGTCATTGTTTTCTATTTGGCGGCTGAAAGCGTGTAAAGTATAAGATAGTGCAATACATCCCAAAATCTTACTCTGACTGACTTTCAAAAATCTCTAATGGCAGGTTAATTGCCCCCTCAAATGGTTGAGGAATGTTCTTCAAATCCACCACGTAATCCCCGTACCGCTTGAGGTTGCGGTTGATATAAGGACTCATAGTTGCCAACATTCGTCGATTAATCTTGAACCCCTCTGCACTCAAAGAATGAATTACCCCAGTCATATCTACCGTATTCTGAAGAATTACTGCACTAGCGACTAAATCTAGATACTTTAGTCGCTTTTCTTGTTCTACGGGGTCATTGTCTGTAATTACGCCATCTTTGCCAAAGAACAGCCAGTCCAAGAAATGATGATAGCTCTCAACGATATTAGTACAGGCATTAACCTCTCGACGCAAAGCGCGATCGGAAATAAATCGTAGCAGATACATGGTGCGAATTACTTTCCCCAACGCCCGAAAAGCCTGATACAACCTATTCTTACGGCTATAACTGCCCAACTTTCTTAAAACCGTTGAAGGTAAGAGTTTTCCCGCTTTAATCGACAGTACAACCCGCATCAAATCTTGCCAGTGAGTCTGGATTAACTTCCATTCAGCCACATCATCGAATAGAGGGTCGATATAATCGTAAACTTCATCCTTATGGGGACGGAGAAAATCCAAGTCCTTCCAGTTACGAATTCTGGGCATCAATTCAATTCCCAATAGGTGAGAAAGAGCAAATACGGTAGAAGATTGTCCTTGGGTATCTGCATGAAGAGTATCGGGTTGAATATCAGAAGTATTTTTCAGCAGTCCATCGAGAATGTAAACCGCTTCCCAAACTCCGCAGGCAATGAAATGGGTAAATAGAGCAATGTAAGTATCCGAAACGTGATGATAAGCAATTCCGCCATAACCCCCATAGCGAATGTGATACTCGCTCATCAGGTTATTTTCATAGATTTCAAATTTACTGCCATCGGCTGCTGCTTTTTTCCCACTACCCCAGCATTTGGGAAGACTGAGGCGGTTATAAGCATTGATGATATCTTTAATCGCAGCTTCCAGATAGGAACTGGTAACGTGACGGCGATTGGTATAGGAGAGCATATGAGAAGTTACTTTTCCTCGAACGTGACGCGCCATCTCATTAGGACCAATATTGCACCCATAACCAAATGCCGTCAGGATGTACCTTTCTTGAGGGTTTGATAACTTTGGTTCGCTGCCCGATAGAGGACCAAAGTGTCTTGTCCAGTCAAGCCAATGTTCCACATTACAAAGAACATCTAACACGCTGCGCTGGGGCAATCTTTCTCGAATGGCATTAAATAAGGCTCTTGTATCATTGGGTTTATCTTGGGCGGGAATTCTTTTGAGAACGGGAATTCCTTCTTCATTAATGGTTATTTGGTCGCCCTTTGAGCAAATAGTATCTACTTCGCGAGCTACCGTAGTAAGTCGCTCTTGCAGTTGGGAGACAAACTCTTCTGGAGTATTGGAAATGCCGATAGAAGAACAGTATTCGGCTAATTTCGGCTCGCATTCCGACCAGGGTAATAGCTGTTGGCGGAAGTCGGCATAGTTCTCCGAACTAATGACACAAGCATCTCCCGTCTTGAGTTCTTTCGCTAAATGAGAAAAAATACAAATCTCTAGCTGACGGCGCACCAATAATTCTTCGCCATCAATTTCTACAATTACCAATTTATGCCATTGGTCGCTGATAAAACTTAAGTCCAGAGTAGCTTTGAGGAATTTACTTCTTCTGTGCTGATTATCTATAATAAATCGTACTGCTTTGATGACTGATTGTTCGTTGGAAGTAGAGCAAATTTCTAAGGACCTTACCAAGTCAAATAATGCTTTGCGATAGGGGGAATAAAACGACCAGAGTAAGGGGAAATGGTCTTTCGTGTTGACAGAGGCAATTTCTGAATATTGTTCCAGCAGTAAAAGAGTTCCTCCATTGCTGTCTAATAAACTCTGTACCTGGAGTCCTAATTGAGTATAGCTTGGGGATTTATCGGAAAAAACTAAAATCTCGCCAAACATTTCCAGCATGGTCTGGGTTTGATTGAGATATTTTTCTCTTAAATACTCCAACTTGGTTTTGGCATTGTTGTGGATTTTCTTAATCCGTTTGAGAAACATCTCTACCATATGGTCACGGGTTTTGACCTGAGCCTGGTAGAGCAGGCACAATAATAAAGTTCGGCGTTTAGGCAGCCTAAAATCGTTAAATTCAGAGATGTCTAGAGTTCTAGCTAGTGCAGCAAAGGATTTAACTTTGGTAGCGGGGATAAATGAGAGTAATTTCTGGGCATCTCCTACCAGCATCATGGTATCGAACTTATCCTGTAGCTCTTTGATGTACTTGAGTTTGTGACTTTTGGGAGAAGATTTGAGAAGGTTGAGATTAGCATTAGTGTCTTCAACTGAATCGGGAACTAGCAATCCATCTATGTTCTGCCTGTCAGTGGGGGATAGTTTGCGGGCTACTCGCTTGAACAAACGGGTATTTACAATCGAGCGAATATGACAGGCTAGACGATCTAAAGTGCTGAAGGCTGGTAATTCGTAGCATTGTCTCACCAATTCTTCAATGGCTACGTTAATTAAATCTGCGGGATGATCTCTGACAAAGGCTGCATCTCTAATAGCTATTGCTGCTAATTCTTGACCTCGATTATTGTAGGGATTGATATTCAGATATTCTCTAATGGCTTCTTGATAGTAGCGAATCGACCGTAGGGAAGGAATGGGAGAGACTCGATAATTTAGTTTTAGACAGGTGCGGAGATGAATAATAATTGGCTGGGGGACTAATTCTGGATGAGTGAAATAGCCCAGCCTTTGAAATGATTTGAGCATCACCATCAATCCCAAGAAACCAGTTTTGCTTCTGGTGCGACTGGTGACAAACTTTATTTCTTCAACTGTTGGGGTGTAAAGTTCGTGTAGTTCTTTGTTAGATGGATAACGCTTGAACTGGGGATAGGCAGTTCGACTAATTACGGTAATAGCGATCTCCTCCGCAGATAAACTTGACTAACTTTAATTGAGGTTACAGCATTGAATTTCTACTTGTTCGTGCTACGAAACATTACTTTGCCTAAAAGATATCATTCTCGGCAAAGTATTATTAAGGCATAGACCACAGCATGAGGTGTTTACCTATGCTACAAATAACTGCTCCAGGTTCTTTTTCGGCAAAGTTTAAAAATTCCCCTCCTATCAAACAGCCTTCAAAGGGAGAAAGGGAATATTTGCGACCATTAGAAGTCAAAGCTTTGATGAAAGCTGCCAAAAGTGTCGGCAGGAATAAAGTCAGAGATGCTGCGATGATTCTGTTGATGTTTCGTCATGGTCTGCGGACGGCAGAATTAGTAGCTCTTAAATGGTCGAGAGTAGATCTAGCTTCTGGTTATCTAGAGGTTCAAAGAGTTAAACACGGTCATCATAGCGTACATCCTCTTCGTTCTCCTGAGCTAAGAGCTTTGAGAAAGTTGAAGAGAGATTATCCCGATACCCAATATGTCTTTGTCTCCGAGCGCAAAGCACCTCTATCTACTCGGTCGGTTCGTCACATTGTTGCTAGGGCGGGAAGATTGGCGGGAATTGAAGGCAAAGTTCATCCTCATCAGTTACGCCATGCCTGTGGTTACTATCTGGCAACTAATGGGCATGATACCAGAGCGATTCAGGATTATTTAGGACATCGAAATATTCAGCATACCGTTCGCTACACTCAGCTAAACCCTTCTAGATTTGAGAGTTTCTGGACTGACTAATCATAATCTTTTAGACTTAATAGTTAATTAGTACTGCAAGGTTAAATTCAAGCAGAGTGAGGGTTTGAAGGCTATCTTGCACTATTTTACACGTATCTCGGCTCTCCCCCATAATGTCATGGCGATCGCCAATCAATCCGAATTCAACTCGCTCAAGTACATATTCTGTAAGGAGCTTTTTGGTATCCGTCATGGGTTCTAACCCTTTGACTTTTCTCTCGGCATTAATTAAAGCTTGAAAGCCTGGTTCATAGTCTCTCTTTCTGGTCGGGTCATCAGGTCTTGCCCAATTTTGCTTAATATTCCAACTTGTTTGCCAGGGTTTGAAATAACCATGCCAACCTGGAGGAGCAATATTAAGGCTTTTGCCCGTATATAGTTCAACTCTGGGGGTGACAAAATGCAGTTCAACTCGGTCATTGCCTGTATGAGTATGTTTGACCCAAAGAGTGTTGTAGGCATCTTTCTCTAGTCCTGCAAAGGCATAGTTTTCAAAAGAATCAATTATCGCTTCAATCTGTTTATCAGTTGGAGCATCTGATGGAGCAAAACTGAGTACGCCACTACGATACTTGTGTTTAAACTCAAGCGAGTCAATCAAGCGACGAGTAATAACTGGATTACCTCTGAGGATTTGAGGGGCAGGAGAGCGAAACTGACCCGTACCTGGATCGTCAAGTCGAGTAATATACTCCACTGGTCCACGACCACCACCAGTGCCTCTAGCAAAAAACTTAACCAGCACCTGAGCTTAACTCCAACAATGCCGATTCAATTCTGGTGAGAGAAGCAATCACCTGCGTTGCTTCGGCAGCATCTTTATGAGTATTAGCCCAACGAGCTATCTGATTGAGATTGTTACCGATACAAGCTACTTGCCGTATTAATTCCCGTCGCGATCGCGCTTTACCTACTTTGCTTGGAGCCGATCGCCTTTTGTCACTACAATTTATTGAATAATTATTCAATAAGGCACGGGCAAGCTGTGAAGTTTTTAAACCCTCTGCATGGGCTTTTAGCTCCCAATCGAGCTTTTCAGCATCAGTTGCCCTGATACCAATATGATTAGTTTTATTAACTTTAGTAGGCATAAAAAATTTATTTTTAATCGATAAATAGATTGAATAAATAGTGTTTTAGATAATTTTTTTCTTACCTCTTGCCAGAAGGGGTCGAGGGGAATCCTTTCCCCCGCCAGTCCGACATTCATTAACACCGAAGTTGATTATTTGTTGTACAAAAGGGTCGGCTGGCTTAGACAACCAAAAAAGTACTCTTTGTATTAGCCAAATCCAGACTAGCACAATCAAAAACAAACTGAATTGGTTAATATAAGCTGATGTAATTTGCAGATATATGTCTAATGATTGGGATAGATAGCCGACTAAATACAGCTAATATCACCTAAGATTAGTTGACTATAAATAAAAGTCAATTCCAATGCTAAAAAAGACAGTGTAAATCAATATTTGTAGAGCAACTGATAGCAAATTCTGCCATACTTCGCTATAAAAGCGTGCTAAATCCTGCGGTGTTCTTGCCTAATAACGTTTAAATAGAGCAGTTATTTTATAGCTTTCGGTTAATCTGACCGATATTAATAACGATTAACAACAAAAAACGCGCTTTAATTGCAGTTTAAGAAATAAGGCGATTATGGGCAACCTATTATTATAGTTTAAAAAAAAATTATAGAATAATGAATGATAATTCAGTTGAATCAAAACCGAAACCGAAACCAGTTCTTAAACTAGTTTTCGATCCTGGAACTTCACTCTCAAAAATTCTTTACGTAGTTGATGAAGGGGCGGTGAAATGGATGACGATGGGTGCTGAATACTTAACCTTGCTCTCTGAGAGTGCTGAAGAATTACCGATTGGTAACGGCATGGGAAAACCTGAAGACAACGCTTGGGTAAGACTATCAAAAAAGAGTGAATGTCATGCTGTTGGCTTTGTTGCCAGTAACTATCACGGTACATCTAGTATTAAAAAGTTAAAGCACGAGTCTTTAATCTTTAAGATTTTGGCTACGGTGGGCGCAATTGCTCAAAGAGAGGAATTAGGTAACAACTTGGAACTAGAGCTGGGAATACTACTTCCCTATAATGAATATCTTTTATCCAAGGATTGGCTAGCGGAGTTGAAAGCTGCTTTAGCTAGTTTTTATTTTCAGAATCAAAGATTTAAAGTTAAGCTTACTCGCTACTCATGTAAGCCTGAAGGATATGGCATTGCTAAATATTCGAGTGAATGTAGTGGTGCTAGCTATTTTAGCGAAGGGAATACGGCGATAATTATGCTTGGTTATCGCAATACTAGCTGTCTGTTTTTCCGCCGAGGTTCTGTGAGTAAACCTGAGAGTGGAACGGCAGATTTGGGATTTTATACTCTACTCGATAAGCTAATTAGTAAAGCTCCAGGTTTATCACGCTCAGACATTCTCAAAGCAATCGAGAACAAGTTTGAAGAGTCTTATGGAAGGGCTAGCAATAATCAGACTTATTTTAATTACAAAGAACTCTCATCGGTAATTGACTTCACATCGTTGGTTAAAGCTAATTCAGTTGAGGCGCTGCAAAAGAAGAGTGAAAAGCTTAAGCAGTCTTACAACATAAGTTTGGACGAATATTGGACTCTGTTGGAGAACTGGTTATATGAGCTGTTACCGCGAAGGGGGGAGATCGATGGGTTTGTCTTGGCAGGAGGCAGTAGCGACCTGCTCTACTCTCGTTTCCGTAACTATACTATTGCTCTTGGAGTCCAAAGTTTTGAGAATAGCGCCTCAGATGAGCTGAAAAAGTATTTGCTCTACGGTAAAGATCCTCAGAAAGAGAGATTTATGAGGGAAAGTCTGGCTAAACGTTTTGCCGATGCTTGGGGATTTTTCGTGTCTTTTACTAAATATGACCTGAGCCAGATTTTAGACCGCAATACAGGGGAGGTAATTAGTGATGGGGAATGATAAGCATTTGAAGCTTCGAGGTGCTCCTGCAACTGGTTTGGGGCAAGTAATTACTTATCTTCAGCAAGACCCCAGTAATCAACAGGAATTGGCATCGGCGACTTTACTGAGTCGCTTTCTACCTTTTACGGTGGATAGAGATGAAGCTGGATTTAGAGAGATAGCAATTCGCTGTGCCAATGAATGTGAGGCTTGGGCTAGAACGATTCGGGAGTATGCCGAATTGGGAATTTATCCCTCGACAGCGGGTGTTGTGATGGCTCAACCTAACTCTTTAGCTACTGATTCTATTGCTTCAGGGGATGACGAGTCGGAAATTGATTTAGATGACGAAGTTGAGGTAGAAGAAGATGATGAGATGGGATTATAAGTAATAAAATTTTTACACATACATGTCTATCGATTTGTTTTCAGTAACAGTCGGTAGGGAAATGGGAGAACAGGCATTAATAAGCTGATTGACAACCAACTAGATAAAATATTGAAAAAGACCAAATAATTATGTGATCGCCATCTTAAATAAAAAGTCCCACATCAACCGAAAAAAAATCAGCTAAAGCTTTTGCCTGGGCTTTACTAATACTGCGCTTACCATTAACTACTTCTGAAACAACTCCCCTAGAACCAACCACACCGACTAAATTTTCCTGTTTAATACCCGATGATTCCATTAGATGCAGCAGCATAGAATGAGGTGTACCGTCAGGAATAGGATAATTTTCTGACTCGAATTTTTCGATTAAGGTAACTAACAATTCGAGGATCGTATCTTCCTCATTACTGCGATTAGCTTTGTGTTCTAATATGAGTGCCAATTCAATAGCGCGATCGTTTTCTACCTCAGTTTCAATGACTTTAGGCTGATATTTAGCCAGTAGTTGAGTGTAAGATTCAGGGTTAATAGTAAGGGTCATTTTTCCATTTATCCTTATCGTATTCAGAGTGAGTTAAAACGTACTTAATATAAATTCTTTGACTGGGGTAGATAATATCGACAATTAGACGATAGCGATTGCCTTTGATATTGAAAACGGTAAAACTACCAACGGCATCGGCACTTTTATAGGTAGCCTGAACTTCGGTCAAATTGTGCCATTTAGCTTTACTAGCAACTCTGTACCAGTCGTAGAGAGCATCGCAGGCATCGGCATGGGATTGGCAGTAATCGCGGAGAATCTTTCGACTGATAACACGCACACTAATTAACTAAATCTGCTTATGCTTTTATATTCTCATTTTGAGAACAACATGTCAAGGCTCTACAAGTTAAAAAAACACTCAAGTTCATTTTCTCACTAGTTGCTTAATCTTTTGGTGGGAAGGGAATGTTATCACTCAATCCCTCACCTTTTACAGCAACAACATCAGTTTTAGGCTCGCCTATATCTTTATCTAAAACGTATTTTTCTACCTGACTAAGACGTAATTCCAATTCCTCTAATCTAGCAATCAAAATATCAGAGTTAGAGCTATTTTCAACAGGCAAACTAACGCTAAAATGTTCGATTCCAATCTGAATTAATTCGAGAATAGTTGGCGTAACTTCGGGCTTATTACTGCGATGATGAATCTTGGCATTAAAATGCTCGATTGCAATTGCTTGAATCTGACTATATAAATGATTGGGAATGCGAACATCAACTCTGGTGACGGTATCATTCTGACGACTACTCATATCGGCTAGTATCGGCTTTATCGGATAACAATCATTTTACAGCTATAATTACCCGTTACTCTGCTATCGTTCTGCTTCGCTATCTCAGAGTAAAAGAAAAATAGAGGTTTTTAGTAGCTGAAATAAAGCTATAGTAAGGGTATTAGCTATCGAGCTATCGAAAACTATAATTTTCACGAACGAGTGGATGCATAGATCTAGCCCCAAACACCTGGAAAACTCTTTTAATGCCAGAATTGAGAAGCACTTTACTCAACCCGATAAGAACGTGTTAGCTCAATTCCTGATCGACAAACGCAATCCCAGCACTCGCTCTGCCTACGAGAAAGACCTGAATAATTTTTTTCGCTCGATGACAGGTAGTGTGGCTACCCAAGATTCGGTACTGGAGTTTTTGCACCTAGATAGGGCAGCAGCAGTTAGCGTGGTGCTTAACTATAAAGCCAAGCTGTTCGCGCAGGGGCTGGCTGAATCGACGGTCAATCGTCGTTTGGCTTCGATTCGCAATCTCGCTAGTATGGGACGCAAGCTCGGTCACTGTGAGTTTACCCTGGAAGATGTTAAAGGGGAGCGAGTGCAACAATACCGCGATACTAGTGGTATTAGCGCCGAGCAATTTTGTCGGATGTTGGACCTTTGCGATCGCACACAGCTTAACGGGATGAGAGACTACGCTCTTTTGAAACTGCTGTGGGACAATGCTCTACGGCGAAATGAAGTAAGTTTGCTGAGTTATGGTGATTTTGACCCAATCGAGCGAAAGTTGACGATTTTGGGTAAAGGCAGAGGTACACAGACAGAAATTATCAGTCTGAGTCGTTCGACAAGTCAGGCTTTATTAGACTGGACTCAGGCATTTAAACACAAGAAGAAAAAAGCCCCGCTATTTGTGGCCCTCGATTTTAAGCATAAAGGGCATCGGCTGACTGGTGATGGAATTTATAAACTAGTCAATCGCTATGGTAGAAATGCGGGAATTAGAAAACGCCTTAGTCCCCACCGCATTCGTCACAGTGCGATTACGGCTGCCCTAGATGTCACCGACGGTAACGTGCGTAAGGTTCAGAAGCTGTCCCGCCACCGTGATATTAATACTTTGATGATCTATGATGACAACAGAAGTCAGCATCAAGGCGAACTGTCGGAAATGCTTTCTGGTCTTACTGATTAGTCATTTAAAAAGTAATAAACTTAGTTATATCAGTATTTGTAAGGTTGTTATTTATATAAACTATAGTTTATATAAATAAATAATATATAGTGTAATAGTTTAATTAAAATAAAGTATTAATAAATAAATACTATATAGTTATACACATTAATTATTTAATTACTTTAAAAAAGTATTGACAATTTAAATATATAGACTATATTTAAATTGTTTTATTCAATTTGAATTAAACGATGCAGACAATAGCTTCCGTTAGTTTGAGTGGCGGGCAGGGGAAATCTACATTAATCTATTTCTTGTCTAAGTTGTTAGCGCGACAGGGCTACAAAACATTAGTCGTGGACTTAGATCCGCAGCATAATATCTCGACTTTTCTGCGGGTTTCAATCGAACAAGACGATCCGAGTGTTTTTGAGTTTTTAAAGGGGGAGACGTTAATTGATTCAATCTATTCAGTCTCTAATATCGAGAATCTATATGTCATCCCAGCAGATGATGGATTAGAAATAGCTAATGATTTCTTAGCAGCATCGGGAATGGGAATCATTCGTTTGCGAAATCGGTTGTTGAAGCTAGCTGAAACTAATCTCGATTTTGATTACTGTCTCGTTGATACTCCACCGCAGAAATCTCAGTTGTGTATGACTGGGATAGGTGCTGCTAATTACTATTTAATTCCAGCAGAGCCAGAAGTAAAAGGCGTTTTGTCCCTAGACCGTACTTTAAGTGCTGTAGAAGAAATCATCGCCTCTGGCGTGATTCAGACTCAATTACTGGGAGTCTTGCCCTTCAGGGATAAATGGTTTGGCTTAAATCGCTCGAAAGAAAGTGATGCTGCTATTAAGCAGATGTCGAACTTAGTAGAAGGAGAATTTATTTTGCCTTCCTTTAGAGAATCAACCATCCCTAAAAAAGCGATCGCATCCAACCAAACTTTAAGAGATTTAGGTAAGCCAGAGTTGGCTTATCCCTTTGAACAAATATTAAATAAACTGGAGTCTATTAATGAGCGACATCTATCAGCAGTTGGATAACAAGAAAAGCCGTAAAGTATCGCCGAGGACTAACGATGGTTTTGTAGATAAGGATGTTTCGCCAAAATCTGAGGTTGTTGATTCAGAGTTGGCGATCGATGAATTGAATGAGAAACTGACTGTTGAAAAACCCAGAGCGCAAGATGTTCCCGACTATATCGTTGAAACTTCTAAATCTAAACTTCTAACGTTAGAGGTTGAAGTACGTTCGCAGCTAGATAAACTCTTATACGAACACCCTGACATTAGCTGGGATACAGTCTTAGAGGCTGCTTTGGTTACTTGTCTGAGTAATCAAAGCACTAAGAAAAAAATTATTAAGCTTGCTCAGGAACGCTTAACAGCTAGAAAAAAAACCGCAGTCTACAAGCGGACTAAAACTATGGCGAAGAAATACGTCTAGATTTTTTCTATAATTTAAACTGTAGCAAGCTGTTGGGAAACTGGCTCTCGATTAGTTGCAAAATTCATTCTAAGTTCAAACTGTTGAGCTTGCTGTGTCAACCAACTATCAAAAAGCTCACTCATAATCTTTTGACGCATCACATCGTCTAGTTGAGGTTTAGCCAATTCTTCAACTTTAATCAAATGAACACCATCTGAAGTAACAATAGGTTCGAGGATTTGAGGTGGAGCAGCAGCAAATACGGTAGCAGAAATTTCTGGTCTTAAATCTTTGCGGTAGATTGTTCCTTTGTATCCTCCTCTTCGGCTTAACTCTAAATCTTGAATATGTTGATACGCAGCTTCAAAGAAACTAATTTCTCCCTCATTCATCGCATAAAATAATTCCATTGCTACGCCTTCATCATCTAAGACAATCTCGTACATAGATACCTGCATATAGTCGAGCTGATAATCGACAAAATAGGGTTCTATTTTGTCTTTGAAAAGATGTTGAGCTAGTTTAGAAGAAAGAACAGTAGCAGAAATTAGTTCTCCAAATTCTTCCAAAGAAAGATAATGCTTTCTCAACCATAATTGAGTAGCTTTGATGCTATCAAGCTGATTCATTAGTCGCCAGTTATCTACTGCTTGCTGTAATTCTTCAGGTTCAACCACAATATTTGCTTCTTTTGAAGTGTGAGTAATAATCTCGCGAGCAATTATTTTTGCTTCAAGGGTGGGAATTTGAGCAAAAAGCCGTAGTTGGTCAAACATTTGTTCTGGTCGAAAATTTAAAACTTTAGCCATGATTAATTTTTCTGGTGAATTAAGTTGTCAATTATGCGATCGCCATACTTTTAAAGTTCCAAGCCATCTTTGTTGAGCTTTTTGAATGGGTCGAGAACAAAATCTATTAAGCGACGCTGCCGTACAATTACCTCTGCCGTAGCCGTTTGCCCTGGTCTTAAAGCCACACGCTTATTCTTAGACTGTATATAGTCTTGATCGAGTTTGACCTCTAATTCGTAGCTTTCTGCTTTGCCTTCGGGGGTATCAACAACCTTTGTGGTGGGAGAAATACTGACAAGCGAGCCTTCGACGATGCCGTAATCTTGGAAAGGATAGGCATCAAACTTCAGCTTTACTGGCATTCCTGGATCTAAAGAGCCACTCTCGGTAGGAATCATTTGAGCTTTAAGTATCAAAGAAGATTGCTTAGGAGCAATCTCGGCTACTAATCCTCCTGGTTCTAGCACTGTTCCCGTTTTCTGAGCGGGTAATTGAAAAATTGAACCGTTAACTGGCGATTTGACTACTCTTTGCTTTAGCTGATATTCAAGACTGTCTATTTGGCTTTGATTTGATTTAATTTGTGAGCTTAGGCTAAGAATCTGTTTTTCAACTTCGTTTAACTGTTCTTCGTTTTTGGATACTGCTATTTCGCCTGAGTGAATCAAGCTTTGATAGCTTTCTTGTTGCTCTATAACGCGAAGTTGAGCCTGTTCGCTATCTGAAGAAGCTTGTTCGAGTAGCCGTTCTTTTTCCCTAGCTGAATCTTCTTTGTCTACTACCTGAATTTCGGAGACAATTCCCTGATTTTTGGCTTCAACATAACGCTGAATCTCTTTCTCTGCTTCCTCATCAGCTTTTTTAGCTAGATCTAAAGCCATTTTGCTGTGTATTACATCTTGTTCTGCTTGGTCGAGTTGAGCCTGTTTCTCAAATAATTGTGATGTATTCTGCTGCTTTTGAGTATTGACTGTAAGAACCAACTGATTTTTTAAAAGTTTTAGTTGAGCTAATTCATTTTGTTGACCTTCCAGTCCAGTCTGAACCTGCTGTAACTCACTTTCAACTGGCTCTGATTCAAGGGATAGCAGAGGCTGTTGGCTCGTAACTATCTGACCCTCTTCGACAAAGACTTCATCTACCGTTCCTGCAACTGGCGCATCAACTGTAAAAACTTTACCTTGAGGCTCTAATTTACCTCTTGCACTACCTGTTTCATCGACTTTAGAAAGCATTGCCCAAGGTAACACAACCCCGACAATAACCATCAGAGAGTAAAGTAGTCCTCTTGTCCAAACTTGTGGCAGGGTCTCAATAAGTTCCTTCGTTAAAGAAGACCATTCGTTGCTGTCAGCTTTCAACAGTCTACTCTCTGCTAATAAATTAGCTTCTTTAGAACAAATGGCAAGACTTTGATCTGATTCTTGGCTACTGTTTGATGTTGATATTAATGGCTGCTTAGATTTGTATCTTACAAGTCGATCGCCTTGACTCGAATCCTGCTCAAAAGTTGAACTCTGCTTGACTATCTTCTCCGAGTTCAACTTTTCAAATAGCCCTGGTCCTAACTGTAAATACCCCTTATCTACAGAGCGGATAGCATTGACAATTTCATTCGTTGGAGTAGTCTTGAGCAAATAGCCTTTAGCTCCAGCTTTTAGAGCTTCATCAATGTATTTATCATCATCATAACTACTAAGGATAATAATTTTGGTATCGGGAAATCGCTCTTTGATAATTTGCGTGGCTTCTATACCATTCATTCCAGGCATTTCAATATCGATTATGGCAATATCTGGATGAAAAGCATCTACCTGCGAAATTGCAGTTTGACCATTTGCTGCCTTTGCCACCACCTTTAAGTCTATTTCTGGCTCTAAAGACATATGCAGACTCTCTCGAATTGAATTCTGATCGTCTACTAATAAAATGCTGATGTCAGTTTGCGGACGCTCGGTAGACTCAATTGGTAAATCAAAATTATACGAGTCATCTTTTACTTTTAAATTGACCATTCTCTTATTTAAGTTTCAAAGATTGCAAGCTAGCTAACAGATGATAGCTGCTGTTGATTGAGATAGAAATATTGACCGCGCCTCGCCATTAGTTCTTCGTGACTACCGCTTTCAATCAAAATGCCTTTGTTCAATACCAAAATCAAATCGGCATTACGTATCGTCGAAAGACGATGGGCAATCACTAGAGTCGTGCGATCGCGGAGTAGCGCATTAAAGTTGTCCTGAATGATTCTTTCGGATTCGGTATCGAGGTGAGAGGTAGCTTCATCCAGAATTAACAAGCGCGGATCTCCCATCAAGGCTCTGGCGATCGCTAGTCGCTGCTTTTGGCCTCCAGAGAGCATGCCGCCACCTTCGCCAATCTGCGTCTCGTATCCCATTGGCAATTCTTTAATAAAATCATGCGCCCCAGCCTGAGTAGCTGCTTCAATCACCTGTGCTAATTTTGCCTCTGGATAAGCGATGCTAATGTTTTCGCGAATTGTACCGCCAAACAAGAAAGTATCTTGGTCTACCACCCCAATCTGCTGTCGCAAAGAACCTAAAGATAAGCTGGATATGTCGTAGCCATCAATTGAGATTTGACCTTCTGTGGGAAGATAAAAACCCAAACACAGTTTAGAAAGAGTTGTTTTTCCCGAACCACTGCGTCCTACTAAAGCCACCGTCTGTCCTGGCTGTACTTCAAAAGAAATGTTCTCTAAAGTATTACTATCACTTTCATCGTGGTAGCGAAATGAGACGTGATCGAATTTAATCTGACCTCGAACTGGAGGAAGAGACTGACGAAGCTGAATCTGCAAGTCTTCTTCTGGTTCGGTATCAATCACGTCGTTAATACGTTCAATCGCAATAATTATTTCCTGTAGCTCGTTCCAAACAAAGGTTAATCGCTCGAAAGGACTAATTACGTTGCCCATCAGCATGTTAAAGGCGACAAGCTGCCCAATAGTTAGCTCATCGTGAATTACCTGCCAAACCCCAAACCATAATAGGGCAGTAGTTACTAACGTATTAATTGTCGAGCTACAAATGGAAAGTATGTTGCCGATTACCTCTCCTGAAAAAGCCTTTTTTACAGATTTTCCAAACAGTCCTTCCCAGTGCCAGCGTACTGTCTGTTCTACAGCCAGGGCTTTGACTGTACGAATACCCGTCAAGGATTGAATTAGATATTTGGTCTGTTCGTTAGATGCCGCAAATATTTCTCTAGAAATCCGTCGCAGGAAAGGAGTAGCGACTAATGCCAAGATAATAAAAGGCGGTATGATAATTAAAACCAACAGAGCCAACTTCCAGCTATACCAGAACATTAGTCCCGCATAGACAAACATAGTTAGTAAATCCAGTAATATTGATAGGGTTTCTCCCGTTAAAAACTGCTGAATCTTACGATTTTCTTGAACGCGGGAAATAATATCGCCGACATAGCGAGACTCAAAATAGCTTAGAGGTAAGCGTAAAGTATGATTGATAAAGCCGACAATCAAAGATATATCAACTCGGTTAGCAACATGATCTAAGAGGTATTGTCGTAATCCTGTCATACCGACTTTAAACAAACCAAAGATTAGTAAACCTAAGCCAATAGCGTTTAACGTCAAGGTGCTGCGCTGTACCACTACTCGATCTAGTAAAAGTTGAGTAAACACTGGTGTAATCAGTCCAAACACCTGAATCATCACCGATGCTAGAAAGATTTCTATTAAAACAACTTTATGAGGTTTAACCAACTCAACAAATTGCCAGAAGGGAATTTTTCCTTCTTCAGCATTTTTCAGTATTGCCGTTGGCTGAAGCAGTAAGGTGTAACCAGTCCAACCCGTCTCAAATTCGGCGTGAGTTAAAGTACGCTGACCGATAGCAGGATCGCCGACAATTACTCGATCTGAGGTTACCTGATAGACAACAATATAGTGTTTGCCTTCCCAATGAACGATAGCAGGTAGATCTTGTTCTGCCAAACTTTCAAGGCTGGTTTTTACTGGACGAGTAATAAAGCCAATGCTCTCGGCTGCTATTACCAGCCCTCTCAATGATGCGCCATTGCGATCGGCATTAGATATTTCCCGCAGACGATTGATGCTAAAACGCTTGCCCCAATATTGCCCAACCATGACTAAAGATGCAGCGCCGCAGTCAGAAGCACTTTGCTGTTGGAAAAAAGGATACCGTTTAACAACCCGCTGCCACAGATGACCAACCTGTAGCATGGGACTGGGAAAATAAGCCTTGCTAACTTTTTTTCCCTTAACTTGGGTAGGAGAAGACTCAGGTTCAAGATATCGGGGAATCATCCGACTCGTACTACTCGAATCTTCTACTGTTTCTAATGAGTTATTTGAATCTAATAGCTGTGTTAATTGAGGCACATAGTCAACTGCTTCTTGCCACTGAGATTCATCGAGACTATATATTTCTGTGGGTTGAGTAACCGACCAGTCACCCTGCTTCGACTGGAGGGCGTAAACGCTACCATCATTTAGGATATCTCCTGTGGAGTGGAGTATCTCTCCTCTTCGCAATAGCCAGAGCTTGTTATTTTGAAGATGAGTTGGCAGACTTCCTATTGGCAGGTTATGCCTTTGAAACAGAGAAAATGCTTGTGTAAAATTAAACTGCTTGTGTAATGCAGCAATTTGGTCGGACAATAACAGCCAATCATATAAAGCTGCTCTACGGTAGAGGCGATCTTCAACGGAATGACAATAGTTGTCTAGCTTGGTTAACAATCCTTGAGAAAGATAGCCAATTTTGACCTCGACTGAGGCTCTAGCAGCATAATTTAAAAAAGATGCTTCACTAAAAATAGTGCATTCTCCAAAGGGTAGTGCATCAAATAAGTGTGGGAATGATCTGTGGGGGCGACAAGTGGCTTGAACAGGAATCAGGAAGTGGAATAGAGAAAACAGCCTCTCCAAACATGAGAAACGCGGAAGCAAAGCTTCCCAGTCGTCGTAAGACGACGATCTGCGCATACGCGCTGCATCAATAAGTTTAATTGTTGAAAACGTCATGTTCCAACTTCCTGAATTATATAGTAAGCATCTCAAGAAACAGTTTAATTATCCCCAATATCTAATGTTGTTAATTCTAATTAACTTACTTCAAAATCTGAAAACAGTAAGATTGGAAGAACTAGCACGTCGTTTTCCAGTTCCTATTCAATTAAGAAGCAGAGTTAAAAAAATCCAGAGGTTCTTGTCTATGGAACAATTTAATATCAAACACCTTTGGTTTCCTATTTTAATAACCTGGATAAAACAAGAATGGAATTCACAAAAAATAATCTACCTTGTGATTGATAGAAGTCAATGGCGAGCTATTAATTTATTGATGGTTAGTATAGTTTATGAACGGCGATCAATTCCTGTGTATTTTACTCTTTTAGAAAGAAAAGGTAATAGCAATTTAGCTCAACAACAACAGGTATTATTACCAGTCTTTGAACTATTAAAAGATTATAAAATAACCCTGTTAGGCGATCGAGAGTTCTGCGGCGTAGAACTGGGAAGATGGTTGCTACAAGAGCAAAAAGTAAATTTTAGCCTGAGATTAAAAAAGAACGAATATGTTGAATTAGAAGAACAGATTTGGTTTCAACTGTCTGACTTGGGATTGACTCCTGGAATGTCTTGCTATTATCAAGGAGTTAGAGTTACTAAAACTAAGGGCTTTGGTGGTTTTAATTTAGCTGCAAAATGGAAAAGAAATTATCAAGGAAAGTCTAGTAAAGAAACTTGGTTTATCCTAACTAATTTAGATAGCTTATCTGCTGCTACCGACTCCTATGCAAAACGCATGGGCATCGAAGAAATGTTCCGTGATTTTAAAAGAGGTGGTTATAATTTGAAAATTACTAGAGTTAACGATCGCCGACTTGTTTCTCTTGTTTTATTAATCTGTTTATCCTATAGTTTATCTACTTTTGTTGGGCAAAATATTAAGTCAAAAGGCATAGCAAAATATGTTTCTCGTCCTACTGAATCAGAAAGAAAAACTCTCAGACATAGTAGTTTTTCTATTGGTTTGAATGGTCAAAACTGGTTAGACTCAATTGTCTTTTTTCAAGATGTGGTTCAAGAATTACTTCATTTTTCGGTTTACAAATTGCCTTATTATCTTAAAGGTATGAGGGCTGTTTCCCTTATTCAGTCTACCTTGTAACTTGCTTGTCGCCCCCACAGGGGAATGATAGAATAACCAAGTTTTGTTAGCTATCTCAACTTGAATGGAATGTACTCTCTGCGGTCATGAAAAAACTCATAAGCACGGAAAAACAAGTAAAGGAAGTCAAAGATATTATTGCCCAAATTGCCGACAAACTTATACCGAAACTTTTGATACGATTTACTATCGACGACGAGTTGAACCAGAGAAAATTCGGACGGTGTTACAAGCTCATTCAGAAGGAAGTAGTCTCAGAGGAGTTAGCAGAACAACCAAGCTAGCATATAACACAGTAGTCAGTTTAGTTCGGGGGGCTTCTGTAAAAGGACAAATGGTTCACAACCAGGAGATTCAGCAGATTGAAACCGAGGAGATAGCTGGGGATGAATTTTGGTCGTATGTTCAAAAAAACAAAAAAATTGTCTGTCAGACGAAATAAGAGTAGGAGATTGTTGGATTGGCATGACTCAAGCTATTGGAAGTGGATTGATTTTAGCAGCAAGAGTAGGAAAACATACAGACGAGTTCATCCAGGAATTAATCGTGAATACGGAAGGCAAAACAGGTTGTCAGCAATGGTGTACAGATGGCTGGGGAGGTTATCAGCGAGTTTTGGGTGATGAAGTTAGCCACATTGTTGGAAAAGAGAAGACTCGTGCCGTCAGAGCGTACCAATGGTATTGTGAGGCAGCAAACAGGTCGATGGCATCGTCGTCAGAATAAATTTGCTAAAGCCTGGGGACAAACAGAGGTAACGGTAAGATTAATCGTGAGCTATTTTAACTGGATTTGGGTTCATAGTAGAAAGAAAAATACTGCTGCTATGAGAGAGGGATTAGCTGGCAAACCTTGGTCTTGGAACAAGTTGCTCAGCTATCCCACACTTATTTGATGCACAACCTCTTATTTAATTCAACACTTTCTGACCATTGACAGTCGAATTCTGCTTCGGTATAAACTTTCATATAGCCAAACTAAATCAAAACTTAATAATAAAGTTTCTCATTAAATAGGTAAAATACAAAAGCTAACGAATGAGAGCTACTGCTTTTAAACCGACAACATGACCAAACAATGGCTAATTATTCGCCCTCGGATATTACCAGTATCTTTCCATCTCGATCGCCGGGTGCCAGGAGTTTTGTTGATTCTCACTCTGGTAACGATGGTGGCAATGATAATTAGCGTTGGCTATGGAGAATATCCCATTTCACCCATAGATGTCGTTAAAACTTTGCTAGGGCTGCCAACGGCGAATGGCGATTACGCTTTTATCTTTTTGTGAGAGAAGACCCTCGCTTGAGCGACGGGATGAATCGAACTTAACACTAAGCATTTTACAAT
>ENA-ORXT01002094-ORXT01002094.1-marine-metagenome-genome-assembly--contig:-NODE-2094-length-24878-cov-54.798153_pt1 | contig 24878 bp, 24 predicted proteins | sample MGYA00237868_ERZ511482 | MGnify/ENA metagenome assembly ERZ511482
AGCGGCGGCGATGTCGGCGCTCATCATCGAGGCCGGTGCCGACTTCATCCATTCCTCGTCGGTCAACGTGCCGTCCGCGTCGGTGTCGAGCGTCGCGAAGTCCGGCGCGATATCGGCGCCCGAGGCCGCGAATACCGGCTCGAGCAACAACGCGCCGGCAATGAGGGCGACGCCGGCGAACATGGTCAAGAGAGGTACCACGCGACTGGGGCGGGCTTCTTCGGTCTTCATGTCGTGATCTTCCCTCAGGTGTCGGCGTGTCGTCCGGTACGGACGTCACGGCCGCATGAGTGCGGCTTCACGGACGATCACCGAGGTGAGCGCTGGATGGGGGCGGGGCGGTAATTTCGACTGCTTTCGTCGAAGCCCTTCGCCGAAACCACCGCGCGTCTCCTCAGCCTGCTCTCCAGGCGCGTAGGAACCTGTCCGGATGGGAGCCGAGGACACGGCCGAACGCACGGGGGCGAGTCGAACGAGCCGTAGCAACCGGTGGCGGTTCCTGTCGACCGGCGATCGTCGACCCGCACAAGCCGTCCGGGGCATGTGCAGAGAATCGGGCAAGACGAGCCGCCGTGTCGTGACATCCAGGCAGACGTTCGACGATCGCGTTCGCACCGAGCGTCACGGTCGATGTCGATGTCGAAGCTTCTCGGCCTGCGTCCGGTCAACCACGAGTTGCTCGGCCAACGCTCGCACCGACACCTCCAACCGCTCGATCGGACCACCGAGGTCGATCGACTCGACCCGGATCGTGACGCCGGCGTTGCGGATCACTTGCGATACCGGTCGCCCGCCATCGAGGTCGGCGTAGACCAGCCAGCCCTCGTCGAGCCCCAGTCGGGTGCAGTAGGCCAGCATCTGGTAGGCGTCGGCATTGGGGTAGTTCGCGTTACGCACTCGCTTGTACTTCGCGTCGACGACGGCACGGCACCGACCGTCCCGCCACCACGTGATGTCGGGACGCATGCCGATCTCGTCGCCCTCGTCGAGCGTGGTCGGGTGCTGCGCCCGCACCTCGCCGCCGGACTTCGCCAGCGCGTCGGTCAGCGACGCGGTCAGGAACGTCTCGAATACCCGAGGCATGTCGACGAGGAACGCGCGGCCGTCGACCGACCCGACGTCGAACTCGAGCGACCCGTGATCGAGCAGCAGACGGGCGAGCCGTATCGCCGCCCGATAGCGCTCGTTCAGGCGGGTCCACGGAATCTCGGGTACCGGCCGACCGCCTGCCCACGGCGTCACGCCGTCGAGCACGCGGCGCAAGCGACCGAGCGAACGCGACAGCGCGGGATCGTCGACCACGGGCTCCACCCGGCGGAGCGCTGCCAGCAGCACCCGGTTCTCGACGATGTCGAGGTCGAACTCGTCGAAGCGAAGCGCGACGGGAATGGCGACACCGGCCCGGCTGGCGATCTGTCGCTCGAACAGCACCCGCCCGCGCAGGTGACGTTCGGACGATTCTTCGATGCGGTAGCCCTGCAGCGGCGTCGGTCGCAGAGCCCGTTCGGCGTGCCAGACCATGACATGAGCCAAGGCCGAACGCGGATCCTCGACGCTGGCAAGACGGGTCTCGAGATCACGCCACCCGGCATCGAGCCGTCCGTGCGCGGCGAGGTAGAGAAGACGGGCGATCGGCACCTTCGGCACGATCCTGACCTCGACGACGCCGTAGCGAAGCACGCCGACTCGGTGGCGGGCCCGAAGCCGGTAGCGCCCGGCCCCGAGCGGCGACACCGCGAGGTGCCCGTCGGCGTGGATGACGGCGGCCACGTCGGCGGCGAGATCGACCTCGACCGTCGCGTGCTCGGCGACGGTGATCGCCGCCACGCCGTCAGCCGGTCCGGTCATCATCCTCGGGCGGTTCGGCATCGGCATCGAGTGCCGCCGAATCGGTGGGCACCCGGGCGATCGCGTCGAGCAAGGCGTCGAGCGCGAAACGATCACCCGCCTCGCGCCGCCCGTGGAACTGCTCGTCCAGCAAGGGGGTGATCTCGTGGCGCCAGATGCGTGCGAGCCCGACGTCGTTCGCCGACTCCGGCGTCATCAGGTACGAGGGGCCGATCGCGAGGTCGCGGTCATCGAGCCGACGGTTCAGCTCGTCGAGCAGACGCGCGGGCCGATCGTCGCGACCCTGTCGACGAAGCCAGGTACGGAGCAGATCGCCCAGCGGCGGCTCGAGTGGACTGAATTCGACGAATCCGAAGCGCCGCCGGATCGCGGCGTCGACGAGGGCGATGGAGCGATCGGCCGTGTTCATCGTGCCGATAAGGAACAGGTTCGTCGGCAGGCTGAACTCGTCGTCGGCCCCGCCGCCGTACTGGAGGACGATGCTTCGCTCGCGGTACTCGAGGAGGTAGTAGAGCTCGCCGAAGATCTTGGCGAGATTCCCGCGGTTTATCTCGTCCACGATGAGCACGTAAGGCTCCCCGGGGTTGGCCCGCGCCTCGTCCGCGAGCTGCTTGAGCGGCCCGGGCCGGAGCTCGTAGACCATGCCGCCGTCGGCGTCGACGACCGGACGGAATCCTTCGACGAAGTCCTCGTAGGCGTACGAGGGATGGAACTGGACGACCCGGTAGTTGCTCTTCTCGTCGCCGACGACGTGCTCGGCGAGCTGCTCGGCGAGATAAGTCTTGCCGGTGCCGGGTGGTCCGAAGAAGATCAGCTGACGCTTGCGCCCGAGCAGCTCGACGATGTCCTGCAGCCACTCACGGTCGAGGTGCAGGTCGCGAGCGGTGTCGGTGTCGATCGCACGGAGCGACACTCGAGGCGTCCTTGGTGCGATCTCGAGCGGCACCTCCTCCGGACCTTCCGCGAGGCCGGCGAGCAACGCCAGTTCGGGGGCGAGGTCGGAAATCTCGGTGACGGTCAGCAGCGTTCGAAGACGGGAGTACAGGGCGGGGCTGACGCTCTCGCGCTCGACCGGTTCCGCCCCGTTGGCCCAGTCGACATCGCGCACCCACTCCCCTCGTTCGTAGCGGGCGTCGGACGTGATCTCACCGACGTAGAGCTCGGCACCGTCCGGAGCGAGGACGTGGTCGCCCACCCCCATCTTCGTGACGAAGCGATGTACCTGCCCGGCATGGTTGCCGAGCCGGTTCGATCCGATCTCGGGATCGCCTTCGCTGAAAGCCTGTCGGATCTCCGAGAGCGAGCTGCCGGGCGGAACGTCGATGGACCAGAAGATTCGGCAATCACCCCGTGCGACGGCGTCGGCAACCTCCCGCTTGCCATCGCGCTTCATCCGGACGATCCAGGCACGGTCACGGCCGGACGCCGACTCGGGCTTCGCGGACCGGCCGGGCGCGTCGGCGCGATCCCACGTCGGCCGGACCGACGAGTGATACCATCTGAAGCCTTCGCCGAACCGCTCGGCGAGCGCCTGACGGGCAGCGAGCAGACGTCGGTCGAGATCGGGATCGTCGCCGGCGACGTCGGCGTGAGACTCGACGATACGCCGCTTGTGCGCGTCCGACGTGATGTCCTCGAACGTGTCGGGGAACAGGAGGAACAGCAACGCGCTGCGTTGGCTCTGGTCACGCTCACCCGGCACGTCCGCGACGAACTCCTTCATCGCCCAAGGATCGCCGAGAAGGCGATCGCGCTGCTCGCCGCCGAGCGCCGACCACCGCCCGGCGAAGCGAGCCATGAACGAGACGATCCAGAAGCGCTGCGCCAGGAATCCGACCCCGGCGTTGATCGGACCGCGACGAAGCGCCGCGTGCAGCGTCTCAGGTACCTCGAAGGGCTCGGGCGCCATACCTCCGACCGCGTTTATCAGATCCAACTTCTTCTCGAGCCCGATGTTGTACGTGGCGAGGAGATGAACCACGAGCAGGTCCGCCAGCAGGAGGTGAATCTCCTGACTCGCGCCGTCGAGCTGGGTGACCAGCTTCCCGACGAAGGTGTTCTTCGACTCGTCGGGTGCAAGCGCGATGCGGCGCTCGAGCTCGGCCGCGACCTCCGGCGTCCAGACGATCGCGTCGGGCTGGATCAGCGAGGTGCCGGAACGGAGGCTCTCGTCCCGCCACCGCCGCGCCAGCGCGTAGGTATCGGCGAATTCGGGGTCGAGATGGCGGCGTACGAGGTGCGTCTCCACGGAATTCCTCGGTTCGGTCGGTTCGTGAGCGGTCTGCACGTGCGGCGTCCAGGGTGCCGTCTCGATCGTAACCGGGTTCGATCAGATCGCCTGCCTCTTCTCCCCCGGCACCTCCTCGTTGACCCGGTCGTACTCGTCACGGGTCACGCTGCCGTTCCTGTCGACGTCGTACATCGTGTAGTGGGCGGCGGCGATGTCGGCGCTCATCATCGCGGCTGGTGCCGACTTCATCCACTCCTCGTCGGTCAGCGTGCCATCCGCGTCGGTGTCGAGCGTCGCGAAGTCCGGCGCAATGTCGGCGCCCGAGGCGGCGAACGCCGGCTCGAGCAGCAGCGCGCCGGCGACGAGGGCGACGCCGGCGAATGTGGTCACGAGGGGCATCAGAGGGTTCGGGCGCGCTTCTTCGGTCTGCATGTCGTGCTATCCCGTCAGGTGTCGGCGTATCGTTCGGTACGGACTTCGCAGCCGCGAAGGTGCGGCTTCAAGGACGATCACCGAGGTGAGCGATCGATGAGGGCGGGGCGGTAAATTCGACCGCGTTGGCCGGGACCCTTCACCGACCCGACCGCCACCGCTCACAGGCCTGCCCGTCGGACGCGTAGGGACGGGTGTGGCCTCGAGGCTCAGGACCGGGTGTTGCCCGGCCGGCGGCTGGACAGCTCCCCTTTCGACGTCGATTTCGATTTGATGCAATTTGGCGGGTCCCTGAAATTCAGGGCAGCGCCAAATTCGAACCCGTCAAATCACGTGCTCGCAGGCGCTGACCGCCATCGTCCCGGACACTACCGTCGACTCGCCTGACACTCGCGCGCTCGGGCTTCAAGCAGAACGGCGAGGGTCCGGAGCACGCTCGGCGAACCCGATCACGTCATCGAGTCGCCAGCGCCACTCGTGCGCCTCGCTGCGGGCCCCGCCGTTGTCGACGATGGGCTCGCCGACACCGTCTCCGGTATCTCATCGAGGCATCGAGCGCCGTCATTCGTCCTCGGCTCCGTCCGCGTCGTCGCCTCCCCGTCGCACCACCGATCGGACATACGCCCAGATCCGATCGACGACCTCGTCGAGCGTCACGCCCTCGAGCGACGTACCCCCACTGTAGGCGGCCACTGAACCCGCTTCGCGGAGTCCGCGGCGAATGCGGCGCTCAGTCCTGCCGGTCGACGAGTCGGGAGCTCGGTCGCCCGTCGCTCGAACGTCGCCGTGATCGTCCTCTCGAGCTCATCGTGTTCGATCGCCATCGTGGCGGGCACGCTGACGAGATCGTGAAGGTCCTTCATCCGGGTGTCGAGAAGTCCCAGCACGACGACCGCATGGAACTTCTCCGCGACAACGGTCGCCGGAGAGCAGGCGCGAACGGTCACCGGTCCGAAATCGAGCAGCGATCGGTACTCTGTCCGGTAGCCAGGATCGCCCAGCGCATCGCCGAATCCGAGATCGGTCGTGATCGGTATACGCGCTTGCCCGAGACGGGCGGTGGTCCTGAGCCGCCTTCCGCCATACGCCTGACCTTTCCTGATGCCCGTGACGGGGATGCCGGTCGTGTCGAAGACGAGACCGTCGTTCGCGTCGAGCGCCATGATCTCGGCGAAGATGCGCGACAGCTCCACGCCGTCGTCGGCGCCGAACGCCAGGAAATCCACGTCGCGCGTGTAGCGGTCCGGGTCGTCCGTCCAGGATGTCACCAGCATGCCTCCCTACAGCACGAACCGATCGCGGTACGTGGAAACGGAGAGGCGGTGGATGAGCCGCTCGAGAGCGAACGCGACGAGCACAGCACCAAAGATGCAGCCATCCCGACGAGCAAGGTCGAGCAGCCGCTGACGAACCGACGCGGCGATGTTTGTCGGCACCCTCTCAGCCATCGATCGTCAGCGCCTCGAGGTAGGGCCGCATCACCTTGTCGGCTCGGTAGGTCGCCGCGGCCGTCACGATCTCGCCGGGCGTCGCCTTGCGCATCCGCAGCGCCGACTTGAGACTCTCGAGGGCAACGGCTCGCTCGACCAGTCGGGGGTTCCTGAACGCGTCCGCCAGCGACTTGGTCACCGAGTAGACACCGACGTCGATACCGGCGATCGAGTGTCGCTCGATGTCCCCCGTCGGTCAGCGTCGACGCGAGGAACGACTCGAACACGCGAAACATGTCGAGGAGGAAGCCGCGCCCGTCGATGGCACCGTCACCGAGCTCGAGCGATTCGCGATCGAGCAGCAGACGGGCGAGCCGGATCGCCGGTCGGTAGCGCGCGTTCAGCCGCGTCCAGGGAATCTCGGGTATCGCCCGGCCGCTCACCCACGGGACGACGCCGTCGAGCGTGCGGCGAAGGCGGCCGAGCGATCGCACCGACGAGGGATCATTCAACACCGCCTCGACCCGCCGGAGGGCCGCCTGCATGTCGCACGTTCTGCCCGAGCTGCGAACGCGTGCCGACGGCGGCGACCCATGACCTTCGGATCGTGAGTGATCCTCTTCCTCAACCGGGTCGGCTCGGTATTTCGTACCGGGTACCGCGCCTCTCGCCGGTCCGAACGAGCTGGCCACTGTCGACGAGCGACTGCAACAGATCGACGGCCTGACGACGGCTGATATCCAACCGCTCTCGCACGAGTGTGTTCGTGACCGGACCTTCGCCGGCAAGTTGAAGTACGACTTGCTGCCGTGTCTCCTGCTCCAGCCGTCCCGGAGAGGGCATGCCCAGATTTTCGGAGAGCGAGTACGACGTGCCGCCGCGCTCGCCATGCTGGACGAGAAGCCCTTTGCCGCGAAGCACCGCGCCGTCGTGTCGCACGACTCGGCCGCCGCCGCCTACGCCCTCGGGGTCGCGAATCCGGCCAGGGTTCACCTCACGGTGCCGCCGGAGTTCCGCATGGCCGACCCGGTGGTAGTGCTGCACTGTACGAACTCGACGATGCCGCCAAGGCACGTGCCGAGCGCGTCCTCTCCACGATCGGCTCGTGAAGTACAAGGATCCCGAGGCCCTCCGCCCCGCCCTGGAAGCACGGCTGCGACAGCCGTTCGATGTCGTCGGCGACCTGTCGCGCCGCCGCACGGTCGCGTTCGATCGGCTGCTGGCGCGCCTGGCCGTGGCCGGGCACGACGCCTGGCTTCTCGAGGGCGGCGCTGCTCTCGAGTTCCGGATGCCCGAACGCGCCCGGGCCACGCGGAACGTCGATCTGGCACTGACCGACGGGCGCGACCCGGCGGACCTGCTCCTCGACGATCTTGCCGTCGAGACCACCTTCACCCGTCGCGGTCAGCCGATACCAGGTCCCGGCCTCGGTTCGATGGCCGACGCCTGAGCGGTACCGTTCGGCGGAATGGCAACCGAGCTCGATCTCGCCACGACGGTTGCCGCCGACACGCACACCCTCGTCGAGGGCTTCTGGCGGCGAGCCCTGAGTACCGGCGCCGCCCTTCGCGGAGCAGACGCTCTCCGTAACGCGAACCGAGACCAGCGGATACCGTGGCGCGCAAGAAGAACGAACAGACACCGCCGACACCGCAGGTGCGGTTTCGCTCGGTAATCGACTCGGCCCGCAAGACGATGCCGAGGACGGTTGGCCGGGTGCTCGCTCACACCCGATCCGTCCCTGATAGCGCACCCCGGAACCAGTCCCGCGTTTCGGCGTCGTCGCTGAAGACCGCGCAGCCCTGCATTCCACGCGACATGAGCGTGCGGTACGTGTTCCGGATCACCCGGTCGGCTGCTGCCCGCGCGGCCTCCGGCTCCTTCTTCACCCAGGTTCGGTATCCGTGCAAGGTTCTGTCCCGCGACGGGTGAGCCAGCGCATCGGTCATCACCCTGCCGTCCCGCACGAGCAGGTCTGGGCCTATGAGCACGCCAACCTGGTCCACCTCGAGACCCTGGCAGGTGTGGATGCATCCGATCTCGCTGACGGAGTCGGGCTGCATGATCCATAGACTCCCGTCCTTGTCGAGATTCCAGCGGGCGGCGTAGCCGTGTTCGGGGTAAACGACATCCTCCACGGACGGGTCCTTCTTCCCCTTCCAGTCCCAGCAGTAGCCCGCCACCATGCGTGCCCGGTTACGCGCCGTGTTACAGCGGATTATCTCGTCGTGCAGCGCGTTCGGCGAGTCGAAGACGCGGAAGTCGTAGTCGAGTCCGTCGAGCGTCGGGTTCGCCGTCTCCCGAATCTGCAGTACGTGGTCGAGCCACGCGAGATAGCCGTCCGACCCGTTGCAACGGAACTGCGAGGCGAGCTCGAGCTCGTGGACATCGGCCTCGAGGTCTACCGCCTGCCGTCGGATCTCGCCACTTTCGCCGATATCCTTCAGGGTTACGCGCTGATCGTCATCGACGAAGAAGACGCTGAATGTCGAGGCGAGCACGAGCTCGCGAACCTGATTGACGCCGAGGTTGCCGTAGAGCCCGGACTTCTTGTTCAAGCGGTGTGCCTCGTCGACGATCAGCGCATCGATACCCTTCACCGGTGCACCGACGTAGGCTCCGGAACCACGGAAGAGGTTCGCGATCCGCGTCTTCGTCATCGTGCCGGCAAGCTTCGCGGCGTAGACTGCTCGCGGCGCCGCATTGCGCGACACGTACTGGGCAACCTGCTCTCGCCGCGTCAGCTCGACGAGCAGGTTGATCGCGACGACCGACTTTCCCGTACCCGGGCCACCACGCACGATCAGCACTTGCCGGCGACCGCTCCGACCCGCTTCCTTTGCAAGTGCCAGCGCCATCTCGTAGACGATCTTCTGATCATCGATGAGCTCGAACTCGCGATTGCCGCGCATCAGAGACACGAGTTCGTCGGCGAGGCTCTTCGACGGACGGAGCCGGCCATGGTCTATCCGGTACAGCACCCTGCCCCGATCGGCTCGGCACACGTGACGGGCAAGGAAGACGGCGAGTCGCTCGACGTCGTGCTTGAGGAAGCAGGGCGCTTGCTCCAAGTGCTCGGCGTAGCGTCGATCGTTGATCGCCGTACCGTCCGGGCAGTTGTGTAGGTAGGCGCACGGCGCTAGGTGAATGTCGCCGTCCTGCACGGCCGAGTTGTAGTCGCGGATGAGCGCGGCATAGGTCCACGCCTGGTAGGACGGGTGCGTCTGCTCGCGTACGCCACCGCCGACGAAGGTGCGCACGATCGCGTCCTTGTCCGTCGTCTCGACCTCCGCCCACTGCTTGAGCTCCACGATGACGGCGGTGTCACGAGATTCGGCGTCGGACCCGCTGAGGATGAAGTCCACCCGCTTCGATGTCAGCGGCACACGGTACTCGATCGCGACGTTCGCCTCCTCCGGTGTACTGGCGAGGGCCAAAGCGCTCTCCATGAAGCGAAGCGAGTTCCGCCATGCGGCGATCTCGCCGCGGCTCGTGCCGTGACCCAAGCGCGCACCGAAGGCCTCGACGACTCGATCCTCTATGCGGTTGAGCTGAACGTCGCGGCGGAAGTCTCGAGCCGTCGCCTCGTAGACGATCACGAGACCGGATACTTCCGAGCGTTCTTCTCGAGCTTGTCGATCACGGCGTCACCGATATCGATCTCGAGCCGGGCGGCGATCTGCAGAAGGTAGATCTGCACGTCCGCGATCTCCTCCGCGGCACGCCGTCTCAACTCCTCGTCCGGTGCGTCGGACTCGGCCGCCGTGGACCACTGGAAGAGCTCGAGCAATTCGGAAGCCTCGACACTCAGGGCCATCGAGAGGTTCTTGGCCGAGTGGAAGCGAGCCCAGTCGCGTTCGGCGACGAAAGCCGCCACCCGTTCACCCAGCCGATTCAGGCCGGTGCCGTCGGAATCCTCCTGCCGGACCTCGTCGATCATGCCTGTCGTCGATCCGTGAATGCAGAAGACGCAAGGTATCACCGTGAGGGTTCTTCGCAAACGCGCCATCGAGCGCACACAGCGTGTCGACACCTGTGAACCCGACAGGACGGCCAAGCAGCATCGACGACCGTGGATACGGGCCTGCGCCCTATAGTTGAACGGCGCACCCCCTGCAGACTGTTCGCGAGCGTGGGCGATCAGGCGATCGACGGGCACGCGACACCGAGCAACGGCGGGTTGCCTGCAATCGCCCAGCCGCTCTACCAAGTAGATCGATGCTCGCCGCGTTCACCACCCCGTCGAGGCGTAACCCGGCGAGGTCGTCAGGGTCGACGTCCAGAGTGGCATCGACCGCGTTTAAGCACCCGACCACCGTAGAGAGCCCGAGATGCTCGACGCGCAACAGCGGGTAGGCGTGATCGCGATCGAGCACGCAGTCGCCGGAACGCTACTCCGACACCTCGGTCCGGAGGTTCTCTCGTCCGACCAGCGAGGCGCAGCCGCTTGCAGGGACGACGGCCGTGGCGAGAGACGCCAGCACACGGTCCGGCCGCGATGTCACCTTGAAATGATCACGGATCACTCCGCAGCGCGTCCGCCTCCATGCCACCTGCTACAACCGGCCTGGTCGCTGCGACCGGCAAGCGTCGTTGTCCCGTTTTGTCGAAGACGTGAATCTGCGTGACAGGGACGCTCAGCAGAAGGGGCGCGCCGGATACGATCTCGTGCTTGCCTGCAGTCTGCACGGTGATGTCGCGATCGAGGCCGACGTCGACGTAGGCGTACGTGATATTGCCTAGCCTGTCGGCAGTGGTCAGCGTCCCCTCGAGCGTCAGTTCGCCCGACGTGCCCGTTGTCCCTTCCACGAACCGAAGCTCCTCCGGACGAATGCCCAGGGTCATCTCATCGCCAGCAGCGAAGTCCTCGTGAGGCAGCGTGACCTGCACATCCGCCAAGCCGTCGATGGCGACGACCGTTCCATTGATTCCGCTTTCGCGAACCGAGGCGGACAGCAGGTTGATTCTCGGTGAGCCGATGAATCCCGCGACAAACGTGTTGTCGGGCGTGTAGTAGAGCTCGCCGGGTGTTCCGACTTGCTTCACCTCGCCATAGTCCAGTGCCACGATGCGGTTGGCCAGAGTCATGGCCTCGGTCTGGTCGTGGGTGACGTAGATCATCGTCGCGCCGAGCGTTCGATGCAGCGTTTCGAGCTCCAGCCGCATCTGGGTCCGCAGGCCAGCGTCGAGATTCGACAGTGGCTCGTCGAAGAGAAACACCTTGGGCTTGCGCACGATGGCCCGACCGATAGCCACGCGCTGGCGTTGCCCGCCCGACAGTTGCGACGGTTTGCGTCGCAGCAGGTCATCGAGCCGCAGGATACGAGCTGCCTCTTCGACAGCCGCCTCTATCTCGGCCTTGGAGTATCGAGCGATGCGCAGATTGAAGGCGATGTTCTCGAAGACGTCCATGTGAGGGTAGAGCGCGTAGTTCTGGAACACCATCGCCACACCACGCTTGGACGGCTCTTCGTGCGTCACGTCCCGGCCATCGATCTGGATCGTTCCTGACGTCGCCTCCTCCAGCCCGGCGATCATGCGCAGAAGGGTGGACTTGCCCGACCCCGACGGGCCGACGAAGGCCGCGAACTCCCCGGACTCGATCTTCAGATCGACGCCGTCGAAGAGCGCGACCGAGTCGAAGGACTTGGTGATGGCGGATAACGTGACCGTGGCCATGCTCAGCTGCTTCCTTCTCGAGTGATGTCATGCCGCAATCTCATTTCAGCGCACCCATGCGCATGCCCTGAACCAGCCGTCTTTCGGCAACGCCATAGAGCATCAGGACCGGCACGATCGTCATGATGAGAGCTGCGAATAGCGCACCCAGGTCGGCGCCGAACTGCCCGCGAAACTGCGTGATTCCAACAGGGAGGGTCCGGCTGTCCTGATCGAGCAGGACGACGGTGGCGAGGCCGAGGTCGTTCCACAGGAAGATCGTCTGCACCAGCGTCACCGACGCGATCGGTCCCCATGACGTGGGGAGCACGATCTTGAAGAAGGTCTTGCGTTCGGACGCGCCATCCAGCGATGCCGCCTCCAGCAAGTCGAGAGGGAAGGAGCTGAAATAGGCGCGCATCATCACGGCCGCAAAGGGAATCAACCGCGCGGCATACATGATGCCCAGCGCTAAAGGATTGCTGAGGACCCCCAAGGTGTCCGACAACGTGAAAAGAGGGACCCAGGTCACCACGAAGGGCAGCGTCATGAGCAGCACGAAGTAGCGGTTGAGCAGAGCGACCGAGTGGCTGGTGCTGCGTGCCAGGACGTAACCCGCCAGTACGCCCGCGGCGACGCCGACGCCGATGCCGGTCATGACCGCTATCAGACTGTTCAGGCCGAATGTCCAGAGCGGCTTGCCCAGATTCGTGCCGACCCAGGCTCTTGCGTAGTTGTCGATCAGGAACCGCTCGGGCCAGCCCAGCGGGTCGGCGATGATCTCGGTCTGGGACTTCACGGACGCAAGCAACGCGGCAAAGACCGGGACGATCGTCGCGGTCAGCCACAGAATCAGCGCGAGCACGCCCAGCGTTCGCAGCGTCAGGTCGAGTGGGCGCGCGAAGGCCGCCTCGCGGATGCGATCAGCCGGCACGTTGGATCTTGCTCGGCCTGAAGATGGAGAGGTAGATCATCGACAGTAGCGCGATCACGACAGTGGTGACGATGGCAGTCGCGGCCGCGTAGCCGAAGCGGGCGTTCACGAAAGCCTCCCGCCAGACGTAGGTTGCGGCGACCTCGGACGCCCGCCCCGGACCGCCCTGTGTCATCACGAAGACCTGATCGAAGACGCGGAACCCGAACATCAGCTGGATCAGGAACACCGTCGACAACGCTTCGCGGATCATCGGGAAGGAGATGTAGCGCGCTCGTTCGTACGGACTGACACCGTCGAGCGTCGCAGCCTCGTGAATCTCGCCGGGGATGTCCTGCAGAGCCGCGAACAGGATGATCATCGGGAATCCCGTGAATTGCAGGATCGAGACCAGGATGATCACGTAGTTGACTGTTGCCGGATCCCCCAACCATGCTCGGTCCAACGATGGGTGGATGAAGCCCAGCAGGTCGTTCACCCAGCCGAAGTTGCCGTCGAAACCGAAGAGCCAGACCTGCGCGGTGAAGACTGTGGGCAGGAGGACCGGCAGGAACACGAGGAACTTGATGACCTTGTGACCCCGTACCTTGCGATCCACCAGCGCGGCGATCACGAAGCCGATCGCGACCGTGCCGAGTGCCGTCAGCACGGCATAGACAACCGTGTTCAGGATCGCCGTCTGCGCAGCGCGATCGGTCGAGATGCCGGTGTAGTTCTCGACGCCGACGAACTCCTTCGGTCCAAAGCCCGGCCAATCGAAGAACGACACGCGAAGCGTCTCGAAGAAGGGCCACGCTACCAACGCGCTCGCCAACAGGAAGGCGGGCAGGAGGAACGTCGTTCGCGTGAGAGCGAGACCGTCGCGGCGAGGCCTTCGGCCAGGACGCATGGGCACTTCTTGCGAGGAGTCGCTCATGTGTCGTCGTGCTCGGTCCTGGCTCGCATGGCAAAGTGACCACGCGCCGGGGAGCGATGCGTGTGCACGATCATGACCGCGCTCGCGCTGCCGTAGCGACCTGGGCGCGCGCATCGTCGATGACCCGCAGCACGTCGATGGAGATCGCCAGCGGATGGTGCGGCGACTCGGTCAGACCGTCCGCCACGTGCCGCGCGGCCCAGACCGCCTGTCGACACATGCCATCGCTCGCAGTCGCGATGCCGCTGTCGTCCACGAATTCGGCAATCGGCTTGTTCCCGGCATCGAAGACGGTCAGGTTGCCCGGTGCAGCGTGGCGCGAATGAATCAGAACTCGCCCCTCGGTGCCCGAAACGCTGGCGATCCCCGAGCCGTAGGTCGAGAGGCTGGCGCTGGCAACGGCTTGCGGTCCCGCATCGTAGGACAGGACCGCCACCGCCTGATCTTCCACGCCCGTCTCGGCCAGCCGACCACAACAGGAGACACGGTCTGGACACCCGAGAACCATGACGGCGAGCCAGATCGAATAGACGCCTACGTCGAGCAAACAGCCGCCGGCCAGTTCGGGCGCGAAGAGCCTGTGGGTCGGGTCGAAAGGCACCGACGTACCGAGGTCCGCCCCGACCATCGCGATCTCGCCCAACTCGCCCGAAAGCAGCAACGCCTCCAGTACCCGGTTGCGCGGGTGAAACCGGGTGTGCATCGCCTCCATGGCGAACCGTCCGGCCGCGCGGGAGGCGTCTCGGATCTGCTCGCCTTCCGCGGCGCTCGACGCCAGCGGCTTCTCGACCAGCACATGCTTGCCGGCGCGCAGCGCCGCAACGGCCATCTCGCCGTGATGGCTGTGCGGCGAGGCGATGTAGACGATGTCGACCCCGGAGTTCGCCAGAAGTCCGGCGTAGTCGTCGTGCGCGGTGGGGATGCCGTGGGCATGCGCGAACGCTTTCGCACGCTCGGCTGACCGCGACGCCACCGCGACCACGGGCTGATCGGTGAACCGCTGCAACGCCTGGACGAATTGACCGGCGATGACGCCCGGCGCCTGAATCCCCCAACGCAGGGTCGGTCCTCCGGAAAGCTGCAGGGGATCCGGTTCGGAAAGCCGTCTCATGTTCGAGCATCATCCGCACTGGTCGTGGAGAAGCCCGAGTGCTCGATCCGCACGACCAGCAGGCGGCTGGCGTTCGAGGCCTTGATCCTGACGCATTCCGTTGCGGGAATGCCTAGCGCTGCGCCGCTCGCAAGATCGCTCTCGATCCGACCCCAACTCAACACTCCGGCCCCGTCGACGAGGTAGACGACGTGCTGCGCGGTGTCGGATTGAACGACGAAGGCCTCATCAGCAGCGATGTCTCGAAGCTCTACCGTGTAGCGATCATCCCCGAAGCCCGGGAACGTGGTCTTGCCGCCGGACAGCGTCCGGACCTCGGAGCCGGGCAACTTGGCGGGCGCGTCAGTAGGCGACATCATCGTGACTACCACGAACTCGATGGGCGCGGTCGCGACTTCGGGGTTCACCATCGAATGCCGCCCTCCCGCTGGGGTGTAGAGCGTCTGACCCGCATCGAGCAGTCGTTCGGTCTCCTCGTGTTGGATATGGCCCTGCCCGCGCAGCACGACCCAGATCTCGGCATTGTCCGGATGCTCGTGCATTCCGATCAACGAACCGGGTGGCAGCGACGCGTAGTCCATGCCCGAGATCTGCCCATCGAGCATGCCCCCGTTGACCAGCCGCTTGTAATGCACCGGCCCGCTGCCTTCATGCATGCCGTAGATGTGAGCGAGCCCGGTGCTGTCATTGATGGCGAGCATGGTCGAACCTCCGTCGACGTGGCTGCTGGGGACCGGGAGCGTCTGCGTGGGTCACAGGCCGATCTCCCGCAGGGCCGTGCGGCATCGCTCCGCGCTCAAGGCAGGCGTCGCCAACATCGTCTGGTCGGTTTCCGCGATTACCCAACCCTCGAAACCCGCCGTTTCCAACGCCGACACGATCCGCACGAAATCGATATCGCCGGACCCGATCTCGGTAAAGAGGCCTTGCGCCACGGCATGGTCGTACTCCCAGCCGTTCTCGTGACACCGTCGGACGATGGACAGGTCCAGATCCTTGGCGTGCCAGGCCGTGATCCGCGCGGCGTGACGTTCGAAGAACGCTTCGACGTCCAGGCCCGCCCACCGAAGGTGGCCGGTGTCGGGGCCGAGGAAAACGAGATCCGGGTCGGTGTTCGCGATGAGCCAGTCGACCTCTGACGGGCTCTCGATCACGGTGCCTACGTGCGGGTGATAGGCGAGCCTTACTCCCTCATTCGCGGCCAAGCATCCGGCCGCGTGCAGATTGCGCAGGAATCTTGCGCGCTCGTCAGGCTTCAGGCCGTCCTCGGGACCGACGCGCCCGGGGACCTCGCGGCGCAACCGCCCACTGGGCATTCGTGCATCGAACCCGCCTGCCGAGACGAGAAGCGTGTCCAGCCCCAGTTCCCGGCTGACGGCGGCAGCCCAAGCGATGAGGTCGATCTCGTCGCTCAGCCAGAAATCGACCCACAGGTAGCCTGGCGCGGCGACGAGGCCGTGCTCCGCGAAGGACTTCGCAATCTCCCGAGCGGCCGGCGCCGGCGCGAGGCCGACATCGGTGTCCCCCACGACCCAGGGCGCACCGGCATATCCGGCGGCAGCTATCTCGGCAAGCATCACGTAATCGTCGGCGCCGACGATCCGCCACATCGCACGCGCGCAGCCGACCGTCGAACGCCGCAGCGGAGCTCTCGCGGCGTCGGGCGCAGCGCTCATCAGGCTACCTCCCCGACCAGCAAGCGCGGCGACGGTCGCACGTCGGCCTCGATGCGAGCCGAGACTCGGCCCTCGCTATCGGGCGTGGTCATGGCGTGAATCGTCTCGACGACGTTGACGGCAATGCTGCCCGACGCAACGGGCTCACGATCTTCCCAGACGGCCAGTGCCAGATCCTCCGCGCCACAACCGCGCCGGTTCGGCCCCCTTTCAGTCTCGTCAGCCCTGACCGACAGGTCGATCCACTCAGTCGCGCCATGAGGGCGCAACCTGACCGCCGCCGCGAAGGTATCCGGGTTGGGCAGGCACAGCTCCCCCCGCGTGCCCAGAACCGTCAACAGTGGCACTTCCCGCACCGGCCGATTTCCATATCGCATCGTCAGCGTGGCGAGCGCGTCATCGTCGAACACGAGACTGCAATTGCTGTGGGCCACGGCATCCGCGCCGCGCTCGACAGGATCGTAGAGCTGGGCCGTGCCGCACAGTGCACGCACCGGACCGAACAGGTTGACCAGCGCCGTCAGGTAGTAGGGCGCCATGTTGAGGAACGGAATGCCGCCGGTCCGATTGATCTCACGTGGCGGGATCGGTCGCAGCATCGTCGCGGAGGCCGTCAAGGGCACACCGATATCGCCTCGCTCGATGGCGGCACGCCCCGCTTGAAAACCGTCGCCGAGAATAGTGTCCGGAGCACAGGCGATCTTGAGGCCCAGCTCTGCTGCCAGGCGGACCAGCGAGGCCGAATCCGCCGTCTCCGTGGCGAGCGGCTTCTCGGAATAGACGTGCTTGCCGGCCCGCAGGATCCGTTCGTTCGTGTCACGGTGGGCCGGGATCGGCGTCAGGTTGATGATCAGCTCGATGTCGTCGTCCGCCAGGATGTCCTCACCCTGGTAGACGCGCTTGACGCCGAAGCGCTTCGCCAGCGCGGAAGCGGCTGCGAAATCCAGATCGGCGACCGCCACCAGATCGAGCGTTTCGCTCGCCACGAGGTTCGGCAAGTATTGCGCGGACACGGACCCCGTTCCCAGGACTCCGACGTTCATTTTCTGGCTGTGCACGTGCGACGAGTCCTCCTGGACCTGGCCCCCCAAGCGGCACAGGTTCGATATGTCGATTCGGGGAGCGAGGGAAGGTCCGGCGCGCATCACCGCGCCGGACGTGCAAGCGCGCCGGGTCAGTTACCGCGTAGCTTCTCGGAGATCGCTTCCAGATCGCTCGCGACGTCCTCGGCCGTCGCCTGACCGATCAGAATCTCCTGCCAACCGGTCGCGACCCGATCGCGCAGCTCGACGTGAGTCAGGGTGTTGGGCTGCGTCTGTCCCATCATCGTGTCCAGCGCTTCGAATTGGCTCATCGCCAGCGGGGGCACTGACGAGCGGTCCAGCTCGACATCGGTGCGGCCCGTGTTGCGCGAGTAGCTCGACATCGTGCTCTGGAACTCGGGAGTACTCAGGAAAGCCAGGAACGCCTTGGCCAACTCAGGGTTGTCGGAATTGGCCGCGATCCCGATGCCGTCAATCGCCGCCAGCTGTAGCGTCGTTTCCTCGGCGGACATCGATGGGAGCAGGAACCAGCCTGCTTCGAAAGGCAGGTCCGCCGCCAGGATTGCCGAGACTTCCCAACTGCCGCTGACGTACATTCCAGCAGTCTCCGTAAAGAACAGGGTCTGCCCGATCTCGCGCGTCACCGTCTGCGCCGATTTACCGTAGATTCCGGCCTTGCCCCAGTCTGCGACGATGCGCTCCAGCGCCTCGACCGCACACGGATCGGTGTAGCGCGCCTGAGGCGTCGCCCCTTCCTGCCAAGCGGTCTCGATGCGCTGCATCCATTCAGTCCCGCAACTGGACGTCATCGCCTGCTGCACCAGCCACCCCGTCGATCTGAAGCCGCTGATCGGCATGGCAAGCGGCGTCTTTCCTGCATCGGCAAGAGCCTGGGTCATCTCCTTCAATTTCTCGTCGGACGCGATGCGTCCAGCGTCGGGGGCCTCGATACCCAGTTCCTCGAACATGTCCTTGTTGTAGTAGACCAGCCCAACCCAGTTGATCCCGGCATTCACGGCGAGACGCTCGCCATCGTCGGTTGAGTAGGACGAGACGAGAGCAGGCAGGTAGGCTTCCGCGAGGCCCTCTTTCTCCCAGACGTCGCTGATGTCCATCAGCACACCCGATTCCACGACGCCTTCCCAGATCCCGGCGACGCCAACCTGAAGCACGGTAATGTCGGGCGCGTTGTCGGTGGCGAGCGTTCGAGGCAGGCCCGGGAAGTAGTCGTTGCCTCCGCTCACAGGCTCGATGTTGATACTGGTGCCAGGGTTGTCTTCCATGAACTGGTCGGCCGCGTCGGCGAAGAAATCCCAGTCGGGATAGACCACCGCCGTGATCTCGCCGGATAGCTGTTGTGCGAAGGCGCCGCCGGCGCCGACTGAAAGCACGATTGCTGCAATCGTGGTGCGGGCCGCTACCCTTGGGGTTCGTCGCTGGTTCATTGAAACTCCTCTTGGCTGTTGGCTGTTGGGCGGCTTGCTTGGCCTTCGGGCCTTGCTCTGACGTGACTGGCTCGACTGGACGCTTCGCTCCGGAACTTCATGTCGGCCTCCCAAGCGTCTCCGGGCACGGCTCCGCATAGGGGGTGAAGTGATCGATCCAGTCCTGAGGGGGCAAGGCGCCCCACTGGTTGACAACCTTGTAGTTCGACAGGTTCTCGCCCGGATCGACCACGTTCACCGGTTGATCGTCATCGTCGATCACTTCCATCTCGGCGATGCACTCGGTCATGAAGCCCATGACATCGCGGTAGTAGATGAAGAGGTTGTCGCCCGGCCCATGTCGGCCTGGGCCCCAGACGATCCTGCGATCCTCGGTCGCCAGAGCGTCCGCGACAGTCTTGAAATCCTGGAGCGATGCGTATTCCCAACTGATGTGGTGCACACCGGTCTGACTCTTGACCACCGCTACGGTGTGATGGCGGTAGTTGCCCGCGCGCATCCAGGAGATCTCGTAGTCGCTCGATCGTTGACTCAGAAGAAGACCACAGGCCGCGTTCAGCTGTTCGGTAAAGGTCTTCGGATCCTCGGCGGTGACATTTATGTGATCCAGCGAACGCGGACGCATCATCGATCCCGGATGTCGCGCCGGGCTGTCGGAAGGGACGGGGGTGTGCACCTCGAAAACGTGGCCCTCGCCGGTGCGGAAGGTGACCGCTTTTTCGATGAAGGGCTGGGAAGGGGTGCTGCTCAGCACGTCCAGCCCTGCAGCTTTGCAACGCGCCCGGACCGCATCGACGGCGTCCGCTGAACCGGTCTCCAGCCCGCATACCTGCATCTCGTTCCTGTCGGCCTGCCTGAAGATCAACTCCGCCCGCCGCGCGTTGGAGGTGAGCAACGCTTGCGACCCGGTGACCTCCACCGGATGCAATCCCAGAATGCTGACGGCGTCCGCCGCCGCGCGCCGCGGGTCCGGCGTGCCCAGGGTGACGTGCCCGATGCGTTGAACCAGCGGTCTCACGCAGTTGCTCTCGTGCCGGGCTGTGCACCCGGGAAGGTCATATCGGCGTTGTTCGCACGCTGGACGGTCCGACCGCTGACGCGTATCTCGATGGCGGGCACGGCCGCGCCTTGGGGAATTGCGTCGACCGTGACGTACGCTCCAGTGCGAACCGTACCGCTGATGCGGTCGAACAGGCCTCCTTCCCCAAGCGGCAACCACACCACAGTCGACTGGATGGCCGCATGCCGTGCGCCAACAACCTCATAGGTGCGGTACCGCATCCCGCTGCTCCTTCGCTTGCGTGATCCGGCAGGTAGAGGGAATCACAGCTACATCGTAACCATATTTTCGATCATGTGGTCTTTTTTGGAAAAACATCGGTGAGAGACTAGCCTTGTCAGGTCGTGCCCGCATTCGCATAGTGTTTCTGCCGGCCGTCCCGAAGGTGCCGATCGGTACTTGGAAGCCGCCGAGCAGGATTGAGCCGTCGATGAGCACCGCATCTGGTCCGACCCGAACGGCAGAGGTCCTCGACAAACTTCGTGACGAAATATTGACGATCGTCCGTCCTCCTGACGAGCGGCTGCGTTTCGACGAGCTTCGCATCGCCTACGACGTCGGTATTTCGCCACTGCGCGAAGCGCTGCGCCATCTCGCCTCCGAAGGCCTCGTGGTCGCGGAAGAACGGCGTGGTTATCGCGTAGCGCCCGCTTCGAGCGAGGATCTGCGCGAGATCGCACGCCTTCGCGGCGAGTTCGATTCCCTGGCGATCTCGGAATCCATCGCCTCCGGCGACGATCAATGGGAAGGGCGCGTGGTCGCGACCTTTCACGCGCTGCTGAAGCGCTCCAAGGTGCAGCGCGATCAAAGCCTCGATCCACAGTGGGAAGCCAATCATGTCCGCTTTCACGATGCGCTCGTCTCCGCCTGCAAGCTGCGCAAGCTCATGTCGTTCCGGGAAATCCTCGAGCTTCAAGCTCTGAGATATCGTCGGATGTCATCGCTCTACGCATCGGTCGCACGTGACGACGTCGCCGAGCACACCGCGATCCGGGACGCGACGCTTGAGCGGAACGCGGAACTGGCGAGCAGCTTGATCCGAGAGCACTACCACAGGACGGTCGAGGCGCTCCTGGCAGGCGTCGATACGGATCGGTTGAAAGGGTTCTCCTTCTGACTCGTGAGTGACGGGTTCTCGCCCGTCCGGCGACCATCTCGCTGGCGTTCCAGTGCGGCTCGATCCAGCGCTCGACCCTTTCCTCCTGCTTTTCCATCTCCTCTTCTGAGAGCCCCTCCGGACAGTACGACTGCTCGAGCCAGTCGACGACACACTGCTCGATGTCATCGATCGTCTTCGCAACGCACCACCGGAGGCCTGATGTCGCCGCGCCGCATCTCATGGGCGAATCGGTAGAGGATGCCGGCGTGGCCCGGTACCGCACCGGCCTTGGTCTGCGGACAGGACGTCTGGATCAGATCCTTCAAGGCGTCACGGCTCGCAGGTAGCTTCGAAAGGTCCCCGAGCTGCTGCCAGCCGATGGAAACGTAGCCTTCGTCGACCGGCTTCGAGCCGTGCTGGCGGCCCATGTGAATGCCCCAGATGGTCGGTTCTGCAAAGGTACTGGGTGACCGTACAGTCGTGTTGCTCATTGAGCTTGGTTCCGGGAACGGTTGTTCTGCATCGCAGCGTCCGGATTCGTCGTCCGGTTCGATGGTGATCGTTCGACGGCCTGATGCTGCCGCGGGCAGGCCGAAACCACTACGTGCCGGACTCTGCGTGGCTCAGGACGACCCCGATACCTCCACGAACAGCTGCACGAGCGAGGCGTTGACGTAGTAGTCGTTCCGTCCCTCCCGATACTTTTCAAGGAGGTCGGCTTCGACGAGCTCGCCCAGGTACTTCGCCGCCGTTTGCCGCGATACACCGAGATCCCGTTCGACGAACTCGATGCGGGTGTAGGGATGCCGGAACAGGTTGTTCAGCAGATCCTGCGAGTACCGTTTGGGCAGACGCGTGCGGAGCTCGGCCTTCATGGTGACCATCCGGGTCCTGACCCCCTCCACGAGCTCCAGGGTCGCGATCGAGGTGTCCGCCACGGCTTCGAGCATGTAGAGCGTCCACTGCTCCCAGGCGCCCTCGTCGCGCACGTCCTGCAACAGGCGGTAGTAGTCCGCCTTGTGCTGCGTGATATAGCGGCTCAGGTACAGGATCGGCGTATCGAGCAATCCGGTCCTCGTCAGGTAGAGCACGTTCAACATGCGCCCGATCCTCCCGTTGCCGTCGGGGAATGGATGAATGCTCTCGAACTGATGGTGGATGATCGCCATCTTGATCAACGGATCCAGCGCGCTGACGCCATCGTCGTTGATGAATCGTTCCAGATCGCCCATGAGGGCCCTGACCTCGCGCGCATCCTGTGGCGGAACGTAGACGATGCCACCGGACAGGTTCTTCAAGGCCGTGCCCGGCGTCTCGCGGAATCCTCCGTCGTGCCCCTTGAGCAACTGGAACTGATCGATCAACGTCCGGTTGGTGATGATGCCCTGCGTACCCTGCAACCGATCGAATCCGAGCTTGAGAGCGTCGCGGTACAGGGCGACTTCCTTGGCAGGGCCCGCGACGACGAAGCGCTGCAGCACGTCCGCCTGGAACAGATCGTCCTGCGTCGTCACGATGTTCTCGATTTCCGAACTCGCCTTCGCTTCCTGCAGGGCGAGGGAGTCGATCAGGATCCCCTGGTTCGGGATGACGGCGGCGCGACCCTTGAGCTCGGCGAGATGACGATTCGCCTTCGACAGCGCCTTCAGCACCGGCACAGTCTCCAGATCGACCGGTGGCGGAAGTGAAGGCAAGCGGTAGCTGCTGGTGAGCATTGAGTGACGCCCCATACGTGTTAAATTTCTCCAAAAAAATTAACACGTTTCAGGAACGTGTTCACGAATCGGGTGTTCTGCATGCATGAGGTAGAGCAATCGATCAAGGCAGACCCCGAGACGTGTTCTTCGTTTTCGGCAGACCCTCTGCGGTGCAGGATCGATCGCCAACGTCTCGCTTCACCCCATTCAACGAAATTTCGTTGTGATCTACGAAGATTCAGTGAAATTTTGCAGATAGACTGGCAGGCCCTCGAGTGGATTCTGGCGAACAGCATGAGCTCGCTACAACGACTGCTGGACGACACGCTCCTCCGCCTGCGCCGGGCGGACACGGATTTGCAGGATGTCGAGGTCAAGGATGCCTCCCGCGGTACGCCGGGTGCGCTTCCGGACATCATTTCGGCGTTCGCGACCGGCACCGGTGGCCTGTTGATCCTCGGGCTCAGCGAGGCCGACGGATTCGAGCCGACGGCGATCGATGCGTCCGCACTGGCCGATGCCGTCGCCACGGCCTGCGCCAACGATCTCGATCCACCGGTGCGACCGGATATCGACATCTGCGCGGTCGACGACATGCCGGTGGTCGTCGTGTCCATCGACGAATTGCCCACTGACATGAAGCCCTGTCACGTCCGGTCCAAGGGCCTGGAACGCGGCGTGTTCGTGCGCACGCACGACGGTCTGCGTCGGATGACGACCTACGAGATCCACCTGTTGCTGGCGTCGCGTGGTCAGCCGCGGGACGATCGCGCGCCCGTGCCGGGAAGCGGCGTCGCGGACCTTGACCGCGCTCTCGTCGACCTGCTGATCGAGAAGCTTCGTGCCGATCGTGGCCCGACCTTCCGGGATGCGCCGGAAGCGGAGATCCTGGACTACGTGGGGGTGACCGTTACCGACGGCGGTGACACCCTCCTGACTCTCGCCGGGCTGCTCGCGCTCGGACGCTACCCGCAGCGCTATTTCCCGCAACTCGACATCACGTTCGTAGCCTATCCCGATGTGACGGGCGAACCGTTGAGGGACGGCACCCGGTTTCTGGACAATCAGTCGATCGACGGCTCGATTCCGACCATGTTGTCCATGGCGCTCGCAACGATGCGACGAAACATGAAACGCCGCGGCATCGTCGTCGGCATAGGACGCGAGGATCGCTGGGATTACCCCGAAGAGGTCATTCGCGAACTCATCGTGAACGCGCTGATGCACCGCGACTACCACCCGATGGCGCACGGCACCCAGGTTCGCATGAGCCTCTATCCGGACAGGCTCGAGATCTCGAACCCGGGCGGCTTCCACGGACCCATCGCCAAGGACAGCTTGATGGTCGAGACGGTCGATTCCATCTCGCGCAACGCAACGCTTGCCAAGCTCCTGGAAGCCGTGCGCACACCGGTCGATCGTCGGATCATCGCCGAGAATCGAGGCACAGGGCTCGTCGTGGCGGCCACGCTGCTACGCCGCGTCGGCATGAGCCCACCGGAGCTCGTCGATCGCCTGCACCGGCTCACCGCCACACTGTCGAACGACGGTCTACTCGACGAAGACACCCTCCGGTGGCTCGAAACCATGGATAACCGTTCGCTGAACGAGCGTCAGCGGCTCGCACTCGCCTTTGCCCGTCGTCAGGGCGTCATCGACAACCGGAGATACCGCACCGTCACCGGGTGCGATGCCGCGGCGGCCACGCGCGAACTCGCAGGCCTTGCAGCGAGCGGGTTTCTCGAGAAGCGTGGTGATCGGAGCGGAACAACCTGGGCGCTGGCCCGCGATCTAGCGCCACAACCCTCGAAAAACACGTCGGACCTGTCTCATGCGCCCGTGCCGGAACAGCGACGGCACAGGGATCGGCGCGAGCTGATCCTCGAGGTCTTGAAACGAGGTTCGGCGTCATCTGCCGAGATCGCCGGTGCCGTGGGCGTGGGGCAGAGAGGTGCCCAGAACTGGCTGATGAGGATGGAAGCCGAGGGCACGGTCGAGCGTACCGAGACGCTTCGCACGAGTCGCAGGAATCGATGGCAGTTGCGGCCGGCTGATGACGTGTAGGTTGTAATATTCGTGAGATCGGCTCCCGAGCGACTCGTGCACGCGAACGGCAAGTGAAAGCGAGGCGACCTCGTACTTACTAAGCCGAACCTAAGTTAGATCATAGGGGCAGGAGTGGTAGTTCTTCCCGCGGTGACGATTTGGCATACAGACAATGGCTTTCCTCGAAGAAGCTTCGAATCAGTTTTCCGGACCGGCTCAGCCATTCCATGTGCTCGTGCGCCATGCGCTTGAG
>ENA-ORXT01002095-ORXT01002095.1-marine-metagenome-genome-assembly--contig:-NODE-2095-length-24866-cov-6.468071_pt1 | contig 24866 bp, 21 predicted proteins | sample MGYA00237868_ERZ511482 | MGnify/ENA metagenome assembly ERZ511482
GCTGACAGTGATCAACGACGAAGGCGGGCAGCATTGCGAGATTGTCGCAAGCGATAACAAGGGCCAGATTGATGCGGGTCTGATCGGCGCTGTGGCCAATGGTGACGCGGGCGGAATGCGCAGCTTGCTGGACAGCTATGATCTGTCGTTGCGCAGCTTGCGGATGGGGCTGGACGCGCGCAAGATCGATATGGCAACAGCACAAGCCGTGCATCTGTTCGAGGCCACGACACCTGCCAAGACCGAGGCCAGCTTTACCGTCACGCGCAAAGGCGCTGTGATTATCGCCGCGACAGGCCGTGCGATGAATGCAGAGACGCAAGATACCGCGACGCCGCTGACGGTGATGGTCAAGCGCGCTGTGATCAAAACGCATACCAAGTTTGCCTTGCCCGATCCGCTGGCGGACCCTTTGGCCGATATTCGGGTGCACAGCCAGACCGCAGAGGCCTATTTTGTAAAGGCAGGCGACTACATCCAGATTTTGGATGTGGATGGGCAGCAATGTACCGACTTTGAATGTTTTAGCGCGCGCAAGCTGGACAAAGGGATAGAACATGCGCTGGACGTGACCACTACGCGGACGCTGATGGGGCATGCTTATCCGATGCCCGGATTACATGCCAAATACTACGATCAGGAAATGCAGCCATTGGTCGAAGTGGTGCAAGATACCTGCGGGCGGCACGATGCGTTTGCGCTGGCGTGTAGTGCGAAATATTACGACGATATGGGATATCCGGGACACATTAATTGTTCGGAAAATTTCAACCACGCGCTGGCTGATTTTAATGTTGGTGGCAGACCCGGTTGGATGGCGATCAATTTCTTTTTCAACACGTTTCTGGACGATCATGCGGTGATGTATTCGGACACGCCGTGGTCACGCCCGGGTGATTATGTGCTGCTGCGCGCCTTGACCGATATTGTCTGCGTCAGTTCTGCGTGTCCCGATGATACGACCGCGGCGAACGGCTGGAACCCCACCGATATTCACGTCCGCACCTATAGCGGGACAGAGACATTTCAGCGGGCGTGTGCGTTTCGCGCGACCCCAAATGCAGAGGCCAAGATGACCAAGCAAACCGGTTTCCACGATAGTTTTGCGCAACACACGCGCAACTTTATCGAATACAACGGCTATTGGTTGGCAAGCTGTTTTGCCACCGCAGGCCCGATCGAAGAATACCATGCCTGCCGCGACGCGTGTGTGATCATGGACCTGTCGCCCTTGCGCAAATTCGAGATTACCGGACCCGATGCCGAGGCATTGTGCCAATACGTCTTCACCCGCAACATGAAGACGCTGGCGGCGGGCGGCGTGGTCTACACGGCGATGTGCTACGAGCATGGCGGCATGATCGACGACGGGACCGTCTTTCGCCTCGCCCGCGACAATTTCCGCTGGATCGGCGGGTCGGATTACGGCGGCGAATGGATGCGTGAACAGGCCGGGAAGCTGGGCCTGAAGGTGCTGATCCGCTCCTCGACCGACCAGCTCCACAACGTCGCGGTACAGGGACCGGAAAGCCGCGACCTGCTGCGCAAGATCGTCTGGACGGCCCCGCATAACCCCCAGTTCGATCAGCTTGCATGGTTCCGCTTCACCCCCGCGCGGCTGCATGGCGAGAGCGGGGCGCCCTTCGTCGTCTCGCGCACCGGCTATACCGGCGAACTCGGCTACGAGATCATGTGTCACCCGAAGGATTGCACCGAAATCTTCGACGCGATCCGGGAAGCCGGACAGGATCACGGCATCAGGCCGATGGGGCTGGAGGCGCTCGACATGGTGCGGATCGAGGCGGGGCTGATCTTCGCCGGGTATGATTTTTCCGACCAGACGGACCCGTTCGAGGCGGGGATCGGCTTCACGGTCCCGCTGAAATCCAAGCAGGACGACTTCATCGGTCGCGATGCCCTCATTCGCCGCAAGGAACACCCGGCGCGCAAGATGGTCGGGCTGGTGATCGACGGGAATGTCGATGCGGTCCACGGCGATTGCGTTCATGTCGGCCGGGCGCAGATCGGGGAAATCACCTCCTCGATGCGCTCGCCGCTGCTGGGCCGGAACATCGCGCTGGCCCGCGTGGATGTCGCGCACGCGGAGGTCGGCACGGCGGTCGAGATCGGCAAGCTGGACGGCCACCAGAAGCGCCTGCCCGCCACCATCACGCCCTTCGCCCATTACGATCCGAAGAAGGAGCGGCCCCGGTCGTGAAGGGCCGGGCGCTCTCCCTCGCGCTCGCGGCCTTCGCCACCCCGGCGATCGGGGCCGATGCGGGGTCGTGGCCGTGTCCCTGAAAGACAAGATCGCGCTCGACGAGAGCTACATTTTCCTGCGCATCGAGACACGGCCCGACCGGGATCAGTTCTCCAGATAGACCGCCAGCGTATCGTCGAGCGCGTCTTTCCACGGCGTATGATGCTTCGGTGCCATCGTCCCCGTCATCACCGATTTGTAGCCGTTGTCGCGGAAGGTCATGATGCCCGCCTTCTTGTGGCCCTTCCACTGCTTGAACGCCTGACACGCCCCCTCGACATCGAAACTCGGGTAATCCGTCTCGTCGATCAGTTCCCTGATGTAATCGCCCTGATACCAGATCGCGTCGTAGTCATCCGCCCCCGCATCCTCGCGCGCCACGCGGTCGGTCACGTCGGCGTGCATCGTCGCCGCATCCGGCATCGCGATCCGGCCCATGATCGCGTCGCGCACCCACCATGCCTGGGCGTCGAACATGTTGAAGGTGAACCACTGGTCCTGCATCCCCAGATAGAAGAGGGCGGGATTGTCCACGAAGGCCACGCCCTTGTACAGGTCGGCGGTGGCGAGGCGGTTGGCGGTCTTGAGGCGCAGGTCTTCGGCCATGAACGGGAAGTGATGCCGATAGCCGGTGCACAGGATAATGGCATCGACATCGCGGGTCGTGCCGTCCTTGAAGTGGGCGGTATTGCCGACCACCCGGGTCAGCAGCGGCACCTCCGCCCAGTTGTCGGGCCAGTCGTAGCCCATGGCCGCCGTGCGGTGGCTGACGGTGATCGATTTCGCCCCGTATTTCCAGCATTGCGAGCCGATATCCTCCGCCGAATACGACGTTCCGATGATCAGGATGTCCTGATCCTCGAATTCCATCGCATCGCGGAAATCATGGGCATGCAGCACGCGGCCCTTGAAGGTGTCGAAGCCCTCGAATTCCGGCACGTTGGGCGTGGAGAAATGCCCGGATGCGCAAATCACGTGGTCGAATTCCTCGGTATATTCGCGATCCTCGGGCAGGTTCTTGACCGTGACCGAGAATTTCCCCCCTTCGAACTCGACCCGACGCACCGCCGTCTCGAACCGTATCCAGTCGCGCACCCCGGCCTTCTTCACGCGCCCCTCGATATAGTCGAACAGGACGGCGCGGGGGGGATAGCTGGCGATCTGCTTGCCGAAATGCTCCTCGAAGGAATAATCCGCGAATTCGAGGCCCTCCTTCGGCCCGTTGGACCACAGGTAGCGATACATCGACCCGTGCACCGGCTCGCCATACTGGTCGACGCCCGTGCGCCACGTGTACTTCCACAAGCCCCCCCAGTCGTCCTGCTTCTCGAAGCACACGATCTCGGGGATCTCCTCGCCGGCGGCCCGGGCCGACTGGAAGGCGCGGAGCTGGGCGAGGCCCGAAGGCCCGGCGCCGATGATGGCGACACGTTTCGTCATGGGGTGCGGTCCTCTCTTCGGGGCGTCAGATATCGAGCGTGTTGTCCTTTTCCCACCGGGAGAAATGGGAGGTGAAATCGTTCCATTCGGCCGTCTTCATCTTGATGAAGGCGGCGGAAAATTCCTCGCCCATCATCGCCTTGAGGCCCGCATCGGCATCGTATTCGCGCAGGGCATCGAGCATGTTGAGCGGCAGTTTCGGCGCGTCCTTCACCGTGTGCCCCTCGGCATACATGTCGATATCGTGGCGCGGGCCGGGGTCCGCCTTCGAGCGCACGCCCGACAGGCCCGCCGCGATGATGACGGCTTGCAGCAGATAGGGGTTCACGGCCCCGTCGGGCAGGCGCAGTTCGAACCGCCCCGGTCCCGGTACGCGCACCATGTGCGTGCGGTTGTTGCCGGTCCACGTGACGGTATTGGGTGCCCATGTCGCGCCCGACATCGTGCGCGGGGCGTTGATGCGCTTGTAGCTGTTGACGGTGGGGTTCGTGATCGCGGCCAGCGCGCTGGCATGCTTCATGATGCCGCCGAGGAAATGCGCGCCCTTTTCGGACAGGCCCAGTTCGCCCGCCGGGCCGCTCCCCTTTTCCGTGGCGAAGACGTTGGTTTTCGCGCCATCCCCCGGCGCATCCCAGACCGAGATATGCGCGTGGCACCCGTTTCCCGTCAGCCCCTCGACGGGCTTGGGCATGAAGGTCGCGCGGAAGCCGTGCTTTTCGGCGACGCTCTTGGTCATGAACTTGAAGAAGCTGTGCTTGTCGGCGGTGCGCAGCGCATCGTCGAATTCCCAGTTCATCTCGAACTGGCCGTTCGCGTCCTCGTGGTCGTTCTGGTACGGTCCCCAGCCCATCTCCAGCATGTAATCGCAGATTTCGCGCACCACGTCGTAGCGGCGCATCACCGCCTGCTGGTCGTAGCAGGGTTTCGCGGCGGTATCGAAGGGGTCGGAAATCTCGGAGCCTTCGGGGGTGAGGAGGAAGAATTCGGCCTCGATCCCGGTCTTGACGTGCATGCCCTCACCGGCGGCTTCCGCGATCAGGCGGCGCAGCACGTTGCGCGGTGCCTGCGCCACGTCCTCGCCCTCCATCACGCAGTTGCCCGCGACCCAGGCGACCTCCGGCTTCCACGGAAGCTGGATCACCGAAGAGGGGTCCGGCACGGCCAGCATGTCGGGATGCGCAGGGGTCATGTCGAGATAGGTGGCGAAGCCCGCAAACCCCGCCCCGTCCTCCTGCATGTCCGCGATCGCTTGCGCCGGGACCAGCTTGGCCCGCTGTCCGCCGAACAGGTCGGTGAACGAGATCATGAAATACTTGACGCCGTTATCGGCGGCGAATTTGGCGAGATCGATGGTCATTTTGGTCCCCTCCGGTTTTTCAACGTGTCCTGCCCCGGACGCGCCGCGCAGCGGTTGATCCGGGGCCTCCTTCAACGAAGCGCAACCTTTGGAGCCGATGCGCATAGCGATAGAAGACCCCGGATCAAGTCCGGGGCAGCATCTTCCTAATACCCCGCACCCGGCTTGCCCGGATACCAGTCCGTTCCCGCCAACGGAATCTTCGCCATGGCGGCGGCTTCCAGTGTCAGGGCGCACAGATCCTCGGGTTCGAGGTTGTGCAGGTGGCTCTTGCCGCAGGCCCGCGCGATGGTCTGGGCCTCCAGCGTCATGACCTTCAGATAGTTGTTCAGCCGTCGCCCCCCCTCGACCGGATCGAACCGGGCCATCAGTTCCGGGTCCTGGGTCGTGATGCCCGCCGGGTCGTTGCCCTCGTGCCAGTCGTCATAGGCCCCGGCGGTGGTGCCGAGTGCATTGTACTCGGCCTCCCAGCGCGGGTCGTTGTCGCCCAGAGCGATCAGCGCCGCCGTGCCGATGGCCACCGCATCCGCGCCCATGGCCATGCATTTCGCCACGTCGGCCCCGGTCCGCACCCCGCCCGACACGATCAACTGCACCTCGCGGTGCATTCCCATGTCCTGCAAGGCGCGCACGGCTTCGCGGATGCAGGCGAGGATCGGCTGGCCGACATTCTCGATGAACACGTCCTGCGTCGCCGCCGTGCCGCCCTGCATCCCGTCGAGCACGACCACATCGGCCCCCGCCTTCACCGCCAGCGTGGTATCGAAATAGGGGCGCGAGCCGCCGATCTTGATGTAGATCGGCTTTTCCCAACCCGTGATCTCGCGCAATTCCAGAATCTTGATCTCCAGATCGTCCGGCCCGGTCCAGTCGGGGTGGCGACAGGCGGAGCGTTGGTCGATGCCCTTGGGCAGGTTGCGCATCTCGGCCACCCGGTCGGAGATCTTCTGCCCCAGCAGCATCCCGCCGCCCCCGGGCTTGGCCCCCTGACCCACGACGATCTCGATCGCGTCGCAGCGGCGCAGGTCGTCGGGGTTCATGCCGTAGCGCGACGGCAGGTATTGGTAGACCAGCTTGTCCGAATGGCCGCGCTCCTCCTCGGTCATCCCCCCGTCGCCGGTGGTGGTCGAGGTGCCCGCCAGCGTCGCCCCGCGCCCCAGCGCCTCCTTCGCCGGGCCGGACAGCGCGCCGAAGCTCATCCCCGCGATGGTGACGGGGATGTCCAGCTCGATGGGTTTGGACGCATGGCGCGTGCCGAGCGTGACGGAAGTGTCGCACCGCTCGCGATATCCTTCCAGCGGATAACGGGAGATCGACGCGCCGAGGAACAATAGATCGTCGAAATGCGGCACCTTGCGTTTCGCCCCGCCGCCGCGAATGTCATAGATGCCCGTCGCCGCCGCGCGCCGGATTTCCGCGTTGATCGGGTTGGTGAAGGTCGCGGACTGGATGGGCACCGTTCGGGGGGCGCCATGCGTGTTGTCGTCTTTCATGCGGGCGCTCCGTCAGTATGCGTTGTCGATGTTGAAAGTGTAGAGCTGGCGGGCCGAGCCGTAGCGTCGGAACTCCTCCGGCTTCGCATCGCATCCGCCCCGTTCGAGCAGGCCCCGCAGCGCGTCGATATGTTCGGGCCGCATCTCCTTCTCGATGCAGTCGGCCCCCAGCGACCTGACCGACCCGCGCACGAAGATCTTCGCCTCGTAGAGCGAATCCCCCAGCGCTTCCCCCGCATCGCCGCAGACGACGAGATGGCCGGACTGGGCCATGAACGCGCTCATATGCCCGATATTGCCGTGGACGACGATGTCGATGCCCTTCATCGAGATGCCGCAGCGCGACGAGGCATTGCCCTTGATGACCAGCGTGCCGCCATGCCCGGTCGCGCCCGCGTATTGCGAGGCATCCCCTTCGATCACGACCGTGCCGCTCATCATGTTCTCGGCCACGCCGGGACCGACGGAGCCGTGCACGTTGATGGTCGCCTGCTTGTTCATCCCGCCGCAATAATAGCCGGTCGAGCCTTTCACCGTCACTTCGATGGGGGCATCGAGGCCGACCGCGATGGCATGGCTCCCGCGCGGGTTGATGACCTCCCATGCGGTCTGGTTCGTGTCGTTCGCCTGCGCGTGCAGCGTGGCGTTGAGCTGGCGCAATCCCTGCGCCTCAAGATCGAAGGTCTGCATCTAGGCGGCTTTCTCATGGGCGACCGGGGGCGCGTTGTGGCTCCAGAAATAGACGGTGGCCGGTTCCGGCTCCCATACGCGGGCCGTCTCGATACCGGGCAGGTCGACGAGCGCGCGGTATTCCGAGCCGAAGGCGACGTACCGCTCCGTCTCGGCCATCACGGCGGGCTTGCAGGCGATGGGGTCGCGCACCACGCCGAACCCGTCCTTCGTGCCGACGACGAACGTGAAGAACCCGTCCAGATCGACCAGCGAGGATTCCAGCGCCTCGCCCAGGGTCGCCCCCTGCATCATCCGCCACGTCAGATAGGCCGCGCCCACCTCCGTGTCGTTCTCCGTCTCGATATGCACGCCCTCGCGGCGCAGCTTGCGGCGCAGGGAATTGTGATTCGAGAGCGAGCCGTTATGCACGAGGCACTGGTCCGGTCCCGTATTGAACGGATGCGCGCCCATGGTCGTGACCGCCGATTCGGTGGCCATGCGCGTATGGCCGATGCCGTGGGTGCCGCTCATCCCGCGCAGGTCGAAGCGCGCGGCGACATCCTTCGGCAGACCCACTTCCTTGTAGATTTCGAGCGTCTCGCCCCGGCCCATCGTCTTCAGGGACGGGCGGATTTCCGACAGGGCCGCGCGGGCCGCATCGATCTCGCCCTTGCCGATTTCCAGCACGGCATGGGTATCGCGCACCGTCATGGATACAGGCCCGCCCAGCCGTTCGGCCAAGGCGGAATCGAGGCCGGGAAAGTCGTCACCCGGCGCGTCCGACTGCACCGTCAGCTTGGCGCGGCCTTCGGTTCCGGCCCCGTAAAGCGCGATCCCCGCCGAATCGGGGCCGCGATCCGTCATGGTGACGAGCATGTCCGTCAGCATGTCGCCCAGGCGCGGCTCCAGCGATTTATCCTTGAGAAACAATCCAACGATGCCGCACACGATCATGCCCTCCCTGAAAGCTTTGAGTGATTTGCCCGAACGCTAGCACCGTTTTTCACCGCGCTCAATAAAAGGAAACTTTTTTTCCCATCAGTGCAAAAGGCACTGGCAAGATCGGATCTTTCATGGTTCATTTCAGACGCTTCAGTATTGGGGCGCGTGTCTTCGATGCGTTGAAGTTGCGCATATGGAATGCAGACATCAGGGGGTAGAGCCGTGGAAGAACAGATTGCGGAACTTTCCGCGCAAGTCGCCGCGTTACAGGCGAGCAGTGCGGGCAAGGTCACGAATACGATGTTCGCGGAGACCTTCTACTACCTTTCCATCCCCCTGATGATCCTCATCCACGCGGGGTTCCTCGCCTACGAGATGGGCGCGTCACGGCTCAAGAACGTTCTGTCCTCGGGCGTCAAGAATATCCTCGCCTTCGCCTTCGTCATCCCGACCTTCTACTTCTTCGGCTGGTGGGTGTACTGGGGCTTTCCCACGGGCCTGCCCGGTGAGGCCGGTCCCGCCGGCATTTCGGGCGTCGAATACGCCAATTCCATCGCCTGGGGCTGGGGCGAGAGCGCGGCCTTCATGGGGCCGAACATCGCGGATCAGGCGTCCGGCGTCTTCTTCGGTGCCTTCGCCCTCTTCGCCGCCACCACCGCCTCGATCATGTCGGGCGCGGTGATCGAGCGAATCCAGACGGTCGGGTTCGTCATCCTCGCGGTCGTGCTCGGCTCCTTCGCCTGGGTCGTGGCGGCCGCCTGGGGCTGGCATGCCGACGGCTGGCTGGTCACGAAATTCGGGCTGCACGATTTCGGCGCGGCGGGCCTTGTCCACGCGGTTGCGGGCTTCTTCGCGCTCGGCGTGCTCATCAACCTCGGGCCGCGCATCGGCAAGTTCAACGCGGATGGCAGCGCCAACCACATCGCGGGCCACAACATGCCCCTGACGGTCACGGGCCTGATGCTCATCATCGTCGGTTTCTGGGGCTTCCTGATGGCCTGCGTCATCGTGCCGGGCGAGGCGTGGAGCTGGTTCGCGGACAAGCCGTCGACCATCTACGGCACGCCGATCACGCTGTCGGCCCTGTCCTTCAACATCCTGATGGCGGTCGCGGGCGGCATCATCGGCGCATGGGTCATGACGCGCGATCCGTTCTGGATGATGTCGGGCGCGCTGGCGGGGATCATCTCGACGGCTTCGGGTCTCGACCTCTACTTTCCGGCGCTGGCCTTCATCGTCGCCTTCTCGGCGGGGATCATCCTGAAGCCCTGCGCCGACTTCCTCGAAAAGCGCGGCATCGACGATGCGGTCGGGGCGGTCACGGTCCACGGCACCATCGGCCTTTTCGGCATGGTGATGCTCGGCGTCTTCGCCTCCGGCTATCCGGCGTTGCAGGGCGCGGCGGGCGAAGTGGCGACGATCTCGCTGGTGGGCCAGATCGTCGGCGCGGTCGTGTTCTTCCTGCTCGGCTTCGTGCCCGGCTACGTCTGTTCGCTGATCCTCAGGATGGCCGGGATGCTGCGCATTCCGCAGGGCGCCGAACTGGCGGGCATGGACCGCGTGAAGGTACCGGCGGAAGGCTACCCCGAGGGCATTCCCGCCCCCGCCGTCGTCCTCGACCCGGCGGAGTGAAAACCGGCGCTCCTTAGAACAGGGGGCGCTTCGCAATATTGACGAAGCAAGGAGAGAACCATGGGATTCCCCTACGAAGAAGCGAGCTGGTCGGTGGTGGACGGCGCGATGTTCATGGGATGGGGCGGGGCGATGCCCGGTCTCTACACCCTGATCGCGGCGATTATCTGCGTTGCCGTGCTGGTCTTCGGTCACAGGACCGAAATGAACAAGGCCCGTCAGTTCGACTGACACGGAGCATGGCGGGGCTGCCGAAAGCCCCGCCATGCTCTGCCTTGCCTGGCAGGAAATAAAGTTGCCCTGTATTCTTGCAATCCAAAGCCGGATGCGGCTCAATACGGACAACGAACGATAGAAATCGACGAGGGGAACGGGATGGCCATCATCTGGAGAACGTCGGCGCTGGCCGAACGGCACGCGAAGATCGGGGGCGAGCTGGAGGACTGGAACGGCATGGGCACCGCGTGGTTCTACGACCACACGCCCGAACGCGCGAAGGCCGATTACGAGGCGATCCGGACCAGGGCCGGTCTGATGGATGTTTCCGGCCTCAAGAAGATGCATGTCGTCGGCCCGCACGCCGCCGCCGTGATCGACCGGGTCACCACCCGCAACGTCGACAAGATCATGCCGGGCCGCTCCGTCTATGCCTGTATGCTCAATCCCGAGGGCAAGTTCATCGACGATTGCGTGATCTACCGCCTGTCGGTCAATCACTGGATGGTCGTGCATGGCACCGGCACGGGGATGGAGCAACTGACCGCCGCTGCCGCAGGCAAGAACGTCGCCGTCATCTTCGACGACGACCTGCACGACCTGTCGCTGCAAGGCCCGGTCGCCGTCGATTTCCTCGCCGAGCATGTCGAGGGTATCCGCGACCTGGCGTATTTCGGGATCATGCAGACGAAACTGTTCGGCTGCCCCGTCATGATCTCGCGCACAGGCTATACCGGCGAGCGCGGTTACGAGATCTTCTGCGAAGCGCGCCATGCGACGACCTTGTGGGACAATATCCTGAGCGAGGGCGAGGCCATGGGCATCCGGCCCGTCCAGTTCTCGACCCTCGATCTGCTGCGTACCGAGAGCTACCTGCTGTTCTATCCCGGCGACAATTCCGAGACGTACCCGTTCGAGGATGGCTCGCCTGCCGGGGACACGCTCTGGGAACTGGGTCTCGACTTCACGGTCTCGCCGGGCAAGACGGGGTTCGTGGGGGCCGAGAACCACTATGCGCTGGAGGGCAAGGAGCGGTTCAGGATCTACGGCGTGAAGCTGGAGGGGACCACCCCGGCGGACGAGGGCGCGGATCTGTTGCAGGATGGCGAGAAGATCGGCGTCGTCACCTACGGCATGAATTCCGAGATCAACGGCCACAATGTCGGCATCGCCCGGATGCCTGTCGACTGCGCCGTACCCGGTACCAAGCTGACCGTGCGCAACGCAGACGGCACCGAAATCGCGGCCGAGGCAGGCGAAATGCCGTTCTACGATTCGGACAAGTCGATCCGCATGGCCAAGGGCTGATTTCAAATACGGGAAGCGGTGCGCCGCTTCCCCTTCATGGCCCGAACGAGGACCAGATGTCGAAATTCGAATTTCCACCGTCGATCAGGAGCCGCCCGGTCTGGGGCACGCTGGAGGCGCGCGCGGGCAAGCACCACCTGATGATCGCGGATGCCGACGGGGCCGAGGCGATCCTGGGCATCGCGACGCCCGACCTGATGGCCGGGGCGCATGTCATCTACATTCCGCGCGGGGCAAGCCATGCCGATGCGCTGCGCGCGCTGAACCCCGCGCAGTTCTACGAAGGGCCGTCCTACCCCGCCGCCGTGACGCGCATCGAGCGGGTGTTGCAGGACGCGCATATGGGGTTGCAGGTCTACCTGACCGGGACCGAAGGGTTGATGGGGCAGGCGATGCATCTGGCCATGCAGGCGGGCATCCCCCACACCGCCATCCAGACCGAGCATCGCGGATCGGTCGCCCGGCGGATGCAATGCGTGCATTGCAAGGGCATCACCGAGGATGTGGAAACCGATCCCTTCGTCTGCGGCCATTGCGGGCTGAACCTGTTCGTGCGCGACCATTACTCGCGTCGCCTAGCGGCCTATCAGGGGGTCTGCATCGATGCCGAGGATCCCGGCAACGTGCCGGAACCGAAAGGGATATACGAATGAGCGGCGCTGAAAAGATCGCGGTGCGCGTGACCGATATCGTCCCGCTGAACGAGCTGGTCACGCGGTTCCGGTTCGAGCCGGTGGATGGCGGATTGCTGCCGACGTTCTCGGGCGGCGCGCATACGGTGGTGGAGATGCGGGACGGCGACATCACCCGTCTGAACCCCTATTCGCTGATGTCCGACCCGTTCGACCGCAGCGCCTACACGATTTCGGTACGGCGAGACGATGCGGGGCGGGGCGGCTCGAAATTCCTGCACGAGAAAGTGCAAATCGGCGACGAGATGACCGTCTCGAACCCCGTCAACCTCTTCTCCCTCGACCTGCGCGCGAAGAAACACCTGATGATCGCGGGCGGCATCGGCATCACGCCGTTTCTCGCGCAGATCAAGCAGCTCGACCGCGCGCACGGCACCTGGGAACTGCACTATGCCTGCCGGTCGGAGGCGCTCGGCTCCTATGTCGACTACCTGACGGGTACCCATCCGAACGATGTGCACGTCTATTACGACGACCGGGACCAGACCATCGACCTCGACACCCTGCTCGACGGCCAGCCGCTCGGCACCCATGTCTATGTCTGCGGACCCAAAGGGATGATCGACTGGGTGCGCGGCAAGGCGCACGGGATGGGATGGCCGCGCGAGGCGATCCACTACGAGGAATTCCTCGCCCCCAAGCCCGGAAAGCCCTTCGAGGTGAAGCTGGCCCTCTCCAACAAGGTCGTGCAGGTCGGCGAGAACGAAAGCCTGCTCGAAGCCATCGAGCGGGCCGGAATCGATGCGCCGTATCTGTGCCGGGGCGGGGCCTGCGGGCAATGCGAGACGGCGGTGGTGCAGGCGAACGGCGAGATCGTGCACCGCGACCACTGGCTCGAAGACGATGAAAAAGCGAGCGATACCAAGATCATGCCCTGCGTCTCGCGTTTCGAGGGCAAGACCCTCGTACTGGACCGATAAGGATTCACGCCCATGAGCATCCAGTTCCATAAAGAGACGTTTCGCGGCGACTACTCGTTCCACAATTCCGAACGCGCCATCAGACGCTTCCCGTTTCCGTTCGACAAGGACAGCTACATGTACGCCGTGAACATGGAGCAGCATCGCGGCGGCCCGGCGGACAGCGTCTACGAGAAACGCTTCGACGTGGACGAGCATTACATCGCCGAGATGGAGGACCGCGCCCTCGTGCTGGCCGACGATCCGCTGCGCTGCCAGTCCCTGCCGCACATGACGCTGGCGGGGTGGGATCTGCTCGAACTGATCATGGTGTCCAAATCCGAGGACTACCCCGACCTGTTCGAACTGCACCGGGATGGCGACAAGTGGCGGTGGATCAACCGACCGCTCGGCATCGACGACAGCTTCACCTTCATGGACGAGACCACGCTGCCCTATGGCCCGATGGAGTACATCACGCGCCAGACCCAGGGCGATTTCTGCGTGCTGGACCAGCGCGACGACAACCTGTGGATGGACGCGGGGACGGTGACGACCCAGGCGGACTGGTCGCTCGACTTCGACATCGGGATGAACTTCTTCGAGTGGCACGCTCCGGTGCCGCTGGCCCACGAGAAAGGCATCTTCGTCCGCGCGCTGAAGTTCCTGCTGAACATCCAGCAGGGCGCGCCCGCGCGGCGGCTCAACTGGACCATGACGGTCAATCCGCTGCTCGATACCAGCCCCGAGAACTACCATAAATGGGGCATCCAGAAGACGACCCTGACGCCGGAGAACATCGGCACGAAGCAGCACCTGCGGGTGGAGTTGCAGACCTTCTTCCGCCTGCCGCGCTCCAACGCCCTGGTCTTCCCGATCCGCTGCTACCTGTGTTCCTTCGACGACCTGATGACCGTGCCCAAATGGGGCCGCCGCCTGCACCGCGTCATCCGCGACCTGCCCGACGAGCTGGCCACCTACAAGGGCTTCATCGACAACCGCCCGATGATGCTCGACTACCTGTCGCGCCACGACGACGGCCAGCCGACGAGCAACGGCATCTGGCCCGATCTGGAGACGGAACCGCCTTTGAAGAAGGGCTGAAGCAGGAAATCAAACATCCGGTTTATCGAGAATCGCCCATACTATGAAAGCCTTGCGGTGTTTTTCGGATTCCGCATCATAGGCAGTCATTGCGCAATGCGCATCGGCAATATGGCTCAGGACATCCGCTTTACTGAAGGCCGACCCGACATCGTAATCCGCATCGTGTCTGTGTTTTTGTAAAGTACAGAATGTATTGGCGAAATCTACGAGATCGGAGGGAAAACCCCAGTCGGAGTTTTGAGCATAACCGAGGCGTTTCTTCAGAACCTTATGAGGAATGGAGCGCATCAGATGCGCTTTGGCTCTTTTCAGTTCAACATCCGGACCGCCTATCAACAGATCCGAAGCCGAGCAGCAGACATGTTGAAAAATCGCATAATACGTGGTGCTTATGGCTCTGGCACAATGAGACGGTGTCGGGTCGTCTTCCGCGACCAATGTTCTTGCTGCATCCAACAGACTCCAACTGTCGAATGCCATCAGCAGGTACTTGCAACGGGCTGGCCTTCCGGCAAATTATGATAGATGTAGGGAAACCTCGAATCGCCGCGTCCGGCCAGTAGCCGACGCACTTCGTAAAGCATGCGGGCATTGTTCTCCGAACGTATCGGCACGTCGGAAGGAGCATAGCGCAGATCAATCAAAAGATGCGCTTCACCTTCATGATCGTAACTTTCAACCAATCCACATACAGTGACATCCTGATCGGAAACGGCAGTCCGAATCACAGCCTGGATCTCTTGCGCAAGCTGGTCGTCGGTTATGTGGTCAACTGGAATGTCCATGGGCTGCTCTCCGGTTTCATGGTTGGAAGATAACCGTCAGGTACTTTGTTTTCCAGAACTTCACGTCGTCTGCGGATAGCTGATGACCGACAGATACCGGGCGGGCAGGGTGACGAGGCGTTCGGGGCCATGCGGCGCGTCGGCGTCGAAAAAGAGGGTATCGCCGGGTTCGAGTGCATAGATCGCGTCGCCGTGCCGGTAATCCACCTCGCCCTCCAGCATGTAGATCGTCTCGATCCCGCCATGCTGGAACGTGGGGAAGATGTCGGATTCAGCGGTCAGGGTGATGAGGTACGGCTCGACGATCACGCCCGAGGCGTTCGAGCCGATATGACCGAGCAGGTTGTACTGATGGTTCGCCCGCGTGCCCGCCCGGTCGATCTCGACCCCTTCGCCCGATTTCGTGTGCACCGCCTCGCGGCTTTCCTCGAACCGGCGGAAGAAACTGGTGAGGGGGACGGACAGGACGTTGGCCAGCGTCTGGAGCGTCGAGAGGGAAGGGGAAGTGTTGCCGTTCTCGATCTTCGAGAGCATGCCGATGGAAAGGCCGGTGAGTTGGGCCAGTTCCGCGACCGTGATTTCCTGTTGTCTGCGATAGGCGCGAACCTCGCGTCCGATGGCGACTTCGAGCACCTTCTCCCGTTCGCCCGCCTTGACGCTGTGAGGGTCCTGCCGGAGTTTCGCGCCGCGCTCTTCGGGGGCCTTCTTCTTCGGGGGCGTTTCCGGGGTCATCTGCATATCCGTTCGGGCTGCGCGGGGGGATGGTGATGATGGCATCGACCGGGCTTTTGTGTAGCGATAATCTTCCCGGGAGTGAAACGGTCATGGTCGATGACGATGGTTTGCATATCGGTTTCCTGTTGTTTCCGGGGTTTCCGACGGCATGCCTGACCTCGATGGTCGAGCCGCTGCGGGGGGCGAACGAGGTCACCGGGCACGAGGCCTTTCTCTGGACGCCGTCGGCGGAAGAACCGGACCGCGTCACCGCGAGCGCGGAGGTGGGTGCCGCGCCGGCCGATGCGCCCCCGATGATCGCCCATTACCGTACCGCCTTCGGCCGCACCCCGGCGCAGGACCGGCTGCGCGCCAACCGGTTCCGGGTCGAGGAGAACGTGCCCGTTTCCACCATCTGACGGCGCCGCGCAGAACAAGGATCACTCATTGCAAGAAAAATTCTTGATTGTCAGGAAAATCGTGCAAGAGTGCCTAGGCCGAAAACATGAAATGACAAGAGATCGCCGGAACGGCGACGATACAAAGGGGACCGGAATAATGAAGACCTTCACCACCATTCTCGCAGCAGGGGCCATGGCGGCCCTGCCGTTCGCCGTTCTGGCCGAGGACAGCAGCGACCCGATCGTCATCCCGATCCATAACTGGTCGTCGCAGATCGTCATGTCGAACGTGGTCGGACAGATCCTCGAATCCCAGGGCAACAACGTCGAATACGTCACGACCGACAGCCAGGCCGTCTACGAATCCGTGCGTCTCGGCGATGTCACGATGGAACTGGAAGTCTGGGAAGGCGCATTCGGCGCATCCTACCGCGAGGCGCTGGAGAAGGGCGGCCTCCACGATGCGGGCGACCATAACGCCGTGACGCGCGAGGACTGGTGGTACCCGATGTGGACCAAGGAAGCCTGCCCCGGCCTGCCCGACTGGAAGGCGCTGAACGAGTGCGCCGCCATCTTCGCCACCCCCGAAACGGGCGACAAGGGCCGCTATCTCGACGGTCCCGTCGACTGGCTCAAGCACGGTCAGGAGCGGGTCGCGGCCCTCGACATGGACTTCGTCGTCGTGAATGCCGGCTCCGCCGCCGCGCTCTGGGCCGAGATCGGTGCCGCCGAGGAGGACAAGACCCCGCTCGTCGTCTTCAATTGGACGCCCAACTTCGCCGAAGCCGTCTGGGAAGGCGAATTCGTCGAGTTCCCCGCATGGGAAGACGGCTGCGACAAGGACCCCGCCGTCGGTCCCAACCCCGACGAGCTGTACGATTGCGGCAACCCGCCCGACGGTTATCTGAAGAAAGCCGCATGGGACGGGATGAAGGACAAGTGGCCGAGCGCGTACGAGACGCTGACCAACGTGAACTTCACCAACGCCCAGATCGCCGAGATGGCCCGTCTGGTCGATGTCGACGAACTGGAGCCGGAAGAGGCCGCCGAGGAATGGCTCGCCGCCAATCAGGACTACGTCACCGCCATGCTTGCGGGCGACGTGCCGCAGAAGGCGATGGCGATGGATGCCGGCATGTCCGAGGAGGATATCCGCATGGAACTCGAAGCGATCCGGACGCGCATCGGCGAACTGATGGAGATGGTCGACGGCTGATCCGCGACCTGACCTTCGTACCATCTCGACGACCGGCCCTGTCCCCCTGCGGGCAGGGCTTTTTTCCATACAGACAGGATCATCCATGACCTCCGACGCCCCCGTCATCGCGGCCCGCAACGTCTGGAAACTCTTCGGGCACGATCCGAAGGGATACCTCAGGCGGATGCCGGCGGGACACGCCTATGACGCGATCCAGGCGGACGGCTATATCGCCGGGGTCAAGGACGTGTCCATCGACGTGGCGCGGGGCGAGATGCTGGTCATCATGGGCCTGTCGGGGTCTGGAAAATCGACCCTCGTGCGCTGTTTCTCGCGCCTGCACGACATCACGGGCGGCACGGTAGAGGTGGACGGGCAGGATCTGGCCAAGCTGCGCGAGCGCGACCTGATCGACCTGCGCCGCAGGAAGATGGGGATGGTGTTCCAGAGCTTCGGCCTGCTGCCGCACCGCACGGTATTGGAGAACGTGGCCTTTCCGCTGGAGATGCGCGGGCAGGACAAGCATACCCGCCGCGAGCGGGCGCTGGAGGTCGTGCGCCTCGTCGGGCTGGAGGGACGCGAGGACTACTTCCCCCGCGAGTTGTCGGGCGGCCAGCAGCAGCGCGTCGGCATCGCCCGCAGCCTCGCCATCGAACCCGACATCTGGTTCCTCGACGAACCGTTCTCCGCCCTCGACCCCCTGATCCGGCGCGAGATGCAGGATGAATTCGTGCGGTTGCAGGGGTTGCTGGGCAAGACCATCGTGTTCATCACCCATGATTTCGACGAGGCCCTGCGCCTCGCCGACCGCATCGCCATCATGAAGGACGGCGCGGTCGAGCAATGCGACACGCCGGACCGCATCGTCCTGAATCCCGCCACCGAATACGTCCGCAAGTTCACCGAAGACATCGACAAGGCCCGCGTCGTGCACGCCAGCGGCCTGATCCGCGCCGGGCTGACGGGGGAGGGCGAGCCGGTCGAGGCCGGTGCTTCCGTCCGCGACATGGCCCGCCTGCTGGTCGGCGACTCCCGCGCCGCCATCCCCGTCGCGCGGAACGGCACCGTGATCGGGGCGCTGCCGAGGGCCGACGCGCTCGACATCCTCGTCGGAGCCGCGTGATGACCGATGCAACGGTGGGGCAGGCCGTCACGAACAACAAGGTCGATGCGGGGCCGGGGATGCCGCCGCAGCGCCTCGCGCTGATCCTGGTCGGCATCGGGGTCTTTCTGACCGTCGTTCAGTATCTCGGCCTCCTCCCCGCCGCCCTGCACCGCCTGCCCGAAAGCATCATCCCGCCCTTCGCGCCCGTCCTAGATGCGGTGTTCAATTTCGTGAAGGACGATCTCGGCCTGCTGGCGTTCACCCGCTGGCTGACGGAGGGGCTGGAATGGGTGCTGAACGTCACCGGCAACCTGCTGTTCGGCAAGCGCCGCTGGCCCAATATCGGCCCCGTCCCGTGGACGGCCATCGCCGGGGTCGCGACCGTGCTCGGCTATTACCTAGGCGGTTGGCGCATGGCGCTGTTCGCGGCGGTCACCTTTACCTGGACCGCGCTGGTCGGCCAGTGGAAGATCGCGATGGAGACGATGTCCGTGCTGGTCGTCGCCGCGCCGGTCGCCTTCGTGATCGGGCTGTCGCTGGGCATCCTCGCGTGGAAATCCCGCGCTTTCAATGCCGCGATCAAGCCGATCCTGTCGGTCCTGCAAACGCTGCCCTTCTTCACCTACCTCCTCCCCGCCGTCATCTTCTTCAAGGTCGGCCCGACCGCCGGGGCCGTGGCGACGATCATCTACGCCATTCCGCCCATGATCCTGATGACGACGCTCGGCCTGCAAAAAGTCTCGCCCGAGGTGGTCGAGGCCGGAAAGATGAGCGGCTGCACCAGGTCCCAGCTCCTGCGCCATGTCTACCTGCCCGCCGCGCGGACCGAGATCCTCGTCGGCGTGAATCAGGTCATCATGCTCTGCCTCGCCATGGTCGTCCTGACCGCCTTCATCGGCATGCCGGGGCTGGGCGCGAAACTGCTGGCCATGATGGGCAGTTTCAAGCTGGGCCGCAGCTTCGAGATCGGCGTCACCATCGTCCTCCTCGCCGTCATGCTCGACCGCATGTCGAAGGCATGGGTGGTGAAGCAGCCACGGCATTTCGAGCGCGGCACGCCGTGGTGGAAGCGGCATATCGTGTTGCTGTCGGCGCTCGGTGTCTTCGTCTTCTTCTGCATCGTCGCGCAGTTCATCGACGTGGCCGCAACCATCGGCCGCAAGCAGAGCATGAGCGTGGGCAAGGAAATCGACGTCGCGATCAAGGCGTTCCTGTCCATCGACGCGGTCAAGGCGACGACCGGGTTCATGCGCGCCTTCGTCAACGTGCAGATCCTGATCCCCTTCCGCAATTTCCTCCTGTCGATCCCGACCCCTGCCTTCATCCTGTTCGTCATCGCCTTCGCGCTGGCCGTGGCGGGGCGGCGGCAGGCGGTCTATGCCGCGATCTTCTTCTCGCTCGTGGCGCTGTCGGGGTGGTGGGACCGGTCGGTCATCACGCTCTATTCGGTCATTTCGGCGGTGATCCTCGCCATGATGATCGGCCTGCCGCTCGGCATAATCGCCTCGCGCAGCGAGACGTGGTCGCGCCGGATGCTGCTGGTCTGCGACACCGCACAGACCTTCCCCAGCTTCGTCTACCTCATCCCCGCGATCATGCTGTTCGGCATCACCGATATCGCCGTGATCTTCTCGATCCTGATCTTCGCGATGGTGCCGCTGACGCGCTATACCATCGAGGGGCTGCGCGCCGTCCCCCCCGAAATGACCGAGGCCGCCGACATGGCGGGCGCGACACGATGGCAAAAGCTGGTCAATGTCCAGCTCCCCCTCGCCCTGCCGACCATGGCCGTCGGCTTCAATCAGGCGATCATGTTCGCCTTCTTCATGGTCATCATCGCCGCCTTCATCGGCACGCAGGACCTGGGGCAGGAACTCCAGCGCACCCTGGCGGGCACCGATCTGGGCACCAACTTCGTCCTCGGCATCTGCGTTTCCCTCATGGCCCTGACCTTCGATCTCGTCATCCTGAAATGGGCGAGCGACCGGAAACGGAAGCTGGGACTGGGCGATTGATATCCGCAGAAAGCCCGGCATGACGGGAACAGCAGAGGTGGTCGCCCGTGACGATGCCGGGACGCGATGCCGGGAATCTGACGGGGGCAGGGCCGGAGCGTCGCGCCGGAGACTTCGCAGGGCGCGAAAGCGACAGGATCGTCGCCGGGTGACAAGCCGTGACTGTTGGCTGTCACTTAAATCTGGGCGGTGATGTAGGACACTGTCGCTGAGAATTGACCCATGTGCACACGGGTCCCTGACGGAATTTGTCGGGGAGCATTGGAGTGTTCGATATGGGGTTTCTGAGTATTATTCGCCGCTGGGCATTGCGTGATAGAATAGCGATCCGCGAGATATCGCTGCGAACCCGCGAAGGCGGGGTTCGAGAAGAACGTGCGGGATTCCCGTCGTGCCGGAGGCGCGCAGAACCGCACGACGCATCGCGCTGTGGGCGGAGACAGCGCATGGGACCCTGCCCCTTCTCGGCGAATGTTCCATTCGCCTGCCGGGCAACGGGGGCAGGGTTGCAGATGCCCGGCAGGCAGGGCAGCCAACGCTGATGGCACTGCCGTCCGCGTTTGACGGTTTTGTCGAGCACAGCAAACGGGTGTCGCCGACCTGCCTGATCACCTTCGAGCGTAATCGCTACAGCGTGCCCGCCAGTTTTGCGAACCGCCCTGTCAGCCTGCGTGTCTATCCTGATCGGTTGGTCATCGTGCGGCTAGCATGCCTCTGGCATGACGTGGCCGAGGGGCGGATCGTCTGTGAACACCCCCGGATCATCGAGCGCTCTCACCGCAAACCGGGGGGCGACCGCGAGATGGTCGATATCCGCCGTTCCGGCCTGGTCCTGCAGCACGACGAGCAGATGGTGCTACGGGCTGTGGAGATGGCGCTGGAGGCGGGTGTGCCGACCAAGACGCATATCCTCAACCTCCTGCACCGGCTGGTGGATCGCAAGACAACGGACTACCCCGAAGTCGATCCGCCCGACGCGCCCGCTCTCCGGAACGTTCCGCAGGTCGGGCGCCCCCGACCAATGTTGATCGCTATGATGACCTTCGGGATCAGGAGGATGAACGCCATGCGTCATGACCTTGCAGATGCCTCGATCGTCATCATGCTGCGCAGCCTGAACTGCGTCACGCCAAAGGCATGCAGCCCTGTCTGCGCACCTCCGGTGCGACATGGCCCAGGCAGTGAACGACCTGGTCGATCAGGGTGCGCCCGCCTTCGGGGCCGTAATCCCCATGTTATCGCGATTGCTAAAGGCAGAGATGGCCGAACGCGAGGTGCGCTCCATCCATTGCCTGGCAGGCGATTGCGTAACAAACGCCGAGAGGGGACTATCACATGGAGGTCGCGCGGTTCCCCGCATACAAGGATCTCTCGGGCTTCGACTTTATGGCCGGCGACATCAACGAAGCCACAGTCCGGCACCTCAGGGCTCACGCATGAAATTTTCCAGCGATAACTTGGGCCATGTATTCGTCATTCCACGCGGCTTTTTTGCGTCTGGCCTTGAGAGATGTCTTAGCTGTTGAATCCTGCTTGATGAGATTGAGGGCTATTTTGCGGAGCATGGCGAAGTTCGCGGCAGCGGTTCGATCCCGGACACGGCATTCGTCCTCGCGGAAGGCGACATCGAGAACCCAATGGAGAGAATTTTCAATGGCCCAATGCGCCCTGATGGCGGCGGCCATTTTGGCGGGGTCGTCCTCGTAACTTGCGAGGAAATAGCGGATTTCGGCCGTCGTTCCTATCCGCCCATTTATGCTGCGGATGGTTTCGATGGCGAGGACGGACTTGAGGCCGGGCCAGTCTTTCAGGGCGGGATCGTCCTGCAGGCCTGGACAGACGAAGACCCTGCGCCTTACGCGGCGTCCATGGCTGTCGTCGAAGCTGTCGCAGGCCGGGCGCAGCGTCGCGCCCCTCGCGAAGCAGGCGGCATCGCAATGGCTCTCCACCGCCCGGAACATGCGGCCCTGATTGGCCTTGAGAGCAATGAGATAATCCGCCCCGCATTCGCCGATCTTGGTGGCGATGGCGCGCTGGCAGCCCATGGCATCCAGCGTCACGATGCTGCCCTCGACGGACAGCATATCCAGCAGTTCCGGGATCGCGGTGATCTCGTTAGACTTCCCCGAAACCTGTGTCTGACCCAGAGAAAGCCCGCGTTCGCTGGCCCATGCGCTGACGATATGCAGAGGCCCAAGACCTTCGACCGGCGCGAAGGAGCGGCGCAGGCTCTTGCCGTCGATCGCGACGACCTCCCGATCCGGCGCAGGCCCCATCGATGTCGCCCATGTCGTAAAGCACCGCGCAAATGCATCCGGGTCGATCAACATGAACACCCGCCGGAACGTGTCGTGCGAGGGAATACCGTTCGTAAGAGGCAGAAAACCGCGCAGCCACGCCTCCTTGCTGCGCCCGTAAAGCGCCATGTCCTCCCAGCTTTCCGACCCCGCTATCGTCGCGCAGACCGCAATCACGAGCACGTCCATCAGCCGATGCTCGACTTTGCCAGCACACCGTGGGTCGTCGATCTCGGAAAAATGGGCCACCAGATCATCCACTGCCATCATCGCCTCCTCAATACCGGAGACGCTCTGAATCACAGCAGATTCAACGCAGTCAACTCAACCCAAAAATTTCATGCGTGAACCCTGGGGTTACACCTTCTCCGGGGACACCGACTCCACCGGCTTCCATCTCTACCCACAGTACGCCGTCAAGACGGCGGGCGCACGGGGCGGAACAGGCGAAGCGGATTTGGCGATAGGCCATTTCGACTCGGACGACGCATCGTCGGGCATTCCGCAGGTCCTATGCGAGTTCAAGGACATCCGGTCGTCACTGGACGCGCCGCAGAAATCGCGCCGTGACAACACCCGCTCTCCCGTGAAGCAATGCCTCGACTATCTCAGCGCCTCCCGGCGCGGGTTCTTTGGTAACGAAGCCATCCTGCCCACATGGGGCATCGTCACGGATATGAACGAGTTCCGGCTGTACTGGCATGACCGTGGGGTGACTCAGTACCTGCGCTTCGTCATCGCACCGGATGACCTGTTCCAAGGCGAAGGGTTATTGGGAGACGGCGAAGCCGCCCGGTTTGAGCGCTTCCTGTTCTCGCGCGTCTTCCATCGCGATACCCTACTGACGCGAGGCGGGAAATCGACACTGGAGCAGTTGATCGCGCGCCAGTGGGTGCGCGAGCGCGAGATTCAGGAAGTCTTCTACAAGGAATACCGCGCTTATCGCGAAGCCCTCCACACCGCGTTGGTGAAACACAACCCGAACTTCCCCGGCACCCGTGGTCGCCTCGTCCGCATCGCACAGAAAATCCTGGATCGCTTCATATTCATCTTCTACTGCGAAGACATGGGACAGGCGCTGAGTTTCAGGCCGCAACTACTGCGGGATTTCCTGATTCACGAGTGCAAGGACCAGTACTTTGACGAGGAAGACGACTCGATCTGGGGACGGCTTCTAAAGCTGTTCGACACGATGAACGAGGGCGGCACCTTCGGGGACGCATCCCTCAGCCGGTTCAACGGCGGACTCTTCGCCTCAGACCCCGAAATCGACGGGCTTACGCTTCCGAACCGGATATTCTGTGCCAAGGGTCAGGGTCAGAACGAAGCGTCGTTGCACAGCCATAAGAAGACCCTGCTCTACCTCTCAGCCGCCTACAACTACGCCGCAGGGGCCGCACAGACGCACGGAGAAGCGCCACGGGCCGAAGGGGACATAGCCAAGGCCAAGAGCGACCCGGAACGCGCGCTGGGCCTCTACACGCTAGGCCGCATCTTCGAGCAGTCGATTACCGAACTGGAAATTCTGGAGGCCAAGGCGGACGGCCTGTTATCCGTGAACGAGGAAAGCAAGCGCAAGCGGGACGGCGTGTTCTATACCCCCGAATGGGTCGTGGAACGGATCGTCGCGGAAACGTTGCAACCCCGCCTTGATGGAATGCGCACGGAATGCGGATGGAGCAAGGACGGCTTTCCAAGTCTCGACGCCGTGGATGCCTACGCCGAACGGCTGCAATCGCTCACAGTGCTTGACCCCGCCTGCGGGTCGGGGGCGTTCCTGATAACAACGCTGAATTTCCTCGTGACCGAATGGGAAGCGTTGCGCGGCGTTCGGGTCGAAGCCGCACGGGCCGAAGCGCGGGCGGCGGGCGTGCGCGAAGGATCGAAAGCGCATGAAACCATCATGGCCCGTGCCCACACCCGGCGGAACGAGGCGACGCTGATACGCGACATCCTCGCGCGCAACATCTACGGCGTAGACATCAACCCCGCTTCCGTCGAAATCTCGCGCCTTGCCCTGTGGCTGCACACCGCGCGAGGCGATGCGCCACTGACGACGCTGGACGAGACGATACGCGATGGAAACAGCCTGATAGGCCCGGACTTCTACGAAGGGCGGATGGACGTCGACCGCTACGACGATGAGGCCCAGCGCGAGAGGGTCAACGCCCAGGGTTCACGCATGAAATTTCCCAGCGATAACTTTGGCCATATATTCGTCATTCCACGCGGCTTTTTTGCGTCTGGCCTTGAGGGATGTCTTGGCTGTTGAATCCTGCTTGATGAGGTTGAGGGCTATTTTGCGGAGCATGGCGAAGTTCGCGGCGGCGGTT
>ENA-ORXT01002096-ORXT01002096.1-marine-metagenome-genome-assembly--contig:-NODE-2096-length-24854-cov-9.398515_pt1 | contig 24854 bp, 23 predicted proteins | sample MGYA00237868_ERZ511482 | MGnify/ENA metagenome assembly ERZ511482
ATTTAAAACAGCAGAAAATAAAAGGGATAGATTTTTTATTTTCAATTGAAAAAAAAAGGGTGGTTTGTGATGTTGAGCAAAAAGGTCTAACTTGTAAGGGCATTGGCAAAAGAGTTGATGTAGAAAAGAGGTGCTAGGGTGGTTTTGCAGTATATTTTTTTGGGTGTGGTAGTATGTATGATTACGGAGCACGTTTTTATGATCCTTCCATATCTCTTTGGAATAGCGTGGATCCGCTGACAGGTCAAATGCCTGGATGGTCACCTTATAATTATACCTTTAATAATCCGATTATTTATACAGATCCAGATGGAGAAAAACCGAAACCGACTAAAGCTTTAATTCAAAATTGGTTTAAAATAAGAAAAGACGCAATTTTGAAAAGTTCTTCACAATATAAAGTAGACCCTACACTTGTTGCTGCAGTTTTGTTTAGAGAAAACCAAAATTCTATGTCAAAGAATAAATTGCCTACGAGTGCTTGGAAATTCAAAGAAGTAATCGCAGAAGCAGCTGCCACATCTGGAGCTAAAGACTATGAGAGATGGAGTGGAGGTGCAGCCCAAATGCAAGTAAAACTTGTAGTACGAATGAAGTATGGTTTATCACTTGATGGGTATGATGCATTTAAAGAATTTACACTTGGGTCGACTGAGGGGATTAAAGGTGAAATTGAATGGGAAAAAGTGTTAATTAATGCTGCTCAAGCTTTTGATAGTGATGATGAATCAATTGCCCTATTAGCTAAATACATCTCGCAATTAGTAAAAGACAATCCAAATTCAACTCCAGAACAGATAATCGAAGATTATGCAAGAGGTCCTCATAATAGTAGAGCAGAGAATAAGACTGAAATGAGCAAAGGGCTTTCGGAGGATATAAGTAGATATCAGAATTGGCAAGGTGTTATTAATGATTTAATTTATTGTACTGAAGATTGCCAAATAGATTATTAAATATGAAGATTTTTTTAATTGTGGGTTCGTTTATAAGTCTTTTGCTAGGGGTGGTTGAATTTATACCTTTTCCAAATGCACCTAAATTTATTAGACTGTACATACAAGAGTTAAACCCTCCATTATTTACTTTTTTGTTTGCTATTGTAAATCTTTTATTTTTTTTGATTTTTAGAAAGAAGTACTCCTTATTTTTCTTTGGTATTCTTTGCTTTTTTTTTCTGTTCAGATTTTCGATTATATCCCAGTACAATAAGTTATTTATTTCATTCAATAAGGATAAAAAGGTGAAATCTGTACTCTATTTAGGAGTTGTTGAGCATAATAATGGATTTCGTGAGACATATTCCTGGGCACCATTATTTGATTCAAGTTATGATTTAATTTTTTCGGCTAAGCATAAAAAAGTAAACGCTGATAAAGAAAGAGAGATTATTTTAGTTATAGATAGAAATTGGTACGAGAGGAAGGTGCCTTTGTTTGAATAATTAATGATTTAATATCCACTGATGGTCTAGGCTTGATTCAATGCAAATAAATAAATAAGAGTTCTTCGAGTGGCTGTGCCCAGTTGGTCGAGGTTTTACCGAGTTTTTTTTTAAAAGTCAAAGTTCATCCATCAACGCCTACATCAATGCGAAATTCGTATTAAAAATCAATTTAACCCAGCTCACAAATAATAGCATAAACATAATCTAAGATCTATAAACTCCAATAAAACAAAAAAAACTCCGGACAAGGGATCGGAAGCAGGCGACCCCAAGGGCGCAGTCCCGATTTTTTCATCGGGACCGAAGTGAAACGGAGTGCTGCAGAGCCCGGTACTAAAAGGAGAAAAGAGACAAATAACATTGTCTCTTTTCTCCTTTTAGTATGGCCCCAAATAATTCTAAGCCTTAAACTTTCTTATAGCATTTTTGGTGAAGTCAGACAAAACTAACTGGCCACTAATAGCCGCCCGCTCCGCAAGCAGTTCGTCCCAGTGCTCGGTGCCCGTCCAAAATACTTTTTTGAGTAGACGCATAGCATCGGGGTTAGAAGCAACTAACTTTTTGCTTAAGACCTCAACAGCTTCATCCAGTTCTTCTACACTATCATAGACATGAGTAAAGAGTCCTTTATCTCTGGCCCATTCTGCGGATTCTAATTCTGTAGCATTAATGGCCAACTGAGACATCGCAGCTGTTCCTATTTTTCGTTCAACAGCAGGACCCACTACAAATGGGCCAATCCCGACTGCTAATTCGCTGAGCTTAACTTTGGCAAACTTGGTCGCCATGCAATAATCGCAGGCTGCCGCTATGCCGACGCCGCCGCCGATGGTTTTTCCTTGTACCCGACAGATGACCAACTTGGGGCACTTGCGTAGCGCATTGATTACATTGGCAAAACCAGAAAAGAAAACTTTCCCTGCCTCCATATCCTCAATTGCAATAAGCTCATCAAAGCTAGCGCCCGCGCAAAATGTGCGTTCGCCTCCACTCTTCAAAATGATAACTTTTACTTCTGGATCTATTCCTGCAGTCTCAATAGCATCACTTAGAGTTGTCAATAATTTTCCTGGCAATGAATTGTGTGCTGGGTGTGAAAACATAATGGTGTTAACGCCATCCTGCTTATGTATCTGTATTGATCCTAATTGTGTCTTGTCCATCAATGTTTATTTTACAATCTTTAATTTGTCTTCCAATTTTTTTACCATGGTAAGTATGGTAGCCATCGCCACTGTCTCCCCAGTCTCATCATACACATCTACTAAAAACTTCACAATTCCTTTCTCGATGTCTTCCTCTTCCCTTTTTTCTTGATCAATTTTTTCTTTTACAGTCAACTTCACACCGATCGTCATACCAGGATAAACGGGCTTGGTAAATCTGCATTCTTCTATTCCGTAATTGAGTAAGACGGGGCCTTTTTTTGGATCTACAAAAAGGCCTGCTGCTTTTGCAAGTACAAAATAACCGTGCGCTACACGCTTTTCAAAGATGGTTCCATCTAGGGAAGTCGCATCTACGTGTGCATAAAAATTATCTCCACTGACGTTGGCAAAGTTGACGATGTCAGCATCGTTCACAGTATACTTATGCGTGTAAACGGTTTCTCCTATTTCTAGTTCTTCAAAGTGTTTTCTAAATGCATGTACTGTTTTTTCAGGCTGTGCAGCACCTACTTGAAATTGATTAGTCACTTGACTGATCATAGTTGGATGTCCTTGGATAGCGGTTCTTTGTAAGTAGTGAAATACACCACGTATACCACCCATCTCTTCACCACCACCTGCTCTACCTGGTCCACCGTGTGCTAACATCGGTAGGGGAGAACCGTGGCCTGTACTTTCTTTTGCAGATGCTTCATTTAGAAATAACATTCTACCATGATAAGCAGCTGATTCGACCATATAAGTTTTAGCTGTATTAGGATCGGAGGTGACAATAGTACTCACTAACGAACCCTTTCCTAGATTACTAAGCTTGATCGCATCTTCCAGTTTCTTATAAGGTAAGATGGTACTCACAGGACCGAACGCCTCTATATCATGGCTTTCTTTATGCTTAAATGGCTTTGGATTTAGGAGTAGGGTAGGCTGCATAAAGCAGCCTTCTTTTTTATCTGCACCGATTACTTTAAATCTATTTGAACCCCCATATACGACTTCGCTATTTTTGCTAAGCAGGTCAATACTTTTTTGCACTTCTTCGACCTGTTTACTTGATACCAACGCACCCATTCTGACGGATTCATCATTTGGGTTTCCGATGGTTATTTTTTTGAGTTGTGCGATCAATGCTTTTTGCACATCTTCTACATATTTTTCTGGAACGATGATTCTTCTGATGGCAGTACATTTCTGACCCGCTTTGATCGTCATTTCCTTACGAACTTCTTTTATAAAGATATCAAAATCTGGAGTGCCGGGTGCTGCGTCTGGTGCAAGTATAGCCGCATTAAGACTATCTGCTTCTAAATTAAAAGGCACTGCATTATCGATTATACTTGGAAGTGCTTTGAGTTTTTTACCCGTAGCTGCGGATCCAGTGAAGGTTACTACGTCTTGGGACTGCACATGATCGAGAATACCTATTCCTGAGCCTGATACCAATTGCAAGGCGCCATCAGGAAGAATTTTAGATTTGACAATGTCTTTGACCATTTCATAAGTCAAGAAGGCGGTAACTTCTGAGGGCTTCACTACTGCTGGAACACCAGCGAGCAAATTGACTGCTATTTTTTCCAGCATGCCCCAAATAGGAAAGTTAAAAGCATTGATGTGAACTGCCACCCCTTGCTTAGGAACCATCACGTGATGTCCAATAAAGCTACCCCCTTTAGAGAGTGTCGCCGCTTCTCCTTCTGTGTAAAAAGTCTCGTTTGGAAATTTCTTTCTTAGGCTGGCATAGGCAAACAGATTCCCAATACCGCCTTCGATATCTATCCAGCTATCTGTGCGGGTAGCACCTGTTTGATAACTTATAGGATAATACTTTTTGCGTAGACCATGCAAGTACAAAGCCAATGCCTTAATCATTCTACCGCGCTCATGAAATGTCATTTTTCTCAGCGCGGGGCCACCCGTTTCTCTGCCATATTTAAGCACCGCTTTGAAGTCTATTTCATCGGAACTACAACTTGAGATAAGCTCACCGTTAACCGCATCGACTTGTAGTATTCCTTCCTTTTTGGGTTTGATCCACTTTCCAGTGATGAAATTTGCTTGCTTGATTAATTTGGTCATAAGTGTTTGCGCTTAATTGGTGTAATGAATAGGCATTACATGTGCCTGCACGCAAATTTACTTAGAAAAAATATCAATAATAGAATGTGAATAGAAAGAAAGCCCCAATCCGCTAAGAAAATGAAGGAAAGCTCGGTGAGCCAGAACTTGGATTGTTATTTATAACTGTGGAATTATCAATAGCATTAATAAAAGAAGGTTTGCTAGGACCTTTTTCTTTGTAGTGCCTTATATTTTCTTCCTCAATTATTTTGAATGGATTTTTACCAGACATAAAATAATTTGTTGTTTTGTGTTCTTTAACTTTATACTTTAACGGAAATTTAATGTTTTCCGTTCACTTATTAGACACTTTTTTTATGCCAACTGTCACTTTTTGACCTCGTTCCAAGTGTTAAAAAGTGTTTCTTGCTTTGGTCTATCTTTATTTAATTCTCTAAGTGGTTCACATTCTTCTAGTTGTGCATAGCATTCTTCTGGCAAGCGTTGATATAGCTGTGTTCCTTTTGTCTTCCAAGCTAACATCTCATCAGATACCTTTTTGATAACCTTGGCAGGATTACCTACCACCAATGACCTTTCAGGAATTAGGGTATCCGCTTTTATAAAAGCCAAAGCACCTATAATGCACTCCTTTTCTACAATCACATTATCCATAATCACACTATTCATCCCTATCAACGAATTGGCTCCAATATTTGCACCATGTACAATAGCGCCATGCCCGATATGAGCACCTACTGAGAGCTTGACTTCTACACCTGGAAACATATGAATCGTGCAGTTCTCTTGGACATTACAGCCATCTTCTATCACGATACCACCCCAATCCCCGCGAATAGCTGCACCAGGACCGATGTATACATCCTTTCCAATAATCACATTGCCTGTGACAGCAGCTAACGGATGAACAAAGGAAGAAGGGTGAACAACTGGTTTAAATCCTTTAAAAGCGTAAAACATAATGTAGAGATATTGATTTGAGACTGAAAAATAATGAATGTTTGACTGCATAAAAAAAGCGGCACCAGAAAATATTGATGCCGCTTTTAATTATTTTTTTGTAATGATTTAATCACCACTTGAAAGTACCGCCAATAGTCTTAGTACCTCATAGTATAACCATACTAAGGTGACTAGAAGTCCCATTGCGCAGAACCATTCCATATATTTTGGAGCTTTAAACTGCTCCGCCTTGTCAAAATTATCAAAATCAAGCAAGAGTCTCAAGCATGCTACTACTATGATGACTACACTGATACCAATGCCGATCATACCCCCTTCGTGCAGATATGGAACATTCATTCCGAAAAAGGATAGCACAAAATTTAGTAAGTAAACTAACATTATTGCACCGACTGCCATGGAGACACCAGCTCTAAACTTTTGTGTTACTTTGATCAATCCAGATTTGTAAATAAATAGCATCATGAAAAGCAAGGCGATAGTTAATGATACAGCTTGAAAAATAACACCGCTTGTTCCAGCTACGTTAGCATATATTGCAGATACAGTTCCAACAAACAAGCCTTCTAATAGAGCATATATAGGCGCTAACCAAGGAGACTTATCTGGATTATAGTTGGCATACATTACCACCCCAATTCCTCCAAACATACCCACATACATCATTATTTGATTTGGATAAGCGTAGCTAAACAGGGTAGTTATCATCATCAATCCCAGCAACATGAAGGTCTTGTTAATAGCTCCACTGATAGTCATGACTTCTCCCGAACGAGTAATCATGTCTCCATCCAAAACTTCCGTCTGAGAGGTGTTTCGCATTTTTTCCTCGTTAAACATTGGATTTGAGGACTTTAAAAAATTTCTTCTAGCCATTTTATTACAATTTATTGTTCTTTATTAAGACGTAGTATTCTTACTAAGTAGCACTCAAAATACAAATTATTACCAATTTAGTTTTTTATAGATATAGGAAAATGCTTAAGGTTCTAGTATTTTAGGCAAAAATAAAGCATTTCACGACTAAACGCCATGAAATGCTTTATTTATAATCTTTATTTTATTATTTCGATTACTCCTCTTCTGCTACTGCGGTATCAATCTTATTGACAGCAATGGCCGTATTTATAGCATGTACAAAGGAATCGTCTCCTGTATTTGATTTGGAAGAATCACTTGCAATATTTACATCATTGTTAGTAGATTCACTAGCCACAGGCGTTTTAGTTTCTATTACGGGATTGGCTACTGCAGGTGTACTAGGATCAGCTGTTGTTTGCTGTGTTGTTGCTGGCTTACCCACTTTTGCCGTTGTCAAAGCTGCACCAAGCGCAGTTAACTTGTCCTTATCCTGTTCTCTATTCTCTTTATCTTCTTTGATCTTATTTGCAATCTTTTCTTTAATTCCTTTCTCCGCTTCTTTCTTAGCCTGCTTTTGCTGTTGAGCTGCAAGTTTAGTTTCCAATTCTGCCTTGGTTTTCTTCATGTCATCGTACTTCTCCTCTTTAGATCGGATACGTTCGGTGATCATCGCCAATTTAGCTTCTCTTAGCTGAGCCTCCAGCTGACCATCAGCATTGTTAATTTTATTATTTTGAAAATTCAAATCCTTTTTATCGCGTTGGATGGATCTATCCATTTTATCCATGGCGTTTAAAAGACCATCATATCTTTTTTGCAGTCTGTCTTGGGTATTGTTTCCATTGTTAGCATTGGGGCCGTATTTTTTCTCCTTTACTATTTTGAATGCGGCATCTAACCTATTCCAAATTTGAGAACGATCATCCTTGGTAAATTTGCCGTCTTTAAACTCGTTCTGAATTTTCTTCAATTCATCAAACAATGATCCTAATCTACCATTTTCAACTTGGTTTTCTACGGCTTCTAATTTTTCTATAAAAACTTTCTTAAGGTCGGCGGATGCTCCTCTAAACTCTTTGTCCAAAGCCGACCGCATCTCCTTCATACTGTCAAACAGTCCATTAGTTGTGGCCCTTAAGCTCTCGGAATGATTTCTCATCAAACTTCTATCTCTAATCTGCCCTTGAACTTTGTTCCAGAACCCTTTAAGTTCATCGAAAACATCACTGCTAAATGCAGTCATGGTATCTACTTTGGTCTTTATTTCTCCTAGTTCATTTTCGTATAGATCGTGCAACTTATATGACAAGACGGTTACAGGCCATTCTGTGCGTGCTCGACGCAAGATGTCGCTTCCATTAAGGACCTTTATATCATCTGGAAGAATATTCTCCGAAATTGACAATGGTCTATCCATTTGAACTGCGCTCTCCGGCAAAGCTACCGCCTGATTCTTCTTCCATTTTCCAATTAAATCTGCTTCTAACTGGTCAGTTACATCCTTCTCTGGAACACTCCAAATTTCTACTTTATTTTCTTTTGCTTTGAGTTCAAGGGTGAGCAAATTCTTTTCTTCTTTTGCATCTGTAGCCCAAATTACGATCTTAGTCATCATGATAAATCCTTTGTAAATTAAAATTCAGTTCTAAACGTGTATTATTAAAAATCTATTATACTGTAGCACCCACCAAATTGTGAGCGACTAAAAATTCTGCGATTTGTACCGCATTGGTAGCAGCACCTTTTCTAAGGTTATCCGAAACAATCCACAGGTTAAGACCATTTTCTATAGACTCATCCTTCCTGATTCGACCTACAAAAACATCATCCTTTCCATTAGCCATTAACGGCATCGGATAGATATTGTTTTGAATATCATCTTGCAACACCAATCCTGGAGATGCTGCAATCAGTTCTTTTATGTCCCTAATTTCAAAGCTAGATAGCAACTCTACATTTACACTTTCAGAATGACCACCGCTGACTGGCACTCTCACAGCAGTAGCAGTAATGGCAATATCCTGATTGTTCAATATTTTTTTAGTCTCGTTTATCAGCTTTTGCTCCTCCTTCGTATAGCCATTTTCCTCAAATACATCACAGTGAGGAATGCAGTTTCCAAAGATAGGGTGCGCATACGCCATATCTTCTGCATCTACCTTGCCATTTTTCATTTCTCCATCATATTGTTGCACTGCTTTTACACCTGATCCTGTAAAAGATTGATATGTACTGATGACAAGACGCTTAATACCATATTTTAAATGTATGGGATTTAATGCAGTTACCATCTGTATAGTCGAGCAATTAGGATTAGCGATGATTTTATCGTCAACTGTCAAGTCTTTTGCATTTATTTCTGGAACCACCAATTTTTTGGTGGGATCCATTCTCCAAGCAGAAGAGTTGTCGATCACCGTAGTGCCGATTTCTGCAAAACGGGGAGCCCATTCTATTGAAGTACTGCCGCCTGCAGAGAAGATAGCAATGTCTGGTTGGGCAGCAATGGCGTCTTCCATACTTATAATGGTATGCTGTTTTCCTCTAAATTCGATTTGTTTACCAACCGACCTAGGGGAGGCTACTGGCAAAAATTCATCGATATGAAAATTACGTTCATTCAATACTTTTTGCATCACTGAACCCACTAATCCTGTTATCCCTACTACTGCTAATTTCATTTATGTATGTATTTGCCTTACCTATTGACGTATGGTGTCAAATCACGCCAAAGTTATTATATATTTAAAGTAAATACCAGTCTGTGTTTTCATTAATTGGCTATTTTTACCATTAATTCAGCAGAATATGTTCAATAAACACTCATTTTGGCTATTTTCTTTCTTCGTACTCACCTTTCAGGTAGGTTTTGCACAGTTTGTTGAAAACTTCGATGATGGAAATTTCACTCAAAATCCAACTTGGCTGGGTGATCAGGACATCTTCATAGTCAATACGGATGGTTTACTGCAGCTCAATGATGTAGATGTGAGCAAAGCAGAAGCCTACCTCTCTGTAAATGCACCAACTGGTTTAGAAGCTTCTTGGGAGTTTAGTGTACAGCTCGATTTTTCTCCTTCTGGATCAAACTTTGGGAGGATTTATCTCAATGCGAATCAAGCGGATCTGACACAATCTTTAGATGGATATTTCATACAAATTGGAGGTATCAGTGGTGACCAGGATGCTGTTGAGTTAGTAAAGCAAAATGGAACATCCGAAACTATTATCCTTTCAGGCATTGCTGGAGGAGCTTCAAATGATCCAGTCGAATTAAGTGTAATCGTAGACCGCGACAATGCAGGTATTTGGAACTTAAAAGTAGACTATGACGATGGGCAAGGTTTCGTTGAGGAAGGTTCTATTGAAGACACGGATTTTCCAGAAGGCAACTATTTTGGATTTGTATGTAACTATACGAGCAGTAGAATTGATGCTTTTTTCTTAGACGAAATTAGGATCGAACCTATCTTTCAAGATCTTGATCCACCTGTATTCGAATCACTAAATATACTCAGCAACAATCAACTTTTGCTTTCATTCAATGAGTCATTAGATTTTGGTGCTCTATCTAATGCTAACTTTCAATTAGATAATGGCTTGAACATAATCAGTATTGAGCCTCAGACAAATCCTTCAGAGGTGCTTTTGAACCTATCACCAAGTTTGTCAAATGGTACTACTTACACCCTTCAAATTCAAAATGTAAACGATCTGGAAGGAAACACTTTGATAGAAGCCTCCAATACGTTTACCTATACAGAGACTGTCCTTGCGGGAGAACTGGATTTGCTTATCAATGAGTTTATGGCAGACCCTACGCCACAAGTGGGCCTCCCCAATGCTGAATATATTGAACTGTATAATAATGCCACAGTGAGTTTTCAGCTTAGCGATTATACCATAGCGAGTGGAAATACACCTGTTGTGTTACCTAGTTTTATTCTAGAGCCAAATCAATATGTACTCTTGACTAGTGACGAAGAAACAGCGAATTTTGATCCTTTCGGAGATGTGCTTGGCTTATCTAGTTTTCCGTCATTAACCAACTCTGGAGATGAAATTGTGATACAAGATTTAGATGGAAACATTATCCATCAAATTTTTTATACTCAAGATTGGTATCAAGACGCTGAAAAAGATGATGGAGGATACAGTATAGAATTGATTAATCCTACAGAGGCTTGTAAAGGAGCAGCCAACTATCGAGCATCCAACAATCTGGGAGGAGGCACTCCAGCCGTAGTGAATTCAGTATTAAGTAACGCCGCTGATCAAACGCCACCAGATTTAATTAATTTATTTACGATTAACCCGAATGCACTTGTGCTCACTTTTGATGAGCCATTGACAGACTTTGGCGCAGAAGAAGTGCTCAATTATAAATTAACTAAGGGGCTGGCTTTGGCATCGGCAAGTCTGCAAACAGACGAATCTAAAGTTTTACTTTCTCTTGTAGATCCTATGGTCGTAGGAGAAATTTATGGATTGCAGTATGAAAATATAGCGGATTGCCTCGGCAATAGTAGTAGCCTTTCGGACACTTTATTTTTCGCTTTACCAGAGTTAGCTCAACCTGGAGATTTGTTGATCAATGAAATACTGTTCAATCCAGTTAGTGGAGGCGTAGATTTTGTAGAAATTTATAACCCTACAGATCGAGTATTCAATTTAGCAGATTTAGAGATTGCTAACTCGGATATGGCTATTGATGAAACCGAAGTCATCGATATAGATTTTCTATTATTTCCAAAGTCTTATGCATGCTTTACGGAAGATAAATCAGATATACTTGAGCGGTATGAAGTCGAAGATCCAAACACTATTTTTCAAACCAATCTGCCTCGATTTGATGATAAGTCAGGTAATGTGACACTCCTTACTCAAGACAATAATGTACCGCTTGTCATCGATTTATTTGACTATTTAGAAAGTATGCATACCGGTTTTATTTCAGATAGAAATGGCGTGTCCCTAGAAAGGATTAGTTTTGATAGTCCTACCAACGAAGCAGTCAATTGGACTTCTGGAGCACAGTCAACTGGCTTCGCGACACCTGGGTATAAAAATTCTCAATCCTTGATAAACTTAACCGTTAATCAAGGAGAATTGTATGATATTGTCAATTCTACTTTTTCTCCAGATCAAGATGGATTTAAAGATTTTCTGCAAGTAAATTTCAAATTGGATCAGACAGATTATTTTGCGACCATGGTTATATACGACAGTGAAGGAAGAGAAATAAAAAAGCTTTTGCCTTATCAAACTATTGCACCATCTAGCAGCGTAGTTTGGGATGGCACGGGTACAGATGATAGGGTAGCTAGTATGGGTATATACATATTATGGATTCAGATGCTTACACCAGACGGGGAGAAAAGAGAGTTTAAGGAACCAATCGTGGTGGCGAGAAGATTGAATTGATATTGGCTTGTTTCAATGTGGAAGTACATAGCAAAATAGTAGTGCAGTACGCAAGTTCTATTCCTTTTCCTACTGATTCAAAATAAGCGGTGCGTGATACTGTAGTTCGAAATTTTTCCTGATTCAAATATCTATGCTGGAGACGTGTATCGCATCAAGCCTGAAAAACCTCGACGAACAGGAAGAAAATTAACAGAGAAGGTAGCGCTAAAAATAGGATACTATAAAATAATGTAAGTTTCGGTGTCTTACATCAAGGTTTCTTTGAATCATATTTTATTTGTAATTAAAAATTTAAGGCTGTTCTATCACTTACTTTTTTGCCGTAAATGGGTCTTATACCGCTGCCAAGTGCCGAGGGATGGCCCCAAAAATACCAAGATTATTACTAAGAAAATTTTTAATCTAACACCTCCAGCATTCCCTTCAAACTATCCCTCCAATAAGGAATCTCCAATCCAAAAGCCTCTTTTATCTTTGCCTTGTTAAGCAAACTAAAGTGTGGGCGCTTGGCCGGAGTCGGGTATTGTGAAGTCAAGATAGGGTTAACCTTGCAAGTGATATCGTTCATCTCAAAAATCGCTTTTGAAAAGTCGTACCAACTGCAAACCCCTTCATTGCTATAGTGATAAGTCGCATTGAATTTAGTATCAGACACATCGCCCTGAGCGAGCATGTGCAAAATATCAAGAATGCCTTTCGCTAAATCTCTAGCGTAAGTAGGCGAACCTATTTGATCAAAAATGATATTGAGTTCGTCTCTTTCCTTACCGAGACGCAACATCGTTTTTACAAAATTATTGCCGAAAGTAGAGTAGACCCATGACGTACGGATGATCATTGTACGAGGATGAATTTTCTTGATGATCGCTTCACCATCCAATTTGGTAGACGCATAAACGCCTTGTGGATTAGTGGTATCTTCCTCTAGAAATGGCGTGTTTTGACTATTATGATATACATAATCGGTGGAGATATGTACCATCGGAATATTTCGAAGCGTACATGCCTGTGCTAAATGCATAGCGCCTTGTACATTTACGGATGCTGCTTTTTCTTGCTCCTCCTCCGCCTTATCAACGGCCGTATAGGCAGCGCAATTGATAACCTGAGAAATGTCGTGCTTCCCAAAAAAAGCAATCACGGAGTCATTATCACTGATGTCCAATTCCTTTGATCCTGCAAAAATAAACTCGAAGGGATACGCAGAAGAAAGATATTTTATCTCCGAACCCACCTGTCCATTTGCGCCAGTAACTAATATCATTTTGTTTATTTTTTATATCGCTTTACGATGCTTGCCAAATGCTGGAAGCTGCGTATCTTTTTCTGATAGTATCATGTCTTTATGATCAATACCCCAATCAATATTGAAGGTAGGATCATTGTACATGATGCCTCCTTCAGATTCTTTATTGTAAAAGTTGTCACACTTATAAGAGAAGATTGCAGTATCAGAAAGCACGACAAATCCATGGCCAAAACCACGTGGGACAAAAAATAATTTCTTGTTTTCTTCCGATAATTCCACCGACACATGCTGACCATAAGTAGGCGAGTCCTCCCGCAAATCGACCGCAATGTCAAGCACTCTGCCCTTGATCACCCGCACCAATTTTGCTTGCGCATGTTCTCCAGCTTGGTAGTGGATTCCACGCAAAGTCCCATACCCTGAAAAAGACTCATTGTCTTGAACAAAATCAGTATCGATGCTACTGTTTTCTGCGTAAGTCTTCTTGTTGTAATTCTCAAAAAAATAACCACGGTGATCCTCAAAAATCTTAGGCTCTATAATAGTCGCTCCCTGGAGCGCAGTTTCTATGAAAGGCATATAATTCTTTTATTTACTCTTGTCTCTAAAAAATATAGCAATAGGTACGCCAGATAAATCGAAATGCTCACGCAGCTGATTTTCAAGGTATTGTTTATAGCTATCTTTCACGTGTTTTGGATAATTACAGAAAAATGCAAACGCCGGAAAATATGTCGGCAGCTGCGTTACATATTTTATTTTGATAAACTTTCCTCTGTGCGCAGGCGGCGGATTACGTTCCATTGCTGCTTGAATAATCTCGTTGAGTTCGGAAGTTTTGATCTTAGTCTGTCTATTTTGCCACACTTTCAAAGCGACCTCTACTGCATCAAAAATACGTTGCTTTTCAAGTACACTGATGAATAAGATCGGCACATCGTTGAAGGGCATTAGACGCTTCCTCATTTCTGCTTCGGCATCTCGCAAAGTATTGGTTTCCTTATCAGCAAGATCCCATTTATTAGCCAAGATTATGACGCCTTTATTTCGCTTTACGATGAGGCTAAAAATACTCAAGTCTTGAGCTGTTATACCTTGGGTTGCATCGACCATCAGGATACAAACATCCGCTTCCTGTATGGCATTAATAGCGCGCATCACCGAATAAAATTCGAGATTTTCATGCACCTTAGCCTTCTTGCGCAGACCAGCTGTATCAATCATCAAAAACTCCTTGTCAAACTTTTTGTAGTGCGAGTGTATACTGTCGCGCGTAGTACCCGCAATCTCCGTCACGATATTTCTATCCTCTCCGAGTAGTGCATTTACAAAGGAGGATTTACCTACATTTGGTTGGCCTACGACGGCTAGTTTTGGCAGACCATCTGTCTCATTATCTCTTTCTTCTATGTGCGTTACGACCTCATCAAGCAAGTCACCAGTGCCACTACCTTGGATGGAGGAAAGGAAAAACGTATTCTCAAATCCCATACTCCAAAACTCATTGGCATCCATTAGCCGCTGCTGGTTATCCGCCTTGTTGACAACCAGGTATACGGTCTTTTTCGTCTTCCGCAGCATACTGGCTACCTCGTCATCTAGATCCGTAATGCCCGTCGTGACATCCACCATAAACAAGATGACCGTAGCCTCTTGGATGGCAATTTCCACTTGAGACCGTATCTCTTTTTCGAACACATCGTCCGTTTTCTTGACGAATCCACCCGTATCGACGACCGTAAATTCCTTTCCGTTCCAGCTACTCACGCCGTACTGTCGATCACGGGTCACACCGCTTACATCATCCACAATAGACTGTCGCTCCCCGATGAGTCGATTATACAGCGTCGACTTCCCTACATTCGGCCTCCCCACAATAGCAATAATATTACCCATAATTCTTTATAATATGGCGCAAAAATACACAATTTGTAGGAACTTTTATTTGGGCGCTTTATCAGGTCATCCGCTTGTATCCAGCGGCCCTGAGCGCGTTTATTTGTTTATTTGTTTATTCGTTGATTTGTGTATTTGTTTATTCGTTGATTTGTGTATTTGTTGATTCGTGTATCTACCCTAATGTTCGCCCTTTTTCTTCGCGACTTCGACAACAAAATTAGCGGCAAGATTCTAATCCCGCCTAGCATCCTAAAATCATTTAATCCTATAAATCATAGTTCAGACAACATGGCAACTAACATTCGCCTTCTTTTGGCTGCGTCTACGACAAGAAAGAAAGTAGTTTATTCAAATCCCGCATAGCATCCTAAAATCATTTAATCCTATAAATCCTAGTTCAGACAAGAAGGTAACTAAGTCCGCTAAAAGTTAAGCAGCCAACAGCCCCACTCTATCTATATTCCCATTTGCAATTCCATTTTCTCCTCTCCTTTTTTTTTGCGCGAACGATAGAAACGATATGGAGTGGATGAAAACAGGTATGAAGCCTCCGCTGCGGTGGCTCCGACGAAAGGAGGAGACGCGGCAGCGGATTTTGGCTGAACCCTGGAGGCATCCGCTACATACAAGTGTATAGCGTGGTGTGCGCAGATAGGAAGCCCAGCACGCGCCCAAATCCTCCATGAAAAAATTAGCCTACCTAATAAGAATGCTATCCATAGTCTGCTACCAAACCCTGTCAAAAATAGCTATCTTTGTAAGGTGGAAAAAGAAAATAACATAGCGCACAAATCAGGGTTTGTAAATATCATCGGTAATCCTAATGTAGGAAAATCAACCTTGGTTAATATACTGGTAGGAGAACGAATGGCAATTATCTCTGCTAAGCCGCAAACTACACGCCATCGAATGATCGGTATAGTGAGTGGAGAAAACCATCAGATCGTGTTTTCGGATACGCCTGGGATCATTAAGGAGCCGCACTATGCGATGCAGAATAATATGAATAGCTATGTGTTTAACTCTTTTGAGGATGCAGATGTGGTGCTATTCATGACCGATATGATAGAAAAGTATGAGGAGGACCATGCGCTGATCGAGCATCTTGCCAAAACGGATAAACCACTCTTTTTGATTATCAACAAGACTGATCTTGCTCAAAAAGAACAAATCTTGGAGCGTATACAGTGGTGGCATGAACGCCTTCCCAACATCACAGAGACGATTCCGATATCTGCATTGAATGAAAAAAATACGGAGATAATTGTAGATTTGATCGTGAAGCACCTTCCTGAAGGGCCAGCTTATTATCCAAAAGATCAATTGACGGATAGATCACAAAGATTCTTTTGTAATGAAATCATCAGAGAGAAAATTCTCTTACTTTACAAACAAGAGATACCTTACTCTGCGGAAGTAGTAACACATACTTTCAAGACTGGTCGCACCAAGAAAAAGGAACCCATCGTAAAAATACTCACTTATATATTTGTGATGCGCGATACGCAGAAGTCCATATTGATTGGGAAAAATGGATCCATGCTCAAAAAATTAGGCGAACAATCAAGGTTGGATATCGAAAAGTTTTTGGGCAAGAAGGTTTACTTAGAACTTACGATCAAGGTCAGGGATAACTGGAGGAATGATGAAAAAACACTGAAGCGGTTTGGGTATTAAATCGATTTTCAATGTGCAATGTTTTAATGATCAATGATCAATGTTTTAATGATCAATGTGCAATGTTTTAATGTGCAATTTTCAATGTGCAATGTTTCAATGTGCAATGTTTCAATGTGCAATGCTTCAATGTGCAATGCTTTAATGGACAATTGGTCATTGATAATTGGTCATTGATAATTGATCATTGAAAAATGTTGTTCATTGCTAATTGGTCATTGCTAATTGTTCATTGATCATTGCTAATTGAAAATTAATAATTAATAATTCAACTGCTTAGTGCTCCCATCCATTATGCCTTCTATGAGTAACATAAGCTGCTTAGGTTTGTAGATCCTCCAATTGACATCATTGAGATCTCCACCGAAATTGACGTAGTGCTGAATCCGCATAGCTTGCATTTCTTCCTCCACATGCTGGAGCGTATTGATAAAGCAAATCCATCCATTGGTTTCTTTAACATCATCGTACCATTCCTCATAGTAGCAGTTATCCGAACCATGAAAGTTGAGTACATTATCGCAAATGATCAAGTACTTGTCAATATCGTGCTCGGCCAAAACATCAACAACTTCCCGTTTGAGGTACATGACATCATTGTGGATGGTATCATTCCATTCTCCAATCAACTCTATTATAGCATAGCGCTCTTCATAGTCTGTAAATAAGATTTTCATGTAGAGGGTAGGAGAACCGAACTCATCCCACTGCGGATGTACATAATAATTGTAAACCTTCTTCTTGAATACAAACTCATCATATTGTCGTCCATGGAAGGGTGAATGGCTGTCCTCTGATGCCACGTAATGATCTCTCCATTTATAATAAGGTTCTATATCGTGCATGCTTATTTAAAGTATTATACTTATGTGTTATGTAGCAAATAACAGACCTCAAATGTAATGGTTTTAATATTGATCGTTCAATATCTACATTTGTAGGAATTATTTTATCAAAAAGAATAGGGATGATCATATATGTTACGGGGCCAGAATCTACCGGGAAAACTACCCTTGCGCAATCATTATCAGCACATTATGACTGTCCATGGGTGCCAGAGTATGCTCGTCAGTATTTGCACGAAACGGATGGTAAGTATGATTATCGAGATTTAGCCAGAATTAGCAAAGGCCAATATGGTTTAAAAGCCCAATTTGAGCACGCTATGCCCGAAAAGTTGATTTGTGATACGGGTCAGGAAGTACTATATATATGGTCTGAATATAAGTTCGGAAAAGTAGATCCTGATATCAAGGGTAAGCTCGCGCTACAGAAAGGGGCGCTGCATTTATTATGTAAGCCTGATATTACGTGGGAACCAGATCCGCAAAGAGAGCATCCCTTAGAGCGCAATCTGCTCTTTAGGCAATATGAGAAACTGCTTGAACATTATGGTCTAGACTACAATATAGTAGATGGCTTAGGGGAAGTACGCTTACGTAATACGGTCGCTTTAATCGACGCTTTTGTGTAGATATTGACCTATAGGACCTACCTCGATCTAAATAGTAGAATTTTTATTCATAAATTGGCGTTATGCTAAATGATTGTCTTACCTTTATATCTGATAGGCAGCATTAGATACGTCATCACTTAAATTACAATACAATGGGTTTTTTTAGAGAAATCAAGAATTTACTTTGGGCAAGCAAATCAGTTGGTAAACACCAAGCTGAAAAAGGCATCGAGCATGGCAAAGAAATTGGAGGAGAGCTATTGGATGATGCCAAAGATATGGCAAGTAATATGGGTGGAAAACTTAAAGATAAGGCTGGTGACGCAATGGATTCTGCCAAAGAGTTAACTAGTGATGCATTTGACTTTGCGAAAGATAAGGCAGGCAAAATTGTAGATAAGGCAGAAGGGTTAGTTGAAAATGCCAAAGATGCAGGAAAGGAGATGATGGATAAGACGAGTGATGCAGCGGCTAATGTAAAAGAAAAAGCTGCGGATATGGGCAATGATGCCATGGATGCGACTAAAAAAGCAGCAAATACAGTTTCTGAAAAAGCGAGTCAAGGAGTTGATGCAGTAAAAGATGCAGGAACAAATGCAGTAGATAGTACGGAAGAGGCATTAAAGAATTTGACTGATGATACTGCTGATGGACTAGCAAATGCAAAAGATACGGGTGCTGACTTGTTAGAGGATACAGGAGATGCAGTGACGCCTGGTGCGGAAGGAGAGAAAAATGTATTAGAGAAAATAGGAGGAGATGTGCTGGCTACAGGAGCAGCTATTCTAGGTACAGGAGCTGTAATTGCAGAAAATCTTGGTGGTAAAGTATTGGAGAAAGGAGATGAACTGTATGAAAAAGGCAAGGGAATGTCCGAAGGCCTAGGGGGCGATGCCTCTAACTTCGGAGAAAAAATATTAGATAAGGCAAAAGATCTAGGAGGAGATCTGAAAGATAAGGCAGAAGATATGGTAGATAAAGCCAATCGAGTAGCCAGTGGAGAAGAGGAAATGAAAAGTCTTTCTGATACGGTAAAAGAGATGGGGGAGAAGTACAATAAACCTGCTGAGTTTAGTGATAAGATCGGATATGAAAATGCGGATGGAAGCTTACTCGAAGGTAAAGATGACTTTTTTGATAAGATGTCTAAGTATGCTGACGGTGAGTACAACGCATTCGATGGTGATAAAGTAGAGGATGTAAAAGAAGATGTTGAAGATAAGTCAGATGATCTATTTAAAAATACAAAAGAGATTTTAGGCGAAGACGCTGAAGATGATGTAGTATAGAATACCTGCCCAGGTGATGGAATTGGTAGACATGCCAGCTTGAGGGGCTGGTGCTCGCAAGGGCGTGCAGGTTCGACTCCTGTTCTGGGCACAAAATATGAATTGGGAAAGAGCCATTTACAAGGACCAGAGTAGTCTCAACATTGACCTGATTGATTAATCTTCAATCAGGTTTAGTTTTTTAGAAAGAAGTATACTTATTATGAAAATTAGAACCGTTTCATTTGTAGGATTTTGTTTTTTAATGTTGATGTCTTGTCAAGATCAGGTCAATGTATCTGGAACCGACGATAAAAATAATTCAACGATGCCTGCTATAACAGCAGCTAATCAAAATAAAACGAAGGCCTCAAAACAAGTAGCTAGCGGCGATCCTCTGCAAATGAATATCACGAATGTATCTGCCAAGCAAGGAGAAGAAACTTGTATGTCTATAAAAACAACGAGATTCCAAGGCATCTTAGGATATCAACATAGTATCCAGTTTGACCCAGCGGAGTTAACTTTCAAGAAAGCAACTAATTTTGGATTGGCACATCTCACCGAAGCTAACTTCGGCGCGACTAAAGCGGCGCAAGGAATGATCAATTTTCTGTGGTTCGATATGAACGTAAAAGGGGTATCTGCTGAGGATGGAAGTACGGTCTTCGATATCTGTTTTGAGGTGCTTGCAAAGTCAGGTACCAAATGCGAAGTTTCCATCACGGATACGCCAACAAAAATAGAAGTAGTAGGTCCTAATAAAACGAAATTGCCATTTAACGCCAACAGTGGGTTTGTTACCGTGGAGTAGCGTATACCTTACACCTAAGGCACCTAACACACCTAGCACCCTTTTCGCTGATATTCAATAGCCTATTGTGTAAATATGCAAATAAAACACCTAGTGTAAAATTCATTACATGTCACATATTGTGGTTTTTTGGAATTTTAAATGACCTTGAAATGGCCAGTTTACCATGTCAGAATTTCATATTATAGGTAAGAATGACCACTTCTGTTTAGCAAGTTACCGTTTCCTTATTCTCCTCTTTTACAATGATTTCATGTTTCAAAAACGGGTAAATTCTACACTAGTCACACTAAACTTTTTTACTCCTTTTCTAATACATTTAATTACTTCATATTTGTCTTGTAGTTAGAAATAGCTCGACACTATTAATTTTTTTTAACCAATATCTATAAACCGCCACCTGAACATGGATCATTTTTTAATCTACATTGTCATTTCATCATTAGTAACACTTGTTTCTATTATGTTTGCTTACAAACCTGAGGAAGACGAGTTAGCATTAATAGAATTGAATAAAAATGAACTAGAAGGAAGAAGTATAGAGAGTGCACCCATATATTCCAAAATACCAAACGAAAATGATGTTAACCAGACCAGCGGTCTAAAGGCAACATTAACAATCTGAGAATAAAGAAGGAAAGAAGGGTGATGAAAAATACCCACTATCAACACCTTATACCTATGACGCTAAATGAAGCAATAAAGTTTGTTGCCCTTCATCTTTCTTTTATTCTATTTACACTTCCACTAATAGCTCAAGTACCTAAAAAAGTGCTTTCTACTTCTGCAGCCGCAAAACCTTCACTCCAATTTACTAGGATGAAGATTACAGCTACACCACCACTTACTTCTTTGCGTACACCTCAGTTGCCTATTTACAAAGCACCTAACCACTTTCTAAAACAATATGTAATCAGAGTAGCTCAAACGGATAAACGCCGCTTTCGCCTGGAGCAAGGCGATCCAGTTATTGGATTGTATTATGCGAGGGGAAAAGAACATGCTGGATTCGACTACTTCCTACCAATAGCTTTTGAAAAGGAAAATACAGCTATTCAATACCTTGATGGCATGAGTGCAGAGATGCGCGCAAAAGCGGTTGTCGTAAAGTTGTTAGCCAAGAAGGCGAAGTGTCATTGTTTTGGGAAATTTTGAAGAGCGGGCTTTAGACGCTGAAGCTTTAGGTATTAGTTTCCATTGCAAATCACCAAATCACATTTTTTTAAAGACTCAGTTAACACAAAACGTGTGGGTAGAAAAAGCCAATAGCTAAAAGCCAACCGCCACTTTACCCATTTCTTGAAGCTGCATCGCGCAACTTTTGCAAAAATGGAGAAGCGAAAATAAAATCCTTCAATAGATCATTATCACTAGCAAGTACTTCATCCTTATTACCCGTCCAGGCCAGCTCCCCTTTATACAGTAAAGCAATATTGTCGCCGATCTCCATCACAGAGTTCATATCGTGGGTATTGATGACCGTAGTGATATTTTGCTCGACAGTGATGCTTTTGATCAGCTCATCGATTACAATGGAAGTCTTAGGATCCAATCCAGAGTTGGGTTCATCACAGAATAGGTACTCTGGGCTCAGGACAATAGAGCGTGCTATACCGACTCGTTTTTGCATACCTCCACTTATTTCGGACGGATATTGACCATTGACACCTTCTAAACTTACGCGCTCTAGACAGTAATTGACTCTATCCAGTTTTTCCTTTTTGGTCATTTTCGAAAACATATCCAACGGAAAAGCAATATTTTCCTCAACAGACATACTGTCAAATAAAGCGGAACCTTGAAAAAGCATCCCCACTTTCATGCGGACTTCTCGTATTTGCTTTTTATTTAAGTTCACGAAATCAACATCACCGTACCAGATATTACCCGAAGTAGGTGCGAATAAACCTACCAATAATTTTAGCAGTACCGTTTTTCCCGCCCCCGATCGACCTATGATCAGGTTGGTTTTTCCAGCCTCAAAAGTGTGGCTGATTCCTTTTAAAACTTTTACATCGCCAAACGATTTATAGATATCTTTTATTCGGATCATTGAGTCAATACTATGGCGATGATATAATCAAACAGTAAGATTAGGATAGAGCTAAATACTACGGCATTTGTAGAAGCCTGACCCAATTCAATACTTCCTCCTTTTACAAAATATCCCTGATAACAAGATACAGAGGTGAGGATAAACGCAAAGACAAAACCTTTAACGAACATCATCACTACATTATAATCTATAAAAAAAGAACGGAGCCCTTGAATATATTCTTCACTGGTCAATAAGCCAGTTGGCACTGTAGCCATATAGCCGCCTGCATTACCTACAAAAGCAGCGATGGCAACCAGTAAAGGGATAACAATTAATGCAGCAATTACTTTCGGTAGAATCAAAAAAGTAGCCGTATTGACACCCATGATTTCCATCGCATCGATATGCTCTTTCTGACGCATTCCACCTATTTCTGCAGCCATATTAGACCCGACTTTTCCTGCCAATACCAAACACGTAAATGTAGGCGCCAATTCTATAATTACAATATCCCGTACTACATATCCAATATAATACCGAGGTACCAATCCACCAGAAAGTTGATAGGAAAATTGCACAGCCGTTACCGCACCAATAAATACAGCGATAAGACAGATAATAATGAGAGAGCCAATACCGATATCATTCATCTGACGCATTGTCTCTTTATAATACATACTTAACTTCTCTGGCCGCGAAAAAACGGTCTTCATGAAAAGGATGTACTTTCCAAAGTGGTGAAAAATATTGAGATTACTCATGCAAAGTTTTGTGCATTTTGGAAGAAAAAAGCCAAATTTAGCTTAATTTTATACAAAAGTGAACTTATTAATTTAACGCAAGCCTGATAGAAAGGTTTGCAGAAGTAAAAACAAGACTAATATAGATGAAAGTAGTGATTACTGGAGGTACCAAAGGCATCGGCTGGGCCATGATAGAGGAGTTTGCAGCCAATGGATTTGACATTGCATTTTGCAGCCGATCAAAGAAGGATCTTGACCATCGAGCAGCAGCTTTGCTAGCAGTGTATCCAGAGATACGGGTCATCACCAAGCAGGTAGATATGTCTAAGAAAAGTGAAGTGCTTGCATTTGCTGCCTCCATCAAAGAGTATTGGGGAGAGGTAGATGTACTCATTAACAATGCAGGTGTATTTTTACCTGGAGAGATCAGCGAGGAAGAAGAGGGGAGGCTAGAGACCATGATCGAAACCAACCTATATAGTGCATATCACTTGACCAGAGCGCTACTTCCGATTATCCTGCCCAAGAAACAAGGGCATATTTTTAACATCTGCAGTATCGCTAGCAAGATTGCCTACCCGAATGGAGGCTCCTACAGTATTTCCAAATTTGCGCTTCTAGGTTTCTCCAAGGTACTTCGCGAGGAGTTAAAAGAGAAAGGTATCAAGGTGACAGCTATTTTACCCGGAGCTACCTGGTCCCATAGTTGGAAGGATGTTGACTTACCAGACGATCGGCTTATGCAAGCTGCTGATATTGCGAAGACTGTTTACTGTGCTTATACCCTGAGTCCATCTGCAGTGATAGAGGATATCGTGATTAGACCTCAATTAGGAGATTTAAAGGATTCTGATTTTAGTTAATTTATCACAAAATAATTTTCAATTAGCAATTTTCAATTAGCAATTACATGAAGGAAAATTTGATAGCTGTAAAGACGTATGCTTTTGCAATCAAGATTGTTAAACTTTGTAAGTCACTACAATTAGATCAAAGAGAATATACTTTGAGCAAACAGCTATTAAAATCAGGAACATCTATAGGTGCAAATGTAGAAGAAGCAATTGGAGGACAGAGCAAAAAAGACTTTTATGCTAAATTGAGTATCTCGTATAAAGAAGCAAGGGAAACAAAATACTGGCTAAGATTGCTAACAGATACAGAATATATTAAATCAGCAACCAGTAAACCGCTAATAAATGACTGTGAAGAAATATTACGTATTATTGGTGCTATTCAAAGAACTATAAGAGCTCAATGAACAATGAACAATTTTCAATTTTCAATGAACAATTATCAATGAACAATTATCGATGAACAATTATCGATGAACAATTTTCAATGAACAATTTTCAATTTTCAATGAACAATTATTAGTTATTTTCCATAGCGCATTAAATCATTGCAAATTGATCATTACACCATTGCAAATTGATCATTAATCATTAAAGCATTGATCATTATACAATTACACTATTTCACATTGATCATTGCACATTGATCATTAATCATTAAAGCATTAATCATTAAATCATTGATCATTAAAACATTGCACATTAAATTTTACTATGAACGTAGATGATTTCAGCCCTTACGAAGCAATTACTTTTGAAGAATCCGTTGAACAAAGAAGTAACGAATTTTATAAATTTATGGACAAGCGTCGATCGGTTCGCGAGTTTTCAGATCGACCAATATCTAAGCAAGTTATCGACGATTTGATCATGACAGCATCTTCTGCGCCTTCGGGAGCGCATAAACAACCTT
>ENA-ORXT01002098-ORXT01002098.1-marine-metagenome-genome-assembly--contig:-NODE-2098-length-24849-cov-10.171605_pt1 | contig 24849 bp, 19 predicted proteins | sample MGYA00237868_ERZ511482 | MGnify/ENA metagenome assembly ERZ511482
TGAAAAAAATAATTCCTTACAAGAAAAAATATGAATTTCATATACATCTTTCTTATTGATGAACAAGTCTATTCAAATGGCAAAGGCATCTCTAAAATAAAAAGTGGTGACCTAACATTGATAAAATAGCTGATGGTAATTATTCGGGTAATGAGATTTTATTAAAATAAACAAAACCAATTGAAAATAGACTTGTTACCCTTTAAGAAATACCTATATGAAATAGCTATTTTTAAAGAAGGACAAGTCTAATAAACAAAATCTAAAATATGGAAAATTTTAAAAAAGTATATATCGCAGGTGGTTGTTTTTGGGGTATGGAGGACTTATTTAGAGTCAGACCTGGAATTAAAGATACGGAGGTGGGATACCTTGGAGGTATAAATGACAAGCCCACTTATGAAAACCACCCAGGACATGCCGAAGGGATAGAAATCACTTTTGATCTTAATGAAACATCTTTCAAGCTCATTCTAGATTATTTCTTTCGCATCCATAATCCAACGACTGTTAATCGTCAGGGAAATGATATTGGCACAAGTTATAGGTCTGCTATATTTTTTCAAAACGATGAAGAAAAGAAGATAGCGGAAGAGATGATTAAAGTGGTTGATGATTCTGAAAGATGGGGCGGAAAAGTAGCCACTACGCTTGAACCTTTTACTAAGTTTTGGGCAGCTGAATCATACCACCAGGATTATTTAGTTCGTAAGCCAAATGGATATACTTGTCACTCAGAGCGTTTTGGAAGCTTTTTAAAGAAGGACAAGTCTATTCAAAATAAGCGATAAATGAATAAAGGCTTGATTTAAAAGCACTAATGACTTTGAGAATACTTATTCAGACTACTGATCAACTTAGGGCAAAAGAAGAATTCTAGGAATAAGATTTTAGCCCGTTTAATAAAAAAACTATCATGACAAAAGCAATTTGGAATAATCAAATCATTGCAGAAAGTAATGCAACCAAAAATATAGAAGGTAACCAATATTTTCCCCCAGATTCTATTAAAAAAGAGTTTTTTAAAATGTCTAAACTGCATACGACTTGTCATTGGAAAGGGGAAGCATCTTATTACACCATTAAAGTTGATGGAAAAGAGAATAAAGATGCTGCATGGTATTATCCTAATCCTTCGGACAATGCTAAACACATTAAAGATCATATAGCTTTCTGGAAAGGAGTAGAAATAATAACTACAGAATAGTGGAGAAAATTGGATTTGGTTGAGGCTACTATTGGTGTACTGAAGCCGTTAAGTTTAAGGGAGAATTTGTCCACGAGAACAAACAACTTACAAAACATCTTTCTAATCGAAGACTTGGTAGTGAGTTGATATTCAGCTAACCCATCTTCAAGCAAGACTCAATACCTCTAAAGGGAAAAATATTCCTATTTACAGGAAGTATGTACCTTCTATTGCCTGTATCTTGATAATACCTTTGCATGGCTATAAATTAAAGAGTGACCCAGCAGTTATTGGAGATACTTTTTTCTATAAAGCCGTCATGTCTTTTGATACTAATATAAGTTATTATTTCCTCTTTCCTAACAACTTTCTTATGAAAAACTTCTTTTTTTCTTTCGCCTTTATATTACTGGGTTTCACAACTGTCTTTTCACAAAACTTTACTGTGAATAAAGCAGAAACCGTTGTGAGTTTTACTATAAGAAATCTTGGATTAAATGTAGATGGAACATTTTCCGATATAGAAGTGGAGGCAGTTTTTGACAAAGACAATCTTTCAGCTAGTTATTTCTCAGGAGAGGTCGCCATCAAATCAATTGATACAGGAATTTCTGCTCGAAATAAACATTTACAAAAAGAAGATTATTTTGATGCTGCTACCCATCCAAAGATTAAACTTGTTTCTACAACATTGAAAAAGATGGAAGAAGGGGGATATGAGTTTGTAGGGGAATTAACCATTAAAGGAACAACCAAACCAATCAAATTTCCAATTAAGGTTAAAGAAACTAGTAATGGTACAACCGTAGAAGGAGCTTTTGAAATTAACAGACTTGATTTTAAAGTTGGTAGTAAAAGCTGGGTATTGAAGAATAAGGTGAAAATTTCAATTAAACTTGTTACTCTTTAAATCGTAACCACCTTAGTTCTACATGAAGACGCTAAATTTTTGATGGCTCTTGGCATTAGGCAAGCAGGAGATTGGATAGGTTCTTTTACAGGGAGCGGATTTGATTTGTTTTTTATAAAAACAAATCAAATCCGCTCCCTGTAAAAGAACCTGCCTTCCAGATGTCTGTTAAGTTTAATCTACAAAAACAATGAATTTTCAACGAATTATTCAATTCATTTTAGATGCCAAATATGGTCTAATTATTTTTCTTTCAATTGTAATGGTGGCTGGATTAGGGCAAACTTTAAGGCTGATAAAAATAGATAATTCATTAGCTGCTTGGTTTTCTGAAGCCGATATTGTTTATCAAGATTATTTAAAATTTCAAGCAAAACAAGGTTCTGATGAAATCATTATTGCCATGATTTCTACCGATGATGCACTTTCTGAAAAACATATAACGGACTTAAAGAAACTTCATGAAAAAACCGAATCTTTATCTTATGTGAAAACGACTTTTAGTCTTGCCAGAGCAGAATACCCCATTTATTCCAACAAAAAAATATATTATAGAAACATCTATCAAACTAGCCAAAGTAGAGAAAGAACGCTTAAATTATTAGCCGAACTTCCGGCATTAGAAAAACAATTAATTTCCAAAGACCGTCAATTTTCCTTTTTTTATATTCAGTTATTACCAACCAATGAAATCGGAAATATCCGCAGCCAAATCACCACAGAAATTCAAAAAATAATCGAGTCAACTGTGGGAGAAAGTCATATTTCGGGACCTCCTATCCTAAATGAGGCTTATAATAAAGCTATTTACGAAGAAAGTATTTTTTTTGCTGTAGTAACGGTTATGGTTATCTTAGCACTTTTATTGTTCCTTCTTCCTCATTGGCATTACCTCCCCTTAGCATTGCTATCTATCACTTTACCAGTCAGTATTACTTTAGGGCTGCTGACGAGTCTAGGCTACTCGCTGAATTTGATTTCCATGTTGATTCCGACCATTTTAATGGTTTATTGTATTTGTGATTTGCTGCATGTCATTAATATTTTCCATCTGTATCGACAGGAAAATTTGAGCGAAAGCAGCAATACTCAAATAAAAAAAGCCCTTCAAAAAAGCCTTAAACCTTGTTTTTATACCACTTTAACCACCTTAATGGGTTATTTGGCATTGACCGTTTCTCCACTTCCTGCTTTTAAAACAATGGGACTTTTTACTGCTTTGGGATTACTGCTTGCCTTTTGTTTGGTTTATGTAATTACAGCCATTGGGTTCACTTTTCTAAATGAAACATCCATGCAGGGAGCAGTCAAGAAAGTGAATATTTTGGCAATTACTCAAAAAATCAACTATTGGACGACTGCCTATAATAGTAGGATATTATTTATTGGATGCTTAATTTTTGCTTTAGGATTCGGCTGTCTTCCTTTCATTGAAGTAAGTACAAATCCCTTAAATCTTTTAAAAACAGGAAAAGTCAAAGACGATTTACAGTTAATAGAAAAAACATTAGCGGGAAGTGCGCGCCTACAATTAAATGTTTTCAGAACCGATTCGGGGTCCGCATTAGAAAAAGAGGGACTTCTTAATTTGAAAAAATTTCAAGAAAAATTAAACCAAAATCAACTACTATCTCACCCAATCTCCATTATTAATTTTCAATCTTTTTTAGAGGAACGAATGTCCACCCTTTCAAAATTTAAGTCGATTAATTTTGAAAAAATACTCAAAGAGAACCAACAGGAATCGAATGCTTTCTTTTCTCTTTATGCAGATGATTTTTCATACATTTCTATTAATATTAATATCAAAGAGTTAGCATCCAAGGACTTGGAACACCTTATAAATACCATTAAAAAAGATTTTGATAATAGCTTTGATGAAGCGTACTATGGTTTAAAAATTTATGGTTATTCCGCAATCTATGCTCGATTAAACCAATTTATTTTACAGACTCAATTCCAATCAGTTGGTATAGCTTTTCTGCTATCGTTCTGTATTTTGTTTTATTTTATTAAAGAATTTAAAACGAGTGTTTTGGCTTTCTTGCCTAATTTATTACCCTTGTTTGCAATTCTTATTACGATGGTAGCTTTCCATATTCCTTTAGAATCAGCCAATGCTATGCTTGCGCCCATTATGTTGGGCGTTGCTATGGATGATACCATTCACCTCATGAATAAATTTAAATTGTATAGAGATAATAATTTATCCGTTGCCAAAAGTATTGATAGTGCGCTAAATTATACAGGAGGTGCTCTTTTCTCCACTACATTTTCTTTAACAATTGGGTTTTTAATTGTCGGGCTTAGTGGTGTTAAATCCGTTAGTACTTTCGGTATGCTTTGCGCTATTGCCATTATTTTTGCGCTATTAGCCGATGTATTTTTCCTACCTGCTTTGTTGAAACGTTTTCATTCTTGATGGAATAACTTTCAAAATGGCGTTGTTTTAAAGTATCTGGAGGAACTTCATTTACCCTAATTTATCTTTTCCTTTTTCTAATTTCATTCTCTCCTTTGCTTTCTTAATTTGTTGCTTAAAATTATCTGGAGAAACATCCAGTTGGATAAACTTGAACTTCTATACCTGTATTTAATTGGCAATAGTTATAATTGCTCCAGCCCATCAGTAAGAGTAAAAAAAATATTTCATCAATATGATTAACTTTGCTGAAGAATGGTATTAATTTGTATAGTGCCATGTAAAGTTTTATGAACAGGACATTTATCAGCAATTGCGAGTAGTTTTGTTCTTTGTGCTTCGTCAATTGTTCCAGTAATGGTAATAGATCGTTCTATAACATCCATTTTAGCATGGGTATCTTGACAATTTTCACAATCCTGCTGATGCGTTTTTTTATGGTTTAAATGAACGCTAATATTTTCAATCGCCCATTTTTTTCTATCTGCATACATCCGCAGCGTCATAGCAGTACAAGAACCAAGCGCAGTTAATAAAAAATCATAAGGACTTGGTCCATAATCATCTCCTCCTACCGACAAAGGTTCATCTGCTCTAAAACTATGATTACCAGCTTTGATTTCTGTGGTAAATCCAGTTGCTCCAATTTTCGCCACTACTTGCTGATTAGTTTGTAGCAAAGTTTTTGGGGGCATAGACACATAACGCGCTGCCCAACTCGCAATTAAGTCGCCCACATATCTGGAATCATGTTGTTTCCTAAGCAGATGGTCTGCACCATCTAAACTGACAAAGCTTTTAGGATGTTTGGCCAATTTATATAATTGGGCAGCATTGTCTACCCCAACCACTTTATCTTGAGGAGAATGCATAATTAATAATGCCTTATTAAGCGTAGGTAGAAAAGCAGCTAAATCTTTCTCCTTTAAGTCCTCTATGAAATGCTTTTTAATAGTAAGAGATTTCCCTCCTATGTTTACCTCTGCTTGTTGGTTCGTTTCTATTTCTTCTAATTGATTTTGAAACAAATGAGCAACATGTGCGGGAGTAGAAGGGGCGCCAATAGTTGCCACTGCCTTTATGGTAGGTAATACATTGGCTGCAAAGAGCGTTGCTGCTCCTCCTAATGAATGACCAACTAGTAGTTGCGGTGTCATATTAGCGGCATCCATTGTCTTGGCGGCTGCCAATAAATCATTGACATTAGAAGAAAAATTAGTGTCTGAAAATTCTCCTTGACTTTCTCCTAGTCCTGCAAAATCAAATCTTAATACGCCAAATCCTCTTTGCGTGAGTGCCTTTGAGATACTTCGAACGGCATTGAAATTTTTATTACAGGTAAAGCAATGCGCAAAGATAGCATAGGCACTAGGAACTTGGTCAAAAGGAACATCTAGTTTGCCACTAAGTGTAGTTCCAGCAGCATTTTGAAAGGTAAAAGTTTGATTGGTCATTGCTATTTTTTTAGAAGGCTTTATTGGGGGAGAGATAACCACTTTTGAACGAGTAAAAGTACGCTAATTAAGCCATCAAGTAAGGTTCTTTTTTTCTTTAAATTTTTAAAGAAAAAAAGAACTCCTTGTGTGTAGTTACGACTTTGATTTAAACTCAAGTCGTTTACCGTCTTTAGTACCTCGATAATATTTACCGTCTTCTATGAATAATAACTCGCCGTATTTGCCTAATTTAATACTAGAATCTACCCCATAAATTTTACCGTCATACAGCTCTACCACCGTTTCGTTCGAGCAATGCCCTACGACAATATGATTAGCAGAGACGGTTGAAAGAATTTCAGAAACTTCTTCATCTGGTAAATTATCCTGAAAATATCCTCGGTACCAAACAGGTCCTTTGTCGCCAAAATAACGGGAATAGATGTTAGTTTTATTTAATTCGTCCTCCTCCATATCAATGGATTGACTCATCTCTTTGTTAATCAGTGACATGTTATACCCATTTTCTAAAAAAGCCTTAGAAAACCCTCCGTGAACAAAGGTATTGTCGTTAATCTTTACAACAGTTGACTTAGCTCTTAACCATCTACCAATAACCGTATCTTTACCGTACATATCCGAGTAGCTAGTTTCTAGCAAATGCGAAATAATGGCATATTTTTTATGAATGTATCGTACATCTTGTTGAAAAATCATGTATTCATGGTTCCCCAAAATTACATGCACCTGACCACCTGCTACTTCGGCTTGCTGCTCTAGGTTATAGAGTAACCAAAGTGTTTCATTGACCTTGGGCCCTCTATCAAAAATATCGCCTACAATGATTAGATGACCTTTCCCGTAATTCCAATTTTGGTTTTTATCAATGATTTGATTATTGGTCAAAATTTCTACTGCCAAATCATACTGTCCGTGAAGATCACTTAAAACAGCAATCTTCTTTACTTTTTTATATTTCGATTTGTCTCGTTTAAATTTAGTCGGGTAGGCATCTTTAGGTAGCACTTTCCGCACTACTTCTCCTTTCACAATATTTTTTTCTACCAATTCACCATCCTCAATAAAAATATAGGGACCATCGTTAGCCGACTCTAGTATTGTTGGAACAAGAACTAGCTTCTGTTTCCCTAACGTAAGTGTATCATAAGACTCTGCTTGACCTAATCCCAACAGAGGTATAAATAGTAACAGTATTAATTGAATCGTTTTTTGACACATATTTTTTTATTTTAAATTTATTGTAATAATTTGTTAGGAAATAAAATTTCAAGGCTATACGTCTTCTGACCGCTAAAAGTAAAATCCTGTTCTTATCGTTAGGGCATTATCTTCCCCATTTCCTGTATAGGTATAAAAAATATTTATAGCGGTAAATTTATAAGGTGTCCACCAAATACCTGGAGAAAAACCAGTTTTCCAGCCACCTTCATTGGCATTTGGATACCACACTCGACCAGTATCAAAACCAGCAGATAGACCAATTTCGCCGGGGGCAATTGCATTTTTAAAATAAAATAGGGATATTCTAACATCTAAGTTAGCATAAGCCAGACTTGTTCCTGCATACCTATTATTATGAAAACCTCTCAAATAATTATTGCCCCCTAGATGATTATTATGAAAAAAGAAATAATCATCGTTGGTCAAAGTGGCAGCACCTACCCGACCACCTAGCACCATTTTAATTGGCGCATCAAAATGGATAAACCGAGATACATTTCCTTCTAAACGAGCATATCCTCTGTTTTGCCCTATATTTCGATAATAAGTGATGCCTAAATTATACTTCCACCCACCTTCTAAATCCAAATCATCAACAGAATCGAACTGATGCTTCACTAAAAAACCGATAAAGTCTTTATTTCCTAAATAAGTATCATCATTGAAAAAATCAGGTTGACTAGATATTCTATCAAATCTTTGTAGGACAATCACATTTTGATAAAAAGGACCAAATCTAGTTTGATGTTGTCTATTTTTACTAATCCGTTTTATCAAAGGTTCTACCTTAAATCTTTTCAAGCGCACCCAGTGAAATTGTTCGTCCTCTTCTTCAGGATTTTCCGCTTCTCTTTGTAATACCGTATTATTGCCCAAGCCATAAAAGTTGAAGATAATAGGTCGGTCAAAAGAAATATTTGGATTGAAATTAAAACGACCAAACAACTGCGTAAAATCTGCATCATAGCCAATACGGAGTCCATTTGTTTGATTAGAAAATTGAAAATCTATTTTATGTTTTGATCCATAAGGCCTTTTTTTATATCCATATCGGGTAAATATTGCTCCTCCGCCCAAAAATACGCCATCATCTTGGGTGATTCCAAAATTCACCAAGGGTAAATAACTATCGTATTGAAGTTCAAGTCGGTCATACTCGTTGTACTTTTTATTAGTAGAAGTTCGATTAGCTATTTTGGGTTCATTCGGCAACTGGATGCCATCTAAATCATCGTAAACAATAATTTTCTTTCCTTTAATAGACCTATCATTTGTTAGAACCGTATCCATTTTTTTACCGCCAACCACTCTAATCAAAATCTGATTTTTTTCGGTGCCGTGAAAATTAAATTCATCCTTTCCGTCCAATCCATATAATCGAATTTCTTTTGTTTCATTGGGTTTAAATGTTCGGTCATAAAACAAGTTTTTTTTGCCTTCTTGTGATAAGTTAAAAACTTTCACCCGAACATTTCCATTTTGCTGATGCTCCACATCAAATAATTCTGCCTTTTCTGTCCCCACTACATCAACGTACTTTGCCAAAAACAAATATAACTCCAGCGCATGTCGCTGCATATTACCTTTTCTACCTTTTAGGGTTTGGATAAGTTTAGGAGCATTCAACTTATAAATTTCTTCGGGCCAAGTCTCAAAAGCAGTATCAATAACTTCATCGGTCAAGGCAGTTTCCAATTCCTGTGCCACTGCTTCCCAATCTGACCAAGACAAACCAGTCATCCAAGTTCGATCAAAATGTTTAGCATTAGACGCAAAGCCTTTTAAATTTTGAATTTTAGGTTTAAATGGGTGCTGCTGAATGGCTAAAAAATCTCTGCTCAATAACCAGGGTAAAACCCCATGTATATTATACAATGCTTGGTCTCTATCTCTAGGAATTGGTCGATAGATAATCGTATCATTTGCTTCTTGCTCGAATGCTGCCCATCGCCATTGGTCATCATGTCGATCATAATCGCCAATAAAAAGGTCAAATAATCGACTTTTCAACACCCATTTTTGATCAATTCGATGTTTAGTAGATTTTTCTATTTTTTCCAACATCGTATCATAACCTATTATTTTTTGGGTATTTCCAAAACTTTCCAAGTGTTCCCACCCCTCGTTGGAGTACTCCTCAAAAAGGTATAATTCTCCACCAAAATCGTCTTTGTATTCTCCCAATTCTTCTTGTACAGGTAAAAAATAAATAGCAGGATTGGTATGGTAAATTCCCGCTGCATCTGCTAAGGTCGGCACAGGCAAAGCACCATAAGGGTGTGCCCCTACTCTTAAATCTTGCAAAATATCCTCATAAACTGTTCCTTTAAATTTATCTGGCACTCCAGCTCGACCATTTTTATAAACACTTCTCAACACATATTGTCGACCTGTTTCATCTTCTAATCTCAGCGACTTGGTCGACATACCCCCTCCTTTTTTGACAGGTTTTAAGTGGGAGAAGGTCGTTTTCATATCAAAAACTGGCATTTTAACGGGGGTTCGCCAACTTTTTCGATAAACATCCCCATAAACGAATCTCTGAAATCTTCCCGTTTTATAATTGGTAGAGGCAGGTATAGAAACACTATCGGATACCACGAAACCAGCAATCATTGGTTGTGCCAATAGGTTTACTGAATTACTCCATAGAAATACACTTATTATTAAAATGGTATATTTTAAAAGAAAAGAATTGGTATTTTTCCAGCCAAAAAATCTTTTCCTATATTGATAAATCATAAAGAGGATTTCGTTATTTTAAGATTCCTACTTCTACAAAAGTTTGAAAGGGGGAAAAGTTTAGTTAGACCTTAGCTATTTGTCTTTAGTATTTAGAACGCTTATGCTTGGTAGTAGGTTCTAACACATTAGGGTCGTTGCTGTTCAAATGTTCTCCAATAACTTGTTTATTAGGAATGAACTAGTGGTTTAATTATTAATTAGACTTGTCCTCCTTTAAAAATACCTATCTGAAATGCTCTTTTACTACTAGTTTCCTCTAAAAAATAACTCAATAAAAGGATTATTCAGTGATTTTTTAAAGAAAACTAGTAGTAAAAGAGCATTTCAGATAGGTATTTTTAAAGGAGGACAAGTCTATTATTAATTATTCCTATTAAACGTTGATAATCACTCCATACAAAAATTTACAAAGAACCCAATTTTATAGCTGACAGCTATCTTTAGCAGTTGCAAAACTTCAGCCATTGTAAAAATCAGAAAAAAATCAGATTCTAAGAGCGCTTTAATAGAACAAACAAAGGAATAATCCTTTATTAATGGGGAGAATTGATTTAGTGTAAACTTTTGCACCACTTTGTAATCAAATAATTTTCAATTATGCGCCCACTTTTACTCATTATAGTCCTGATTGTAGGGCTATATATACTCAAAGTTTCTTACCTAGATGCAAAACCAGCAGCTCCAGCAACTACTGAATCTACTAAAAAAGACAATGCAAGCAAAGCAAATAGTAAAAAGGCAGGAATAGCCGTTGATATATATGTCGCCCAAAAGGTTAAGGAAAGTAACATCATTTATAGTACGGGAACGATTATTCCCAACGAGGAGGTGGACCTGCGTAGTGAAACTTCGGGACGGCTAGTACAATTAAACTTGCAAGAAGGAGCTTTTGTCAAAAAAGGACAGATAATTGCTAAACTTGATGATGCGGATTTAGTAGCCCAGTTGAAAAAATTAGATTATGAAGAATCACTAGCAGCGACAACGGAAGCCAGACAAAAAAAGCTATTGGACATCAATGCGATTTCTAAAGAAGAATTTGATATAGCTGTCAATAAGGTAAAAACCCTGAGTGTGGATAAAGAATTATTGCAAGTTCAATTGGAAAAAACCACCATTCGTGCCCCATTTAATGGTCGCATGGGCTTAAAAAATATTAGTGTAGGGGCCTACTTAACCCCAACTGTAGTCATTGCTAATTTGATTCAGACCAATCCACTAAAAATGGATTTTACGCTTCCCGAAAAATATGCTAATAAAGTCAAAGTTGGGCAAAATATAAATTTCGCCATTGACAGCGATAGTGTAGAGATGAAGGCGACCGTTATCGCCTTAGATCCTCAAATTGACCAAGAACTACGCACCTTGAAAGTGCGCGCCAAAACAACCAATAGCAAAGGCATTTTATTACCAGGTATGTTTGTCCGTGTAGAAGTTCCATTAGGGGCAGAAACATCTATTATGATTCCTACTCAAGCCGTCATACCTATTTTAAAAGGAAAAAAAGTGTTTGTGATGCGCAATGGTCAAGCAGCAGAAATTAATATTAAGACAGGCCTACGTACCAATGATAAAGTTCAGGTATTGGAGGGTATTGTAGCCGGAGATTCAATCATTACGAGTGGATTGATGGCCGTTAAAAAAGGAAGTGTAGTTCGTTTACAAAAAGTGAAGGACTAGTGGTTTAATTATTGATTAATCAATGATGAATGATAAATGAGAAATGATGAATACCCAATTAGACAATCGCCTAAAAAAGTAATACTTCCAAATGTTTATTTGTTGATATTGTTTATTTGTTTAGCAGCGTACCTAGTAAACAAATAAACCATTAACGGATTATTCCTTTTTTAAGCGATGCTCTATTAAAAAGTAAACACGTACTAGACAGCGTCTAATAAATTCATCATTTCTCATTCATCATTTATCATTGCCCTTCAACCATTCAACAAAATTCATGTCATTATCAACCTTATCTATAAAACGCCCAGTACTAGCCATTGTGATGAATCTGTTGATTCTACTCTTTGGGCTTATTAGTTTTTTCTACTTAGGGGTACGGGAATACCCTTCCATTGATCCACCTATTGTTTCCGTCAGTACTACTTATTCTGGTGCCAATTCGGATATTGTGGAGTCGCAAATTACCGAGCCGCTCGAAAAAGCGATTAATAGTGTGTCGGGGATTCGGACAATGAGTTCTACCAGTAATCAAGGGAGGAGTAGCATCCGTATTGAGTTTGATTTAGATGTAGATATGGAACAAGCGGCCAACGATGTTCGGGATAAAGTGTCACAAGCTACCAGATCCCTACCTAGTGATATTGATGATGCCCCCAGAGTGAGTAAGGCGGATGCAGATTCAGAAAGTATCATCGTCATGCGAATGTACAGTTCGGAAAGAAATAGTTTGGAATTGAGTGACTACGCCGAAAATACAGTCGTTCCCCGCTTCGAGACTATTGCAAATGTGAGTGGCGTTCGGATTTGGGGACAAAAACGCTATGCCATGCGAATTTGGATGGATCCCAACCGAATGGCTGCACAAAGCATTACGACGGCAGATATCAAGCAAGCACTAGACCGAGAAAATGTAGAATTACCAAGTGGAAAAATACAAGGAGACAATACAGAATTAACGGTCAAAACAGTCGGTCGTTTCACAAATGAGGAAGACTTTAATAATATGATAATTCGGTCGGATGGTGCAGTCATTACCCGACTTAAAGATGTTGGCTATGCGGTATTAGGGCCAGAAAACGAAGAAGGACTTTTAAGAATTAATGGCGTTCCGCAGGTAGGTATGGCCATCAGCGCACAACCTGGAGCGAACTATCTCGAAATCGCCGAAGAAGTTAAGAAGAGACTAGCAGTCGTCAGGAAAGATTTACCCGATGATTTAGAAATTAAAGTATTTTTAGACAATACTGTTTTTATTGAAAAATCGGTGGAAGAAGTGAAAGAGACCATTTTAATTGCCGTAGGGCTAGTTATTCTTATCATTTTTCTATTCTTCCGAGATTGGATTCTAGCCATTCGACCCTTGATAGATATTCCCGTTTCTTTGATCGGTACTTTCTTTGTAATGTATATAATGGGCTTTTCCATTAATGTACTAACCCTGCTCGCCATTGTACTAGCAACGGGTCTGGTGGTAGATGATGGGATTGTTGTAACCGAAAATATTTTTAAGAAATTAGAGGAGGGTTATAGTCCCATTGAGGCAGCTATTAAAGGGTCTAATGAGATTTTCTTTGCGATTATTTCTACTTCGATTTCTTTAGCGGCGGTCTTTTTACCCGTTATTTTTATGGAGGGATTTGTCGGGAAACTATTTAGAGAATTTGGGATTATCCTAGCCTCCGCCGTTTTGATTTCCGCCTTCGTTTCTTTGACCCTAACTCCGATGCTTAATGCCTTTCTTATTCGCAAAAATGATAAACCCAATCGCTTTTATCAATGGACTGAACCTTTCTTTAAAGGGATGGAGAATAGCTATCGAAATGGACTGGGTAATTTTATGAAAAATCGTTGGGTTGCGTTTCCTGTATACATTTTGGTCCTCTTTATGATCTACTTTTTTGGCACTCAATTAAAGTCCGAATTAGCTCCCTTGGATGACCGTAGTGTTTTGCGAATGATTATGTTGACTCCTGAAGGTTCTTCTTATGAATTTATGGACAGGTACGTGATGGAGGGGTATCAATTGATTGATAGTATTGTTCCCGAAAGGGAGGGTATTCTAACCTATACTGCTCCAAGTTTTGCGGGCTCAGGTGGGGCCAATTCTGCTTTTTTAAGAATTACTTTGACAGATCCTAGCGAACGAGAACGCTCCCAATCGGAATTGAAAGATGTTATTAATAGTGCCTTTAGAAAAATGCCCAACGCTAGAACTTTTGCGAGTGAACAACAGACGATTGCGCTTAATAAACGGACTGGATTGCCTGTACAATACGTCCTTCAAGCGCCCGATTTGGAGCGACTGCGAGACTATGTTCCCCAGTTTATGGACGAAATTGGTAAAGACCCAACCTTTACGATTACTGATGTAAATTTAAAATTTAATAAACCCGAATTAGATATTTCTATTGAGCGTTCTAAAGCAAAAAGCATGGGTATCTCCGTGGCAGATGTGGCGACAACGCTACAATTAGCTTTTGCAGGACAACGCTTTGCTTATTTCACTAAAGATGGTCGACAATATCAAGTGATCGGGCAATTCGACCGCAAAAATCGAGATGCACCCATTGATTTAAAAACACTTTATGTCAAAAATGCACAAGGGGAGTTAATTCAATTGGATAATATTGTCAGCATAAAGGAAGAAAGTAGTCCTCCACAATTGTATCATTATAATCGTTGGTTATCTGCAACCGTCTCCGCAGGTCTAGCACCTGGTAAAACGATTGCCGATGGAATCGCGGCTATGAATGGAGCGAGAGACCAATTAAACGATCCTGCTATTCGTACAGAATTGACGGGTAATTCAAGAGATTTCTTGGAGAGTTCTAATAGTACTCTTTTCTCTTTTATCCTAGCACTATTATTGGTATATCTCATTCTTTCAGCACAGTTCGAGAGTTTCGTAGACCCTTTTATTATTATGCTAACGGTGCCATTAGCGGTGGCAGGGGCACTATTTTCGTTATGGTTTTTCAACCAAACTTTAAATATTTTTAGTCAAATTGGGATTATCATGCTCATTGGACTGGTAACTAAAAACGGTATCTTAATTGTCGAATTTGCCAACCAACTACGAGAAAAAGGAAGGAGTAAAAAGGAAGCGGCATTGGAAGCAGCTAGCATGCGTATGCGGCCGATTATCATGACCACCTTAGCGACTGTATTTGGAGCAACGCCTATTGCCTTAGCCCTCGGTTCGGCAGGACAAAGTAGAATGTCTATGGGAATTGTCGTGATGGGTGGACTCCTATTTTCGCTGATTTTAACGCTTTATATTATTCCTGTAATGTACACGTATCTCTCTCGCAAGAAAAATTACGAAAGAATACGCCAAATTGATGCGATTACTAGGGAAGCAGAAGCGGAGCATTTAGAGGAAGTTGGAGCTATGTAGTTTTTTTACACAAGCCCTGTCAGAGGTCAGATTTATGACGTGTTCAACACGCCCGCTTTAAATACAGCACGAAATATATTCATGAAAATCAACAATAAAAAGACACAAGCTATCCTAATGAGTCGATTATTTATTTTTTTTATATTACTACCTTCTATCACCAATAGCCAAATTTTACTAAGCTCAGAAGAAGCGATAGCTATAGCGCTAAAAGAAAATTATGGTATTCAAATTGCTGATTTACAAGCCACGGCAGAGGCTATGCAAGTCTATAAATCCAATGCGGGGTTTGGTCCAACCGTGGATTTGAATGGCTCCCTCGGCTTAACGGGTAATTATATCAATCAGAGTTTTGTTGATGGGCGGAAACTTAACCGTTTTGGTCGAGTGTATAATCCGAATATTAATATTTCGGTAGCGATGACCTTATACGATGGTGGTGAAATGCAAGCTATTTATGACCAGCTAGAACTGACTAGCGAATTGACACAATTGCAGGGGAAAATCACCATTCAAAATACGGTAGTACAAGTAATGCAAACTTATTACGATATCGTGCGCCATAAAAAGACCGTTGATTATTTGAATGCCATCATTCAATACTATGATGAACGTTTAAAGATTACAGAAGAACGCTGGAAAGTTGGGCAAGGTTCTAAGATAGATTTTCTTCAATCCCAAACTGATAAAAATGCGCAATTATCTTCCTTAGTAACGGCAAAGAATAATTTGAAAAATGCCAAAGTGTTGATGAATGGTCTATTAAATCGTTCCCCTTCTCTAGACTTTGAGGTGGATGTGACCAATACAACACCCATTGCTTATGAATTAAGTGAATTACTTACGATTGCCCAAGATCAAAATCGAGAGGTTTTAATACTGCAAAAATCTTTAGAACTTAGTAAAAAGGAAGAAGTAGAAATTACAGCAACTCGTAAGCCACAAGTTAATTTGGGTGGGAGTATTGGTTATAATTATAATAATACCAATGCTGGATTTTTACTATCTAACCAAACTTTTTTTGCCACTGCTGGGGTAACGGCTACCTGGAGACTCTATGATGGACACGACCGCAAGAATCAAATCGCTATCGCCGAAGTCAATACCCACATTATTGAAAAACAACAAGAACAACTGGACGCACAAATAGAAAATGACCTTACTTTTGCCTATAATCGCTACACCGCTGACCAAGAGTTATTAGCCTTTGAAGAAGCTAATAAAAGTATTGCTGATGAAAACTTATCTATTTCTTTGAAAAAATTCAGACTAGGTGCTTCTACCATTTTAGAATTAAACGAAGCACAAGAGTCCTATGATACGGCTTTGAATCGCTTAGTCGAGGCACAGTATAATGTTAAGCTTTCTGAGTTGGAGTTGTTGCGTTTGAGTGGGATATTATAAGCTAAAAACGGTGAGATCTTGGTAAGCACCTGTAAAAAACTACGGATAGCTTTACGGTAACGATAAAAGGTTTTCTTGTTGGAATCTGTGAGTTCTATTAGCGCAAGGTCTTTTGAAAAACCAAGTTGAATAGAAAAGTACTGTCGGAGTAATTTAGGTACTATAGCGGTATTGGGAATGTATCCTAAATATTGATGAGATTTGAGTAAGGTTAGCAGCGTAAACCTTTGGGTATCTCCTCTAGCATTTTTGCGACAGAACCTCAGTTCGTGTTCATTTGGCTCAAAGATTTTAGTTAGCTCCTCTTCAGTGTAATTTTTTTTGAAACGAGGATAAGCCGTTTTCGTAATCGAAATCATAGTACATTTATTTAAAAAATGAAAAAATCGAATTTCGCATAACGGTCAGAGTGCGAAGAGTTTTGGCTTTTTAAGGGGTGAAACCCTTCTTTTCTCACCCAAAAACCACTATCTTTTCGCCTCTGAAAAAAGGAATGCGAAATTATGGAAAAAGTAGATTTTAAAAGAATTATCAATTTGATTGCGAAAAAATTTGCTAATCAGCAGGTCACCTACAGCCAGTCTCAATACATTTTCAAGGAAGTCAGAAAAAAATTAGAGCTAAAACCAGACAAGAGAAACAAGGGAACCGTTAAGCGATTGTCTAGAAAAGAGTACCAGAATTTTATTAATTCAGCTTATGACAAATCGCCAAAGGTGGGATTGATGATGCAGACCCTTTATGAAACTGCAGCAAGGGTAGATGAATTTACTTCTTTAAATGCAGATGATATTTATTTTGAGGAAAGGAGAGTAGTGATTAAATCGGGAAAGGGAAGTAAAAGAAGAGAAGTTCCGGTTGAGCAACATTTAGTTCGCTTGTTATCCACTCATTTACAAGACAGACAAAGTGGTCCTATTTTCCGAACCCAAAGAAATGGTAGGTTTACCAATCGTAGAATTCAGCAGATTGTTAAAGAGGTTGCGGCAAGAGCCAAGATAAAATCCATTGAGGTCACTCCTCATACACTTCGCCATACCAGAGCTACTTTTTTAGCAGAGGATGGAATGGCTAAAGATTACTTGCAGGTATTTTTAGGGCATGACCAACCAGGTACTACTGAAATTTATACCAAGACTGCTGCGATTGATACAGACCGAGCATTTAGAAATACTGTCAATAATAAGGTGATAGAGTAGTTTGGGTTGATTTTTAAGGATAATGAATTTACGGCTAACTTTAGGAAGGCTTGAAAGATTGGGTGTAATTGTAATCAAAAAGAGAATAAAAATCAGTAATAATATTGTTATAAGGTACTATATGCAATGATAGAAGTCTCCTTTGATGCCATTAGGACCAATGAAATGGGGCAAAAACGACTAAATCCATTTTTTGATTATAATATCTTGATCTTCGCAGATAGTTTTTACATGTATCCTGTAACTACCCCCACTAGTCAAGTTGATTTGTGTGACGGAGCAGCAACAACAATTACTGGAAGCTAAAAAGACCGATTTTTGGACACTTTACCAAGATTTAAAAGCCTATAAAGGGAATCCGAATAAGGAACTTGCGCAACAATTGACCAAGCTTTAGCTGTGCTTATGGCTCAAAAAGCTACACATTCCTAGGCCTATCCACGCCTAATTCTCAACAATTTTTAAATATTTTCAAAATTTGAACGCAAAAAGCTAGTTACTTTAATGGTTTCCTATTCTTTTTGCCCTTTTATTGCGAAAATGTTATTGAGAACTTACTTATTTTCCTCTAAAAAATAACTCAATAAAATGATTATTCAGTGATTTTTTAAAGAAAACTAACAAAAAAATAGCTATTTCATATAGGCATTTTTAAAGGGTAACAAGTCTATTGAAAATTCACGAAATTAAATCGAATTACTTATGGAAAAGCGAGAACCATAAACTACTCGAAATCATGAAAAACAGCATATCTTTTTTTTATTTGACCCTTCTTCTTTTTATTTGCTACTCCTGCCAAGAACAGCCCAAAGAATATGCAGATAGTATTTGGTACAATGGCACTATTTTAACAATGGAAGGAGAAAACCCTCAATATGTAGAAGCCGTTGCGGTAAAAGATAGAAAAATTTTAAAGACAGGTACTTTAAATATAATAAAGGCTTTAAAAGGAGACCTCACACAGGAACATGATTTAAAAAATCAAGTGCTATTGCCGGGGTTTATAGAACCCCATTTACATCCATTGCTTGCTACCATTTTAATTCAAACAGAAATTATTGCTTTTAATGATTGGGCCTTACCTCATGGAAATTTCCCCGGTGCAAGAACAGAAGAAGACTATTTAAAGAAATTAGATGCAGCAGTAGCTAACTACAATAATCTATCAGAACCCTTTATTTCGTGGGGCTATCATTCCCTGTATCATGGCGATATAGATCGGCGAATTTTAGATGCCCGTTATGGAGATAAACCGGTTGCTTTGTGGCAATATTCCTTCCATGAAATGATTTTGAATACTGCGGCTTTAGAATTATTAAAGGTGGACCAAGCAGCAGCAGCCAAACACCCGCAAGCTAATTTAGAAAAAGGTCGATTTTATGAAGCGGGTATGCAATATCTAGTTGCGCCTAAATTGATGCCGTATATTTTAAATCCTACAAAAGCGGCACAAGGTATCCAATTGACTGCACAAGCTATACAAAAGGGAGGAGTTACCACGATAGGCGATATGGCCATGCCTTTATTAAATTTTGATTTGGAGCATAATCTAATCCAAAAAGTATTGGGAAATGCACAAACACCTTTCCGAACTTACCTAATCCCTATGGCCTCTTATTTTGCCAAAAAGGAAGAACAGTTGCCGAGTGCCTTTGCGGTTATAGATAGTCTGGACCAATACAATACCGATAAGATACAATTTGTCAAACAAATTAAATTGATGGCGGATGGTGCCTTTTATTCTCAACTGATGCAAATGCAGCAACCTTACACAGATGGGCATAAAGGAGAATGGCTAACAAAACCCGAAACCTTCAAAAAATATGCACAGTTTTTTTGGGATAAAGATTATCGGATTCATGTTCATGCTAACGGAGATTTAGGCGTAGAGATGGTGCTAAACACCTTGGAAGATTTACTTAAAACCAAACCAAAGGAAGATCATCGTTTTACCCTCCATCACTTAGGATATATCACCGAAGCACAGGTTAAACGGATGGCCCGTTTAGGAGCGCAAGGCAGTATACAACCCTATTACCTCTATGGTATGGGTACTAAATATGCCCAACATGGATTGGGTATGGAACGAGCGCAGCGAATATCTCCCGTAGGTTATTTAATTAAAAATGGTATAAAAACCTGTTTTCACTCCGATTTTTTCATGGCGCCCGTTGAACCGCTTACCTTAATGTGGGTAGCTGTTAATCGCAAAACAATTGATGGAAAAACTTTTGGCGCAGAACTACGAATTAGCAGTTGGGAAGCTTTAAAAGCAGTTACTATTAATGCCGCACATCATCTAAATCAAGAAAATTTTATTGGTTCTATAAAGGCAGGAAAAAGTGCAGATTTTGTTATCTTAGATAAAAACCCTTTGACGGTCGATCCAGAGGATTTGAATACGATTCAGGTGGTAGGAACTGTTTTTGAAGGGAAGGTGGCAAAAAAATAAAATTCAAGTTCAAGTTCAAGTTCAAACCGTGACGTTTACTATACGTGAGGCAACGTCACGGTTTGAACTTGAACTTGAACTTGACACTTGAACTTAAAGAAACCTGGGCTTAAAGAAAGTCTACTTTACCCGAATCTAAATTATAATAAGCTGGCACTACTTTTACTGTACCCGATGCGATAGCATCACCAATAATTTTAGATCGAGTCCTTAATTCTGTAGCCGTCATTTCTGCATTTTTACGAACAATATCGTTTACGGTAGCCTCTTTGCCAGAAGCTACAATTGCTGGTGTAATGTGCGCCAATAGATGATTAATATTATAGCCATTGTCTCCTCCATTTACCGCTGCAGTTACTGCGCCACAACTTTGATGTCCCATCACTACAATTAGCTTAGAACCACAATGTGCTACTGCATATTCTATACTAGCAATAGAAGAACTATTAGCAATATTACCTGCCACTCGTACAACAAATAATTCGCCTAAACCTGCATCAAAAGCCAATTCTGGAACAACTCGACTATCCGCACAACTTAAAATAATGGCGTAAGGTTGTTGTCCTCCCACTAAGTCTTTTCTTCTAGAACTGTTTTGTAGTTTTCCGTCTAGATGATCTAAGACGAATCGGTTATTTCCTGCTTGTAACCGGTCAACACTTTCTTGGATTGTCATAATGCATTATTTATAGTTAGAAATTAATTTTAGGTCTTTTACGAGTTTTCAAAAACCTTTGAAACCATACAACTTAGAGAAGCGAGAACAGAGAATATAGGTATAATCTGTTTTAAAATTAACGAAATTTCCTTATGTGAAAACGAAAGCTGTCTCTTGTCTCACTTCTCTTTTCTTAAAACAGTGTGGTTTTGAAAAAAACACGCAGTTATAAAAAAAGTTTGCAACTATTTAGAATAGAGCGCAGAGAAGCGAGAATAGAGATAAAATCGTGCTGATTTAATGGAATAAGGAACACTGTAATAATAAATGTTTATTCTTGGGTAGATTATTTTGTTCTTAGTTTTCTCTTTGAAAACAGAAGTTGTGTGGATATAATGACTATTTTCAAAGAGGAAAATAAGGACAAAAGAATCAGCCAAGAATGAATATTTATTATTACAGCGTTCCTAAGCTATACTTTAAGAACAAATCTGCTATCTAGTCTCTATTCTGAGTATTTAATAATTATAGGCATCAATAAAATAATTCTCTACCCACGTTCGATTCCATTTTGACTTAAAATTAAGCCAATATTGTTGGAGTCCTTCTTCGCCATTCACTGTTTGTAGAAAATTACGCCTAGGCTTTTTTCGTTTGAGGGCAGTGGTCAATTCTTTTTTAACTCCTTTAGATAAATCTTCTTCTTCTAAAAAATCTTTCATCGAATTTAGCTCATCCAAAGCAGACATTCTTGGAATTTTCATGTAGTGCTTTGTGTCCTTCTCCAAAGCTTGAAATTCCTTTTGCCATTCTTCGGAAGCCGTCGCCTCATCTGCTACCTCTTCAATCGCTTTGATAATCCCCTTTTTTCTATGGATATAGCAAATATTACCTGCTTCAAGCTGTTTTGCTATTTCTTTTATTCTTGTCTTATTTACAAACATAAGAACAAAGTAAAGGAAAAATGATAAGTTTCACAAAGCAGGAGGGATAGGATCTCCTACGACGCTATCTAAGACATCACTCATTTCCAAAGGTATTTTAGCCTTCATCTCTTCAAAATTAGCCGCTGTCACATACTGCGGTTGCCCATAAATAACGGTTACCTTAGAAAAAAAGACAGGATACCTTTTCTTATCCCAAGTAGAAAGTCGCCATTCTTTTTCCACTTGAAAGCGCATGGGAATAATTGGTACACCCGTTTTTAAACTCATGATCAATACCCCATCTTTAGCCACTTTAATCGGTCCTTTAGGACCATCAGGTGACACAAAAGTGCTCCAGCCTTCTTTTAATCGAGTTAACACTTGTTTCAATGCAGTTTTACCATCGTGGCCAGATGCCCCATACGCTAACTCCTGTACCCCAATGTTTTTCTTCATCAGATGTACCGGTTTCATAAACCATAATGGAAAGGTGAGCCATATATTGGGTTTATGAAAATAAGCATGTGCCATAAAAAATAATGGAAGGTTTTCATGCCATAAGCAAAATATATGATTGGGCGTGCGCTCAATATTTTCTTTCCCAGCATATTCTATAGAACATAGGCTACGCAATACGAAATTCTGGAAGGCAAACCATAAGGCACCTATCCATCCATAGAGTTGAAGCAGGGGTTGTAACCAAAAAGGAATAGTATGGACCGTATATTTTTGCATACCTAAAGATAGAATTAATTTGAATGATGAATGATGAATGATGAATCTGTGCCCATTCAAAATTCAAAATTCTGCCAAAAAAAATAACAATAGCCTAGACAAAAGTCACTATCTCGGCAGGCAAATGAGGTATCTCATTCAAGCCTAATAAATTAAATCTTCCTTTAGAATAGAAAAAACTAGAATAAGAAGTGTTTCTAATCGAAAAATTCAAAGAAGCTACCTTTTTTTCGTCTGTCATACCTAGAGCTTCAGCAGTAATGGAACTAATTGTACCACCAGATGTAAAGGCAGCATTCGTTTCTCCTGAATCAGTGTTGTCTAATATCATTTTTAATCCTTCTCTCACTCCTTGTCTAAATTCTTTCCAAGAAACCACCCCTTCCACTTCAATTTTTCCTTCTACCCAATTGTTCATAAAGTGCTGGAACATCAGCAGTCGATTCGCTCTTGCTCGTGAGGGGTTTGCCTGCATTTTAGCAATCATTTCTTTAAAATAAGGATTTGATGCTTGTAGTTGAGGTAAAATTTTATCCAAGGCTTCATGCCCTACATGTTCGGTTAGACCCTTTATTAAAATTGGTTCGGGTATGGGCAGTTTATTTTTATCAAAAATATTTTTTACTATTTCATAGGTGTGTTGTTGTCGTTGCAATGGACCGACAAATACTTTATCAAACGCATACTTTTTGGTAACTAAATAATTGCCTAACAAGACCGTTTGCTCCATCCCTTTTTCGGAAAGTGCATCGTAATTAGCTGCTCCGAAGGAAGCTTGGGCGTGGCGAAAGAAGTAGAGTTTGCTCATTGTTTGTACTATATTTTTTTAAAATATCCAGCTTGATTTTGTATGTTTACATTTTAGGAACGGTAAATAATTCAACAATTCCTTTACTAAACTTAAGGCTACACCAAAAGTTTAGTAAAGGAATGTACCTAATTTTCAGACTTTGGCATATTTATAAATTCTGTAAAAGAACAGTTAACTACTTAGAAGATTTTTTACAAAAATTAAAAATAACAAATCTAACCACTTCTAAGGGTTCTTTTCTTAAGTAATTACAAACACGGCTTATAAATTTGATAAATTGATGGAATTGACCTAAAAAATTGGACACCTACACTGGTTCCAATAATCGCTAAATCAACTCCATGAATCAAAAAAAAGTGCCTTGGTATTTTCTACTACTACTCATCTTATCCGGTGAATCTGTCTTCATTCTTCCGTTTGTATTACCCCGTGTATTTAGACCTACCGTCCTAGATGCCTTTAGAATAGACAATGTGGAATTAGGCTTCTGTTATTCTGTTTATGGCATAGTCGCTATGTTTTCCTATCTATTTGGAGGTCCACTAGCAGATAGATTTCCGCCTAGAAAATTAATTGCAGTTGCGCTATGGACGACTGCGCTAGGCGGTCTAGTTTATGCCACTTTTCCCAGTTATACTATCCTAAAATTGCTATACGGCTATTGGGGATTTACAACCATCTTTTTATTTTGGGCACCAATGATTAAATCTACTCGAATATGGGGAGGAAAGACCTCCCAAGGAAAAGCATTTGGTTTTTTGGATGGTGGACGAGGTTTAGTGGGTGCATTAATTAGTACGATGGGCATCCTTATTTTTTCCTTATTCATTACTTCAGAAATTGCAGATGCAACAATCGCTGAAAGTAGGGCAGCCTTTCATTATGTCATTTTGGTGTGCAGTAGTATCGTAGGGGTTGTGGGTCTATTCGTATGGTTTTTCATGAAACTGGATCAGACCATTGAAAAGAAGATAATCTTGGAGAAGATTACATTCAGTCAAATCCAAGAAGTCTTGCGCCTGCCTGCCGTCTATTTATTAATGCTCATTATTTTATGTGCGTATGTTGGGTACAAAATTACAGATGTATTGTCCTTATATGCGCAAGATGTCATGTTATATGATCAAGTTCAATCTGCTCAGGTCGGTACTTTTTTATTGTACATTCGGCCTATCATTGGTGTGCTTATTGGCATAGCTGCGGATCGAACGCATACTACTTTTTGGTTGACCCTTAGTTTTGTGGTTACTTTTGTAGGGGCCTTATTATTCGCAACAGGAATCATTTCCCAATCAACTACTCTTTTGTTTTTTATATCCATTTTGGTAGTTGCCACGGGAGTATATGCTGCTCGTTCCTTATACTTTGCGGTAATGAAGAGTGGTCGAATCCCCATCGTACTGACAGGAACAGCAGTCGGTCTTATTTCTTTGATAGGCTTTACACCTGATATATTTATGGGTCCTGCCATAGGTTATTTCTTAGACCACTCTCCTGGGGAAGCAGGGCACCAACAGGTATTTTTGATGTTAGCTGTTTTTTCTTTTATAGGTGGAATTGCTGCTTGGTATTATGCTCGATTGTATGGAACTACTGTTTCTTCTAAAAAATAATTTCGATGTAAATTATTTTTTAAAGAA
>ENA-ORXT01002100-ORXT01002100.1-marine-metagenome-genome-assembly--contig:-NODE-2100-length-24833-cov-4.433753_pt1 | contig 24833 bp, 18 predicted proteins | sample MGYA00237868_ERZ511482 | MGnify/ENA metagenome assembly ERZ511482
ATTTTGAAGACGGCACCAATCATAACTAAAAGAAAGGAAACTATTGCAGCAAGGGCAACCAGATACTTCATGGAAAAGGGTTTAATGGGTGTGGGCTGAGGGAGGCTTGCTCTTTTGAAATTACACCATCATATCCTCCGAATCGTCCCGCATCAAGGGCTCTTTCTTCTTTTTATTCTTGAAAGAATCAAGGTCCAATGTATCGGTAGGTGCTTCCTTTTCGCGGTTTAGCAGGATGGGGACAATGAAAAAGAACCCGACGAAAGCCAGGACGACTAAACCAATTAAAATAATGGACATTGGAATAAAATTTGGTTACTCTCGTGATTTGATGAAATACGTAGGATAGCTCGAAGAGCTTCGTAACACAGCCCCGGCTTCAGCCGGAAGATGCGTAAAATACAACATCTTTAGCCATCGGAATACCCCGTCATATGACCATTTCATCATTTGTCCCGTAAGCCGCCGGACCCTACATTTGCCCCCGCAGCGGGAACGACCGCTTGCGCCTTTTATACTGAAGGGTGGAGAGCACAGGCTCCGTGAAACCCTGGCAACCACTCCTCCGCTGGCCCGGAGGAAAAGGTGCCAACGCCTGCCCGCGCTATTGCGGGGAACTATAAAAATCAACGCCAATGCAGTATTCCCAATCCTCCATTCTTCGCTTGCCCTTTATCGGCCCGGATCGTGGATAAGCAATTCATTACCGACGAAAATCAACTGTCCGAACTTCTCAATGAAGCGCGCGATTTTGCTCGTTGGTTCCGCTCGGATGACTCATGGCCCGCAGCTTCTACACTTACGAAAATTCCGGAAGAGCACTTGCCATTCTTGGGCGCCGGAGCGCAGGATGCAATGAATAGGTTTTTGGAGCAATGGGCGGACTACCTCGTGGCATCACCCTCAAATCGCTACCTGGGCTACGTCACCGGTGGAACGACACCGGCGGCATTGGTAGGCGACTGGCTGGCCTCCGCTGCCGACCAAAACCCACAGGCCGTTAAGGGCTTTGGCGATGTTTCGGCCGCCATTGAAATCGCTACCATCAGGATGTTACGGGAGCTCTTCGTGCTGCCCGATACTTTTAACGGAGGCTTCGTGACCGGCGCTACGATGTCTTCTTTTACCTGCCTGGGCGTTGCCCGGCAGTGGGTGGGCGAACTTCAGGGGTACGACGTTGCCGCAGATGGCCTTAGGCAGCCCATCGCGGTAGTAACGGCCGTGCCCCACAGCTCGGCGCTCAAAGCCCTCTCGATGCTGGGCCTCGGGAAGCGAGACATCGGCTGGATCGCGACCCTGCCCGACCGGGAGGCAATGGATATGGCCGACTTCCGCGCCCGCGTAGCGGGCATTCCGAAGGAGACTCCCCTCATCATCATCGCCAGTGGTGGCACGGTTAATACCGTGGATTTTGACGACCTGGCGGCCATCGCCGAACTCCGTAAGGAGCGGAAGATCTGGCTGCACGTCGATGCGGCCTTCGGGGGCTTCGCCGCGCTCAGCCCGGAGCATGCTCAGCTACTGTCCGGCTGGGAAGAGGCCGATAGTATTACCATCGATAACCATAAATGGCTGAACGTTCCTTACGACTCGGCCTGCTGGTTTATCCGCGCCGACCATGCGCCGCTGCAAATAGCAACCTTTCAGAACAGCAGTGCCCCCTACCTCGGAGACCCGGCGACGGACTTCAACTACCTCAATGTCGGGCCGGAAAACAGCCGTCGGCTGCGGGCACTGCCCGCCTGGTTCAGCTTGCAGGCTTATGGCAGATCAGGCTATGAGGATATTGTCCAACGGTGCATCAACACCGCCCGCTTACTCGGAGCCGCCATTACCCAAAGCACCGCCTTCAAGCTGCTGGCTGAAGTGAAGCTCAACGTGGTCGCCTTCACCCTGACCAACGGTACAGCAGAGCAAGTAGACGCCCTGGCCCATAAACTGAACGAACGGGGAAAATACTTTCTTACCCCAACGACGCTCTTCAGCCGGAGGGGGCTGCGCGCTGCCTTTGTCAACTGGCAGTGCCAAACCTCGCAGGTGCCGGAGATCATGGCGGAGTTGAACCTTGCGCTTGAAGAACTTTCTTTGCATCCTGCGTCCGCGCCCTAAAGAGTCAAACAGTCAGAGAGTCAATCAGTCAGGTAGTACTGGTCGCAAATGGCTACATAATCTTGCTGCCCTCCAATGTGCGGCAGCCCAAATAACTAAAATACCAATATCATGAGATTCGAAACACTCCAACTCCACGCCGGCCAGGAAGTCGATGAAACGACCCGCAGCCGCGCATTGCCGCTCTATCAGACGACAAGCTTCACTTTCCGCGACAGCGAGCACGGTGCCAAGCTATTCGCCCTGCAGGAATTCGGCAACATCTACACCCGCATCATGAACCCCACGACGGACGCCTTCGAGAAGCGCGTTGCGGCCCTGGAAGGAGGTGTTGCGGCAGTAGCCACGGCCTCCGGTCAGGCAGCCCAGTTCCTGGCGATTAACAACATCACGCAGGCGGGCGAAAACATCGTTTCCAGCCCGTACTTATACGGAGGTACTTACAACCAGTTCAAGGTCGCCTTTAAGCGCATCGGCATTGAGGTCCGCTTTGCCGAAAGCACTGACCCTGCCGATTTCGCCAAGCTGATCGACGACAAAACCAAGGCCATCTACACCGAGACGCTGCCCAACCCCAGCTTCCTCGTACCCGACTTTTCCGGCCTGAGCGCAGTTGCCAAGAAGCACGACCTGCCGCTGATCGTAGACAATACCTTCGGTGCCTGTGGCTACCTCTGCGCGCCACTGAAGCACGGCGCTGACATCGTCGTTGAGTCCGCCACCAAGTGGATCGGCGGCCACGGCACGAGCATCGGCGGCGTGATCGTTGACGGGGGAACGTTTGACTTCGGCAACGGCAAATACCCACAGTTCACCGATCCAAGCCCGGGCTACAACGGCCTCGTCTTCAACGATGTGTTCGGCAAGGACGGCCCCTTCGGCAACATTGCCTTCGCCATCCGCGCCCGGGTGGAAGGTCTGCGCGACTTCGGCCCCGCCGCCAGCCCGTTCAACGCCTGGCTGCACGTGCAGGGGCTGGAAACCCTCTCCCTCCGCGTACAGCGCCACGTCGACAACGCCATGGAAATCGCCAAATGGCTGGAGGCTCACCCAAAAGTGGAGTCCGTCAGCTACGCCGGCCTGCCCGGTCACGCCGGCCACGCCAACGCGAAGAAATACCTGACGCATGGCTTCGGCGGTGTACTCGGCTTCCAGGTGAAGGGCGACAAAGCCGCTGCCACCAAGGTCGTCGACAACCTGAAGCTCATCAGCCATCTGGCCAACGTAGGCGACGCTAAGACGCTCATCATCCAGCCAGCCGCCACCACCCACCAGCAACTACCCGCCGAGGCCCAACTGGCCGCCGGGGTGTATCCTAATGCCCTTCGCCTCAGTGTTGGCATCGAGCATGTGGATGACATCAAGGAGGATCTGGAGCAGGCGTTGAATGCGTAAAGGTTCAGGTTGCAAGTTGCAGGTTTCCCACAACCTGTAACTTGTAACCTGCAACTCGCAACTTTGCAACCCGCAACCTTAAAACTTGCCAACATGCAAAACACCAACTACTTCGTCTCCCTCTACGACAACCTCCACCGTAAAATGCCCTTCTTCGGTTCCGGTATTGAGGAGAGTCTGGATCGTATTCCGGAGGAGCACCTGCATCGGCCCGTCGGCCATCGGACCATCGCGCAACTGCTGACGCATATGCTCGTATGGCGGGAAGACCTGATCAAACGACTGCACGAGCTCCCACGCGAGAAGATCGAGATCAATTCTCCAGAAGACTGGCCTGAGCCCGGTGATCGAACGAAAGCCGACTACCTGCAGGCCTTCGCAGAAACCAAGGTGAAACTTCAGGAGGGGCTGGCTAAATACGACGTCAGTAAGATCAATGATCTGGTACATCCGGACTACGATTATACCAACGTCAACGTACTCGAAGGCGGCGCGCAGCACGACATCTACCACCTGGGGCAGGTGAATTTGCTGGCGTCCATCTTGCGGGAATTAGAAGAAGCTAAAGAATGACCAACGGAAATACGGACTGGTTCGCCGATCAGTTTGAAACGATGTTTGCCGCCCAGCCCTGGTACGGCAAGGGGATGCTGGAAAGCCTGGAGGCCATCCCCGAAGAGCGCTGGCAGCGCGCCGTTGGGCATCAGTCCATCGCTCGCCTGGTGGGGCATATGCTCATGTGGCGTCGTTTCGTGATTGAGAAACTGCGCAATAACGATGACTTCGTGCTGCAATACTTCAGCCCGGAGGAGTGGCCGGACGTGCGCCATCTTAACGCCGGACAATTACTGGCGGAACTTAAAACGAGCCAAACGGAACTCCTGCAGGAACTCGAACGTGTACCGGACGTTGCACTGGAAGAGAAAGTACCCTCGAAGTACGACTACACAAAAGGAACCCTCGTTAATGGTGTACTGCAGCATGATATCTACCATTTGGGACAAATTAATTTGCTGAATGCCCAAATCGGAAAAGACAAATAGATTTTCGGGTGCGATAGTCCAAAATACCAAAGAACCAAAATACCAAAGAACCAAAGAACCAAAGAACCAAAGAACCAAAATACCAACTTGACCAAATACCTCCACATAAATCATCCCTTCGCCCTCGAATCCGGCGAGACACTGCCTTCCCTGACGGCGGCCTACCATACCTATGGGAAGTTGAACGCGGCGAAAGACAACGTCATCTGGGTTTGCCACGCCCTCACGGCCAACAGCGACGCCGAAGACTGGTGGCCCGGTCTGGTGGGCCAGGGATTCACCCTGGATCCGGAGAAATATTTCATCGTTTGTGTCAACATCCTCGGCAGCAGCTACGGCAGCACGAGCCCGAAGAGTATTAAGCCCGAAACGGGCGAAGCCTACAGCCTGGACTTCCCCCTCGTTACCACCCGGGACAACGCCCGCTTCTTTATCCTGGTGGCCAACTACCTGGGCATAAACCGCATCCGCCTGCTCATGGGCGGCAGCATGGGCGGGCAGCACGCCGGCGAATGGGCCTGCCTGCAGCCTGAGCGCATCGAGTTGCTCTGCCTGCTGGCGACCAACGCCCGCCACAGTCCCTACGGCATCGCCTTCAACGAAAGTCAGCGGATGGCCCTGCGCGCAGATCCCACTCTCGGTACTGATGCGCCGGATGCCGGCCGGCTTGGCCTGGAAGCCGCCCGCTCCATGGCCGTCCTTTCCTACCGGCACTACCGGACGTATGACGCCACCCAGCAGCAGCCCGATGCCGATGATATTGACGACTTCCGCGCCAGTAGTTACCAACGTTACCAGGGATACAAACTCTGGAAACGCTTCGACCCTGCCTGCTACTACGCCCTCACAAGAAGCATGGATACCCACCATTTGGGGCGCGGACGCGGGTGCAGTGAAGTTGCCCTGGAAACCATCACCGCTCCGACCCTCATCATCAGCATCGACACCGACGTCCTCTTCCCCACCGAAGAGCAGGCCTTCCTGAGCCGCTACATCAAAAACAGCCGCATGGACGTGATGCAGTCGGACTACGGCCACGACGGTTTCCTCGTCGAAACCCCCACCATCGGGCTGCTGCTCGCGGACTTCCTTTCCGACCAGCTTCAGATGGGGGATGAGACAAAACACGCGTTCACGGATGGGCTGAGTGGGCGGACTTTTGCGATTCCGGGGACGGAGGAGGTTTGAGGGTTGTTCATCGGCATTTACACCTACGGTTTTGGAGTAAATGAATGCCAAACTATGGTGCCGGATAGACTAGCTTTGGACGGTTGAACGAAAAATCCACTTATATCGCAAAAGGTAGAAAAATAAACTTCTGGTTTGTCATGACTAACCTCCGGCGGTGTCTACCTCACGGGTGACTTAGGCAACTTCGTCATTGACAGCTTAGGCGTAAGATGAGTATATTTTCTGATCGCTAATCAGTGATACTCCTCTCTACTGCAATGATACCAGGCAGCTTCGCGCCATTCACCCACTCACCTCCAACCGCTCCGGCCCCTTCCCCACCCGATCAGCGAGATACATCTTGTCTTCGCAGAAATACAGCAGCTCTTCACGGATGAATTGCTTCACCTCCGGCGCTACGGCATGTGGATAGAGCAAATGCAGGTTAGGCCCCGCGTCCAGGGTGAAGTACAGCGGATTACCCGTATCGGCCCGGTAACGGTGGATGCGTTCAATCACCTGTAGCGTGTTCGGCCGGATCAGGATGTAGGGCGGGTGACTGCTCATCATCAGCGCATGCAGCGTCAAGGCTTCCGATTCAAGGATTTCGCCAAAGCGTTTCACATCTCCATGTTTTAACACGTAAAGCATCTCGTCCGTTCGTCGGTTGGCCTGTGCGTAGCGCGCAGTGGCGTAGGGGTTGCCCTCCATCAGGCCGTGCCCGGCACGACTGCTGACGGACTTCTCCGATTTAGAGATCAGTAGAATATCGTCGTGGTAATCTCTGAAGACCTCATGAAGGCTCTCCGTCACCGGGACCGCAAACTCATCGCTGCTGCCCGCCAGGCCGGAGAGCTCGCCCCAGACGGCCGCGCCTCCGTATACTGACCGGCACGCACTACCCGACCCCAGTCGGGCGAGGTAACTCGCCTTCGCCAAAAACTCAGAACGCTCCTTGAAGGGCTCAAACAAGGTTTCTTCCAAACTCACCAGACAGAGCACGAGGGCACTCATGCCCGAAGCAGAACTCGCAATACCAGCCGAATGTGGAAAACTGTTGCTTGTTTCAATCGTAAAACTCAATTGTTTTAAAAACGGGTAGATCGGCAAAAGTGACTCCAGAAAGGATTTTGTCCGTTCCGTGAAGCCCGAATTTGGCTTTCCATCGAGTAAAAGCGTCACTTCGACGCTTTCTCCGGCCTCCTGACGGCTTTTATAGTGCAAAGTGGTATCAGTAGCTGCCCCGCTAAGCGTAAAGCTCACAGAAGCGTTCTGTGGAAGCTGTTTTCCGTGTTTTCCCCAATATTTTACCAACGCAATGTTTGAAGGGCTCCGCCAGCGGATCGCTCCGGGAATAACTTCACTGCTGATGACGGTTAGGCTGGGGTTATTATAATTCAAAATATTTATAATTTTTTATAATATGATTAACGTCTGTTTACCCTTCGGCTCCCTTTTTCCTTCGGTCAAAGTCCGGACTCCCCTGAGCTTGCCGAACGGGCTCAGGGTTTGCTCGGGGACCGGATCTTTTGGGGCTCTCCGTCCGCGTGATGCGCGCGGACGGCCTTGATAAAGACCACCGGTCCCCGAGTAAGTGCCGAGCGAGTGAAACGAGCCGAGGTACGCACCGAGGGGATCTAGTTTAAATTACACTATGCTAATCGGCCACAAAATACGAAGGGCCGGGTCAACCCAAAAGCTGCCCGACCCTAAGAGATCAAAATGAAGTAAGTTGATCTGTCGCAGAAGGTTACCGGTTGGAACCTTCCTTCTCTTTAGCACGGCGATCGCGCTGCATCGGATTTTCTCCGCTGCCACGACGACGGCTCTGGAAGAGATCAAAACGACTTACCTCCGCCTGGGAAGGGTAGTAGTTGTTGCTCCGGTCCGTATCGGCCGTTTCCAGGAAAGGATCGAGGTTGATACCCGTCACCGCTTTAGTAAAGGGGAAGACCTTGCTTACTTTCTTGTAGTCTTTCTTCCAGATCTCTGCGGGGATACGCTGTACTGCCGTCGTACCGTCCGCAAAGGTAAACTCAAGAATAATCGGCATCACCAGCCCACCCTTGTTTTCAAAAGTGAGTTCGTAGTAGTATTTATCAGCGGAAAGCACGGCGCGCTCGGCGTCGCTCAGGCCTTTGAGGTACTTTTCGTATTCCTCTTTGTCCAGTACGGTGGTTGACAGCGGATCGTAGTCCGTGTAGAAATCCCGCAGCGTCCGGTCCTGCTCGTCGTAAGTCTGGGCGATCTGCTCCCGGTTACGGGTGGTGCTGATATTTTCCTCCCGGGCGTCCATCTGCTTCTTCGTCATTTCGTTTTCTACCATCGGGTTGCGGGTGTTGACCCGGAACGGCTTAACGCTGCTCAGGGCAATGTCCGTATGATCGGTGGTAAAGAACCAGCCACGCCAGAACCAGTCCAGGTCAATAGCTGACGCATCTTCCATCGTCCGGAATAAATCAGCAGGGGCGGGGTGCTTGAATTTCCAACGGTTGGCATACTTCTTAAAGGCGTAATCAAACTGCTCACGGCCCATGATGGTCTCCCGCAGGATGTTCAGGCCAGTAGCGGGCTTGCCGTAGGCGTTGTTGCCAAACTGCCAAATCGACTCAGAGTTGGTCATGATGGGAGCGATGAACTGCTTATCACCTTTCATGTAGTCGACAATCTTATTGGCGGGGCCACGACGGCTGGGGTAATCCCGTTCCCACTGCTGTTCGGTCAGGTACTGCAGGAAGGTGTTCAGGCCTTCGTCCATCCAGGTCCACTGCCGTTCGTCGGAGTTGACAATCATCGGGAAGTAGTTATGGCCAACTTCGTGGATGATTACGCCGATCATACCGTACTTCGTCCGTTCAGTATAGGTACCGTCTTCTTCGACGCGGCCGAAGTTGAAGCAGATCATCGGGTACTCCATACCGATGTTGGCTGCGTTGATGGACCAGGCAACGGGGTAGGGGTAATCGAAAGTGTAGTGGCTGTACCACTTCAGCGTGTGCGCAACGGCCTTCGTGCTGAAGCGTTCCCAGAGTGGATTACCTTCTTTGGGGTACATGGACATGGCCATGGTGGTGCTACCGTCGGATTGCTTGACGGCCATTGCGTCCCAGATGAACTTCCGGGAGCTGGCAAAGGCGAAGTCACGCACGTTCTCAGCGTTGAAGTGCCAGGTCTTCTCTTTGGTAGACTTCGCCTTTTCCCGCTCTACGGCTTCTGCCTGCGTGGCGATGATGACGGGCTGGACAAACTCTTCGCCAGCATCCTCCAGTCGCTTACGCTGATCTTTGGTCAGTACGTCGTTCGGGTTTTGCAGCGTTCCGGTGGAGGCTACGAGGTGATCCGCCGGTACGGTGATCTTCACGTCGTAGTCGCCAAAGGTGAGGGTAAACTCACCGCTGCCCAGAAACTGCTTATTCTGCCAGCCTTCGTTATCAATGTATACGGCCATCCGGGGATAGAACTGTGCGATGGTGTAGAGGTAGTTATCATCCTCTTCGAAGTACTCGGAGCCGGAGCGACCGCCACCGTCTTTCATCCGATCATTGACGTTGTACCACCACTTCAGCTGGATTTCAGTGCTTGCACCGGGCATCAATGCATTGGCCAGATCAATCCGCATCATCGTTTTTTCGATGGTGTAATCAGCCGCTTTACCGCTGCCTTCCTTCACGTAGTCGATCTTAAAGCCGCCATCAAAGGTGGGCTCCAGGCGGGAGAGGCCACGTAGGCTCATCCGTTCATTGACGTTGCTGGTACCGATCTTATAGGTATCACTGTCGAGGGCGCGGACGTTCTGGTCCAGCTGAATCCAGAGGTAGTCCAGTACGTCCGGAGAGTTGTTGTGGTAGGTAATCTTAGACGTACCGTAGATCTTCTGCTCACCATCATCAAGACGAATCTCCATCTCGTAGTCAGCCTGCTGCTGCCAGTACTGGTGGCCGGGTGCGCCAGCGGCGTTTCGGTATACGTTAGGAGTAGGCAGCTCTGTGTGCAGTTGGCGGAAGGGGTTCTTGTTGACGTTCTCCGACTGGGCAAAGAGGCCAGCGGAGAGAACAATCAACAAGGCTAGTAAGATAATTTTCATTGGTAAAGGGGCTAATTGATAATTAAGTGCTAAGGTAACTAATGGCTCTAACACGGATCAGGGGAAGGTGTTCTGTGTTGCTTTAATGACAAAGAATAAGGCGCGGACGCAGGTGCAAGGGGGAGGGAATCCAGAAGCAAGGATGGCCGGCTGGTTTCGCGGACTTTAGTCCGCTTGCTGTCGGTGCGGACTAAAGTCCGCGCAACCAATATCACCGCAAAGAGCAGACTCATTCCTCCCCTTGCACCTGCGTGTAGCGCCCCAATGTTCCACGTGGAACAAACGAGCAAAGCCAAACGAACAAGGGGTTAATGTTCCACGTGGAACATTAACCCCTTGTTACTCCTGCTTGGGTATATCTACCCAAAGGTTTCCCGCAGCCAATCCTTCACTGGATCATAGGCTGTACTCATTTGCTTAGCTACCTTTTGCTTGTGTTCCAGCTCCTTTAGGCGAGCGGGCACCTCAATAGAATGGCCAAGTATACGCTCAACGTCTGGCTTGAATTTACTGGGGTGGGCCGTCTCCAGAATAACCCCACGGGTATCGGGGTTCTCCTTCTGCCACTCATTGAGGGCCAGATAGCCAACGGCTCCGTGGGGGTCAATAACGTAACCAAAGCGTTCCTCTACTTCCCGTACGGCCCGTTCCGTACTGGCATCATCGTAGGCGTAGCCAGAGATAAGTTCCAGCATGGAAGCATGGGTAGCGGGGGAGGAGGCATCCTTTCCGTTGACGTGTCCGTAGAGGTTGAGCATGCGGGCAAAGTTACTGGGCGCGCCTACATCCATGGCATTGGAAAGCGTAGCCACCGAAGGACGGGGGCTGTAGATACCGCTGTTCAGGAACTCTGGTACTACGTCGTTCCGGTTCGTAGCCGCAATGAAATGGCTAACGGGAAGCCCCATTCGCTGGGCCAGTAAGCCCGCCGTGAGGTTACCAAAGTTGCCACTGGGAATACAGAAGGCAACGGGATCACCCGCAGCCCCCAGTTGTTTGTAGGCTTCAAAGTAGTAGAAGGACTGCGGGATCAGGCGGGAGATATTGATACTGTTAGCAGAACTCAGACGAATTTCACTACGCAGCTGCTCGTCCAGAAAGGCCTGCTTTACGATAGCCTGGCAATCATCAAAGGTGCCGTCTACCTCAAGGGCGTGGATGTTATGCCCCAGCGTAGTGAGCTGCTTTTCTTGTAAGAGACTCACCTTTCCCTTAGGATAAAGGATCACCACCTGAATGCCGGGCGTCTTATAAAAGCCAGCCGCTACGGCACCTCCCGTATCTCCGGAGGTTGCCACCAGAATGACCAATTCCTTATCGTTGCCCTTATTGAAATGCCCCATCAGGCGAGACATAAAGCGGGCACCAAAGTCTTTGAAGGCAAGGGACGGGCCATGAAAAAGCTCCAGCACGTAGCGCTTATCGTCCAGCTTTACGATGGGGGCCGGGAAGTTGATGGCGTCGTAGACTAAGGCTTTCAGCTCCTCATCCGGCACATCATCCTTTAGCAAGTGGCGACTAACCTGATAGCCAATCTCTGCGAAAGACATATAGGGTAGCTCCTTAAAGAAAGCTGGGGGCAGCGGGTCCAGGCGCTCGGGCATGAAGAGACCATTATCCGCCGGTAAGCCCCGGAAGATTGCCTCGGATAAATCAGCCTTTAGCTCGGGGTTGTTAGTACTGTAAAACTGCATAGTTCAGATAGGGTAGGGAGGCGATCAAAGAATAACGACGCCATCCTGATTGATGGGAGAAACGTACAACTGGCTGCTAACGCCATGAAGCGCAAAGGCCTCCTGCATACCCTGGCCCGCTGCCTGAGCGAGGTAACCAGAGTCACAAAGGGCGAAGACGGAAGGGCCGGCACCACTGATGCTACAGCCCAATGCGCCCCGATCGAGGGCTGCTTTCTTCACATCGTCGAAGCCTTTTATTAACTGCTTGCGCTGTGGCTCAACAATGTGGTCTTCAAGCGAACGCCCGAGTAAGGGAAGATCATTGGTGTACAGCGCCGTGATGAAACTGGCGAGGCTGCCCGTCTGGCGGATTGCTTTCTTGAGGCTGATGGTATCACTCAGTACCGCCCGGGCGTCACGGGTAAGGATTTCAATATCCGGATGCACCACCGCAACCTGTAGGTTCTTGGGTACGGGAAGGTGATGGATATCCAGTGATTCGTTAGACCGAATCAGGGTGATCCCACCCACCAGGGAAGGGGCTACGTTGTCCGCATGAAAGCTACCATCAGCTACCTCTTCGCCGAGGACGGAGAAGTAGAGCAGCGACTCCCGGCTAAGCGGAGCGCCCAGTAATTCGTTGACGGCCACCACCGCTCCGGCAGCACTCGCAGCACTGGAACCTAAGCCACTGCCGAAGGGCATTTTCTTATGTACTTCCAGCTCGATGCCCAGATCTTCTTTTCCCAGGTGCTTGAGCAAAGTGTAAGCCGCTACGCCAGCGGTATTTTCCATTAACTCGTAGGGCAAGACTTTATCGCCCGTGCCGGTAATGGCGACGATTTTTATTCCTTTGATGTCCGGGTTGAGCCGGGCAACAATTTCATCTCCGGGCCGGTTAATGGCGAAGCCCAGGATGTCAAAACCTACGGCAACGTTAGCGACCGTAGCCGGTGCAAATACGCGTACTTCTTTCATTGGACCTTAGCTTAAGAATTTACCGATCTTGATGATTTCTGCGAAGACGCCAGCGGCCGTTACTTCTGCTCCGGCGCCGGGGCCACGGACAACGAGTGGGCGTTCGCGGTATCGATCCGTCGTGAAGACGATCATGTTATCGCTGCCACTCAGGTTATAGAAGGGGCTGTCCGTATCAACGGCCTGCATGCCAACGCTGGCCTGCTCACCTTCGAGAGTAGCAATCATTCGTAGTACTTTGCCTTCGGCTTTAGCGTCGGATTGAAGCTTAGCGAAGTAGTCTCGATTGCTTTCCAGTACCTTGAAGAAGTCGTCTACGGACTCCGCTTCCATCGCTCCCACAGGGAGGAAGCTCTTCAGCTCAATGTCTTTGGCTTCCAGCGCAACGCCGGTCTCGCGGGCAAGGATGAGGATCTTGCGACCAACGTCTTTGCCGGAAAGATCGACCCGGGGATCCGGCTCCGTGAAGCCTTTTTCTTTGGCTTCGCGGACGATTTCATCGTAGGGGCGGCTGCCATCAAAGTTGTTGAAGATGTAGCCTAATGAGCCACTCAGTACTCCCTCAATTTTCCGGATACGATCTCCGCTGTCCAGTAGATCCCGAAGCGTTGAGATGACGGGCAGGCCGGCACCAACGTTCGTTTCGTAATGGAACTGTACACCGCGCTTGGCGGCGATGGCCTGCAGGCGCTGGTACTGGAGGTAGCTGCTGGAGGTAGCTACTTTGTTGGGGGTAGAGATGCTGATGCTCTCATCCAGAATGCCTTCGTAGTAGGTTGCAATTTTATCGTTCGCAGTGTTGTCTACAAAGATGCTGTTGCTGAGGTTGAGGTCGCGCATGCGGCCAACGAAGACGGCGAGGTCGACCTTCGTCTCGCTTGCCTGTAAACGTTTCTTCCACCCCTTGTCAAGCTCAAGACCTTCCGCATCGAAGAGCATTTTTTTGGAGTTGGCCATGCCAACTACCTTTACTTCCATGCCCAGCTTCTCACGGAGGTATTCGTTTTGTTCTTTGATCTGCTTCAGCAGCGTACTACCGATTAATCCGACGCCCACGATGAAGAGGTGGAGGGTTTTATAGTCCGACAGGAAGAAGGCCTCGTGCAGCGCATTGAGCGCTTTGTTTTCGTCTTCGCGGGGAATGACGACGGAGACGTTCAACTCGCTGGAGCCCTGAGCGATGGCGACGGCGTTGATACCGTTCTTGCCCAGCGCCTGGAACAGGCGGCCGGAAATACCCGGCTGGTAGCGCATGTTCTCACCGATGATGGCAACGACGCTGAGCTCCCGCTCAACTTTGATGGCATTCACGACGCCTCGTTCGATTTCATACTCGAAGGCTTTCTGTACAGCCTCCTTAGCTTTGTCCGCATCATCCGGCTTGACGGCGAAGCTGATGGCGTGTTCGCTGGAGCCCTGAGTAATGAGGATGATGTTCACCCCTTCCGTAGCTAAGCCACTGAAGAGTCGGGCCGAGATGCCCGGCACGCCGAAAAGGCCACTACCTGAGAGCGTCAGCAATGCAATGTTGTTGATGGAACTGATGCCCCTGACGGCGATACCGTCCCGACTACTCTCCTCACTCACCTTAGTGCCGGGGAATGACGGATCAAAAGTATTCTTAATATATAACGGGATGCGTTTGTGCAGCGCTGGCATCAACGTTGGCGGATAAATCACCTTCGCACCGAAGTGGGACATCTCCATGGCCTCCGCATAAGTCATCATCGGGATGGTAAAGGCTTTCTTTACCCGGCGTGGGTCAGCGGTGAGTACGCCGCTTACGTCCGTCCAGATTTCAATAGCGTCCGCCTGCAAGCCCGCTGCGATGAGGGAAGCGGTGTAATCTGACCCACCACGGCCCAAGGTTGTCGTCAATCCGCCTTTAGCGGAGGCCACAAATCCCGTAACCACCTGAACCTTAGGGTGTTCCGTATAATAATTACGAATTACTTGGTAGGTTTTATCGAAGTTTACCTTGGCACTGTTGAAGTTCTTATCCGTCCGGATGATTTTCCGTGCGTCGAGATACTCAGCGGGGATCCCTGCGTGGCGCAGGGTCTGGGCGATGATGTAAGCCGAAGAGCGTTCACCAAAACTAAGGACGTAGTCCATCGTCCGCGGGCTGGCTTCCCGAACGAGGAAAATACCGTAGAGCAGGTTCTTTAGTACTTCGTGGGACTTCTTCATTTTGTCCGTCGTCTCCTTGCGGAGGTCACCGGCTGGCAGGAGGTCTTTGATGGCATCCTGATGGCGCCTGGCGAAGGTCTGAAAGGCTTCGCCGTAGCGATCATCTCCGGCAGCGGCGAGGTTGCTCATCTCGATGAGGCTGTCCGTCACTCCGCCAAAGGCAGAGAACACAACGGTGAAGTGATCACCGGAAGCGTAATAGTCTTTGAGGATATCAACGATGCCGCGAATGCGTTCCGGCTTAGCGACGGAGGAACCGCCGAACTTTAGGACTTTCATGGGAAAATTTCACTTGGCTGGGGGCTGGCTTTACGCAGCCCGCTAAAAAGTCCGTAAAGATGTGGAAATTAAATGTTTCGGGCCTGCTTTAGCGAAAACATTGGGTGGGGGAATTACGATTGGAGAGCAACCACTATCGGTTGATAATTCTGAGGAGAGGCTGGAATTCGTATAAAGTAGGGATGCGTGTTGTACCGGATTTGCTTATTTCGACGATACGTTGCTGTTCCAGTTCTTTCAATAACCTAATGAGTGTTCTTTTGCTGATTCCAGGGAGCTGGTAGAAAGCAGTATTACCAAAAATCGGATTACTAAAAGTGAAATCTTGTGTAGTACCAGCGTGTACAGAATTGTTAGCCTTAACCATTATCGGTTTCATTTTTTCATAAAGATCCAGCGTACTTTTTGCTTGCCCAACTATTTTTTGTGCTTGCTCTACTACACCATTTAGTCCATTTCATTGCTCCTTTAGTTGCCCCTTGCACCCGCGACCGCGCCAACTAACGCAAAAGCCCCTCCGGCCGCAGCCCCAACGCCAAGTCTTCTAGCTGCCGCATTTCTGCCGCCTGCTCCTCCGTCTTATCTCCCTGCCCACAAAGGTGTAATACGCCGTGGATGATCACCCGGTGCAACTCATCCTGGTAAGGCAACTTGAGGTCCTTCGCGTTATCCGCTACCCGCTCCGTTGAAATGAAGAGGTCTCCGGAAACCAAAGGAAAAGATTCGTAAGGGAAAGTGATAATGTCGGTCAGAGTATCGTGGTCCAGAAACTGAACGTTCATCTGGTGCAGGTACTCGTCTCCGCAAAAAATATAGTTAATGGGGCCTAACTGACCATCTTTCCGTTGAACAACGGTTTCAATCCACTGCCGTAAAAGCGGCTCTTGTTCGGTCGGTACTTCCGTACCTCCTGCTTCGGTGTGGAACAATATGTCCTGCTCCAAATTACTTAATCTTAAACTGCATCTCTACGGTAGAGCCACCGTTGATGTAGCGAATCTTGTCGCAGAGCTGGTTCATCAGAAACACTCCACGGCCGCCGCATTCACAAAGGCGTTCCGGGGAAGTTGGATCAGGAAGCTGTTCGTAGTTGAATCCGCACCCCTGATCGCTGACGCGCACAGCTAGTCCGCTGCGGGTTTGCGCCAATTTGATGCTTACCATTTTTGAGCGGTCTTGCTTGTTGCCATGGATGATGGCATTGTTAACCGCTTCGGTAAGACTGATCAGCATGTTGGCATGCTTTTCCTGATCCAGTTGGTACCGGTCGGCGATCTGACTGACGTACTTCTCTACCTTGGTGATGTTACTTGGATCTGAAGCTAGCGTTAGCATATAAGTCTGAGTCTTGTTTATAGTCTGACGGAAAAACCTGTTTGAATATAGCTATAACAACATAACTACAAGATAAGGTTGAATGACATCACTGATTGATTACCAGACCTTAAAGTGAGTCGTTGTTCATAATTCTCTATCCGCTCATACGTAAACGGACAGTATATGTTCAAACTTAAATTTAACAATCGTTTACTTTTCGCCCCGCAGGGAACGGAAGTACTCATCAACCAGCCCCTGGAAATAGGGATTCAGTTCGGGTGTTACCCGTTTGAACATCTCTATTTCTGCCTTACGTTGTTTCAGGTATTTTTCCAGGCTTGGCGGAATCTCTTTGCGCTGTTGCTCGGCCGTTTCAGACTTTCGCTTTTCTTCCATTTCCTGTTCCCGCTCGGCGCGTTCGTGCTCGAGCATTTTGCTGAGGATCTCCTGCTGCCGCTCCATCATCTGGTTGGTAAGGCGCTTGTTGACCATGTCTTCCTCAGCCTGATTCATCTTATCGATCATTTCCTGCAGCTCGGGGTCGGTTCCCTCGCCACCCTGCTGCCGGGCTTTCTGCTTAGCTTCCAGGGCCTTGCGGAGTGCCGCCTGCCGGGCGGCCATTTTGGCAAATTCTTCACTGGAGCCACCTTCACCACCTTTGCCGTCCTTTCCCTTTTTCATGCCTTCCTTCATGCCTTCCATGGCATCGTTTAGGTTACGCTGTGAATCACTTCCAGGGTTAGAGCTCGGCTTGCCCGGCTTATTACCTTTGCCCGATCCCGGGTTTTCGCACTGCTGATCACCAGCCATCATGCCCGCCATTTGTTGCTGCATGTTTTCCATACTCTCATTGAGCATGAGTGCCAGGTCGTTGAGCCCGGTCATCGCACGTTGCTGTACGTTGGCGGCCTGTGGGGTACGGCGTTCTTCCAGTTCCCCAACTGTTTTCTTGAGGTTGCCCCGGATTTCGGTGACCTTCTCGGTGATGAAGGTTTCAATCTGTGCATTCCGCTTTGCCAGCGCATTGAGCGAGTCGCGCACCAATTCAAAATCGTTATTGATTTGAAACTGATCTTGCACCAACTCTACAAAACGGGGCGTATTGATCGTCGTTTTATTAATGTTGTTCATCGTCTCCTCCTGGTCAAAACTCAGATCAACAATGTTCTCCAGCAGCTGGCGCAGGGCATCCATGTCTTCTTCCATGCCTTCCTGCTGCATGCTTTCCATGGCAGCGCCCATTGCGTCGGCCATTTCCTTCATTTTCTTACCGGCCTTCTTTTGTTTTCCGGCCGCAGCTTCGTTTTCTTCTTTTTTCAACTCTTCCTGGGCCCCCTCCATGTCTTCCTTAACTTCTTCCTGGGCTTCCTCCTGTGTATCGAGGTCCATCGGCTTTTCGAGTTCTTCGTTTTTCTCTTCCATTTCCTCCATCTTCTCCTGAAGTTCCTCGAATTCTTCCTTGATCTCTTCCTGCTTTTCTTCCAACTCTTCCTGAGGCGTCTCACCTTTTTCGGTTTCTTCGGCCAGCTTCTCCTGTTCCTCGGCCAACTCTTCGAGCTTTTCGATGGTTTCCTGCATTTCCTTCTCTACCTCCAATTGCTTGAAGAGCTCGAGCATGCGGTCGAGTTCGGCTTCCGTTTCTTCGTCGGAGAGTTCCATCTCCTCCATTTTATCCAGGGCTTCATCTTTTTCGAGCTCTTCCATCAGCTCCTGGATTTGCTGCATCAGCTCCTGCATCTCCTGGTTAAGAGATTCTTCGAACATCTCCTGAATTTTTTCCTGCTTTTGCAGGATCTGTTCGTCCTGAGATTTTTCCTCATTCTTCAGGTTTTCCTCAAAAGCTTTCTGGGCTTCGTTGATCTGCTTTTGCACTTCCTGCTGGCGCTCAGCCAGCTTTTCGAGTTCCTTGCGCATTTTCCAGTCCATCTCCTTTTCCTGGAGCATTTTCTCGCGCAGTTCCTTGGTCTGCTCTTTCAGGTCTTTGGTTGCTTCGAGGGCTTTTTTCAGTTCGTCCTTTACCTTATTGTCGTTGGCGTCGGCCTGCTCCTCCAGTTCTTCTTCGCTTGGGCTACGGAAAGCCATCACGCCGGTGCGGGCGCTTTTGGCACCATTGACACCATCGTTGTCGAAGGTCTCAAAGTAGTAGGTCAATTCATCTCCGGCATCCAGTTCAAGGTCAGTATTCAGATCCCAGACGTGATCGTAGCGGGTTTGCTTTCCGGCGGGGCCGCTGATGGGAATGATCTGCTTATCGGATTCGGCTCCGGTCTCTCCGTCTTTGACGATGAAAACGAAGTTGAGTTTGCTGATGCCGTGATCGTCGCTGGCTTCACCAACGAAGAAGAGCAGTTTTTCGTCGGTGCTGTCACGGAAAGTTTCTACACTGATTTGTGGATAGAGATCGGGAATGACGTTGAGGGTGTAGCTCACTGAATCTGCCAGTGGCAGGCGGTCATTGCCGATAAAGAGTGTGTAGCGATCGTTTTTCATTGCCCGCTTATCGAAGCTGTAGAGGTCGCTGCCGTCGCGGCGAAGTTCCGTGAACTCGCCTTCGTTGGTGAAACGCAGGTCGATGTTGTCGGTATTCTCTGTATCGAACGACCATTTGAGGCGGGTGCCGGCCGGGACGGTGAGGTCACCGATGTTGGCCAACTGCTCATCGCGGCGACCGAGGTAGCCGGGGTAATCCACTTCTACGGTAAAGGAAGCGATGTTGGGCTTGGGCAAAACCTCCAGAGTATAATCCTTGCTTTCCACCGCAGCGGCGGAAAGTTTGAAGGGCGTATTTTGCTGTACGTTGCTAAACTGGTAAGTGAAGGTACCAGCGTTTTCTTTCTGCAGGCGGTAACGGTAGCCGTCAACTTCGATGTAGGCTTCGGAGGGTAATACGTCTCCATCCACTTTTACGGTAAGCGGAAAATCACCGTATTGAATGACTTCAAGGTCACCGGCCTGTTCCACAACGAAGGAGAAAGGCGCGGGGCGTTCGAATACTTCGTTGTTACGGATGAGGCGGTTGGTGGAATCCCGGATGAGGCTCGGGGCAACAATCATAATACCAGCCAGCAGGGCCAGCGGGGGGAGTGCATATTTCAGGTAGCGGCGGTTCTGGCTCAGGTCAATAGCGGAGCGGAAGGGAACCGGGCTTATTTCGGAGGCTTTCTGATCAATGGAAGCGAGTAACAAACTGGTATCCGCTGCATCATCGGCTTGCCGGCGAAGTTGCAGTACGTTGAGGAGCTTGTCCTTTACGTTGGTAAAATGCTTACCTATGATGTCGGCAGCCTTATCATGACTAATCACGGCACCCAAACGGAAATACCGGGATAAGGGCAACAACACCCAACCGGCAAAGGCAACAACACTGAGGCCTACAAAACCGAAGAACATCATCTTCCGGGTTCCCGGATTGAAGTAAAACTGAGATTCCAGTAAACTAACGATCAGGAAAAGTGCCAGCACGAGGCCAACGGAATAAAGAAGACCACGAATAACGCTGTTCATATAGTACTTGCGCGTAAAGGCGTCAAGCTTGGCGATCAGCTGGTCGTAATGATTAGATTGGGGCATAATTGGAAAGCTTCTGAAACACTCAAAGGGCTGGTTACACACCAGCTCAAAACGGTGAACAAGGTACGTAAAGCATTTGGTTTACTACTAACGTAGTTTTGGACGTTAATATTAGGGGTTTTATCGGCAGCATGACGGGTATTAACAAACCATTAGGCGCTCACCGCAGGTTCCGCCCCCGCCGCCCATACATCAACCACCCCACCCCAATCAAATAAGCAACGGCCAGCGCCTGTGGCAAGACGCTGTCCCCAATCCCTAATTTCCCTAACAACAAATCAAAATTCTTAACCGCCAGAAACCCCGCCACCAGCAAGCCTACTATGTTTTGCCAATGGGCATTGATTCTATCGCCAAGCAAGGACCGGTCATTAGCGAACACCAGCACGATGGCGGCGATGAAAGGCAGCAACAAACCATTCGCTACCTGGGCGGAGAGGATGACCCCGATGATGTCCAACTCCAGGCAGGCGACCAATAAGCCGACGGCCAGTACCCCACCCCAGATGATCCGGAAAGGCGTTGAGGTATTTTCCATCTCGCGGCCCAACAACTCCCGCCCCGCCAGCCCCGCCGCCAACGGCGCCGTTACCGCCGAGCTAAAGCCGGCGGCAAATAGACCAAAGCCCAGCACCGCCTTGCTCATTTTACCCAGGCTTGCATCCAGCGTCAGCGCCAGATCTGCAAACGTAAAAAAATCACTGTTTACACTCGTTACCAAGACTATACTCATCGTGATGAGTGCCCCGACAAAGAAGGACATTCCCAGCCCCAAACGCATTTCTCCTAATTTCTGCCCATTACTCAAGCCCGCCGCAAGGAAAAAATTATAGGGTACGATGGTGGTCCCCAGCAAACCAATGATTGTGGCAGTTGACAGCTCTGCCCTTCCCTCAAATGTTCCACCTTCAAAGAGCATAATGATGGCTACAACCACAAAAACAAAACCCATTAAAACAACCAAAGTCGACAGTGCTTTCGCAATCAGTCCGGTATCTCCCTTCCAGAGCACCGCCATCGCAGCTATCCCGATCAACAAAACCCAAAGCCGGTGAACGGGCATCAACAATTGTACCCCACTCAAGGCCCCTAACAAATTTCCCGCTTGATAGGCCATGCACCCCAGCAGTACCGCCACGAAACAGATGTAAGCCAGCCATTTTCCTCTCTTTCCCAAAATCTGCCCCAAAGACTGTTCACTAACCAGCGTAATTCTCGCCACCATTTCCATCAGTAAAAAACCGGCCAAGGCCGCCAGAAAAGTGTAAGGAACGTACATCCAACCGCCCTGGCTTCCAGCTTTCGCCGCGGTGGTTAACGTGCCCGGCCCAATAAACGCTGCGGCAATGAGCGACCAAACGATGGCCCGGGAGTAAGAAGTCTTCAGCATCAAATAAAAGAATTAAACGAGGAGGAGACAGCAAGTTAGTTTTAAATCCCCTTAAGCGATTATCCGGCACCTTTCCCCACCTACCTCGCTTTCCCTTTTTTATCTGGTCAGAACAGTAAACAACAAAAGGAAAGTTTGAATTGAAAAGAACCGGTAAACTGGCGAAAGTTCGCTCCATATGATACCGTCTTAACAATTACAAATTTTTTAAACTACATTTTCCACCGTTTTATCCACAGGTTTCAACAGGGCTCCGGGGCGGTATAAATAGTTGAGGTAAACCATTGCCCCAACAAGGGCTATTGCCCCAAATTGATGGGCAACCCCAAGCCCTGCGGGAACCTGTCCCTGACTACTCACGACGGTAGCGATTCCAAGAATTATTTGCGTTATCAACAGAATTATCAACAGGGTATTCGCATTCTGCGTATATGTCCATATTTTGGATCTTTTGGCCTGAATTAAGTAAGCTATCACCATGACTGTCAGTGTATAAGCAGTCATCCGGTGCAAGAACTGGATTAAGGCTGGTTGGAAGAGACTTTGCTCGTAATACACCAAGTTATCCACAGTCCAGGCAGAAGCATCGTATAAAATAGACGGCACAAAGTTTCCATTCATATCCGGCCAGCTCGGGTAGGGTAAAGCAGCTTTGGCACCGCTCATGATTCCGCCCAGAATAAGCTGGAGAAAGACGATAATGTTAAGGGGCCACAACCACTTATCCACCGGGCTCTGTGGAAAACTCCGCATTTTTGGTTGGATTACTTTTAGGATTGTCCACAAAAGGTAGGAAAAGAGGGAAATGCCAAGACAGAGGTGAATAGTGAGCTTGTAAGCGTTTACCCAGGGGCGGTCAATGAGGCCACTGGCGACCATGATCCACCCGAAGCTGGCCGCCAGGGCCGCCAGCAGCACCGTAACGCCCAGTCGGCGTATCAACGGGCCATCCAGCCACCCTTTGCGCCAGAAGATGGCGAAGCCTATCGCGAAGACCATTCCCATCAACCGCGCCCACTGCCGGTGGAACCATTCCCAGAAGTAGATGAACTTGAAATCCTCCATCGTGATGTCGGCAAATATTTTCTCAAATTGAGGGCTGGCCTGGTACTTTTCGAATTCCACTTGCCAATCGGCAGCGTTCAGCGGCGGCATGGCACCGGTCAGCGGTTCCCACTCCGTGATGGAAAGGCCCGATTCCGTCAGCCGCGTAATGCCACCAATCACGATTTGCCCCACCACCATCACGAGGCCAACGATGAGCCAGATCTTCACCGCAGGGTGGTAGCCTCCGTCGGAAACCACCGTTCGTTTCTCCGTTTTTTTCAGCCTTGCCTCCATCTCTTAATAGTTATTAATACTTTTTCAAAATTTAAATCCTTTTATCGTCATTAGGGCTGTGGAAACGGGGAGAACTTAGGGGGCTTTAGCTTTGGGGTCTCGTTTTACCCATTCCTGATCTGCTTTTCCACGCTGGCCTAACAGTGAAAAGCCTTAATTGATTAGTGGTTGCAAAATTATCCACAGTAGCGTGATCCTTTGTCAACAGAATAACTTTTTTGCTTTTGGCTGGGGAAATATGACCGCAAAGTGTCAGTGGACTGTTAGGACCATCGACCAAAAAATGTGGAAATGTGGATAAAGTGGCCATTTTGATGGTGATGGGTGAAAGGGTTGTTGATAAGTAGAGTGTACTCCACGCTTCTCCACGTTTAGAGGGTGGAAAAGATATTTAGCTAAATGGCTGATAAACAATGATTTTACGTATAGCTGATTTTAGTCGTGTGGAAAATGTATTTTCGTTTAGACAGGCTTCTTTCCTGATAGCATCATAAGGAGATTGGTCTTCCTTGAAGACCTGCGGAGCCTTGTATTGTCTCCAATACCCTGCTGTGATTCGGCAGATTGAAAATTATGTCACCAAAACATTATGTTAAGTAGAAGTGGGTTTACAAGAAATGGTCAAGAAGAGTTCTAATGTATACCCTCAATCCTCATCGTCTCCCCTTCCAGCTGTAGCCGGGTGAAGTCACGCAGATTATCGGTGTACAGTACTTCTGCCCCGGCCTTGAGGGCGGCTTCGTAGTGGAGGGCGTCGTAGATGACGGCACCCGTTAACTCTAACTGTTCACATCTTCTGATGGCGGTATTGTAATCGCTCTCATCCAGGTCAATAATTTTCAAGAGCTTACTGAAGTTATCAAGCAAGGCAAAAGCGGCATTTTCCGGAGATAAATCGTACGGAGCTCTATTTCTGGTTAGATGACGGTAAAGTTCAGCATATGTATGCGTTGAGGTAGCAATACCACCTCCATCCTGAATGGCAGTTTTAAGACGAGCTCTGCAGAGATCGTAAGTTTCGTGTTGCTTGATCAAAACGGGCAGTAAAACTGAGGTGTCGAAGTAGTATTTAATCAAGGCCAAGATTTTTTGCTCCACGTTCCTCTCTATCTTTTTTGATGGCAGCGTTGAAATCGTAATCAAACACTTCGTCTACGCCAAAGTCAAAAGAAGGAATACCAAACTCGTCAACGGTAAGAACGGGTTCCGGACGATCAAAGATTGGCCTAAGGACCAACTGGCCCTTCTTAGCATCCCATTCAAGTTCAAATGATGTTCCGGCACTGTATCCGCCCGCTTCCCTAATTTTCTTAGGTATCAGCACCCGACCAAACTTGTCAATTGTAGCAGTCATATCCTCAGCGATTTGGCAAATAAACGTATTATTGCCAATATTGGTTGCCAATAAAATATCTTTTTGCCAAATTACCGCAGCACCGTCAAGTCCCCCGAAAACTCCAGTACGGAGCCATTGATGTAGCGCACGGAGGTGTAGTAAACGAAGACGGCCGGGTTTACGGGTCTTCCGTCCGCCTTTCCGTCCCATCCGAGGCTGGTTTCGTTGGGCTGGAAGTTGTCACGTTCAAACACCAGGCCTCCCCAACGATCATAGATGCGCAGGAAATCGATCTGCTCTACGGCGCGGCCGCCGAAGACGGTGAAGCCGTCGTTGGCCCCGTCTCCGTTCGGGCTGAAAACGTTAGGAATGTACAGTGGCCTGTCTTCGATTACCTTCAGGGCAACCATGGCGGTATCCTTGCAACCAGCGGGGTTGGTGCCGATGACTGTATATAAGGTAGTGGCAACCGGGGCGGCGCGGACGCGGGTGCAAAGCGGGTCGAGGCACAGCAATGAATCCGGTCCCCAGACGTAGCTCACCGGCGAATAATTACTCACCGCCCGAAGGATGGTGTCGAAGCCAAGCGTGATGGTGCGCTCCCCACCGGGGTCAATGATGAACTCCCTGGGCTCCGTCAGGCTCCCGTTGAGGGAGTCAATGCAACCGTTAGCGTCTTGCACAAACAGGCGGTAATCTCCCGCCAGTAAATTTTCCAGCAGAGGGCCGGTCTGGAAGGTCTCCCCGTCAGCACTGTACCCATAGTCCGGCGTACCGCCGGTAGCGGAGAGCAGGAACGAGCCCGTAGGCTCACCATTACAGGTAAGGTCATTGGTCTGCTCCAGTACGGGAAAGATTTCGTTGGGCTCCGTTAGTGTTTCCGTCAGTGTTCGAACGCAGCCGTTTTGGTCGGTGAGGCTGATGGTGTAAGCGCCGGGAACCAGGTCCGTGCGTA
>ENA-ORXT01002102-ORXT01002102.1-marine-metagenome-genome-assembly--contig:-NODE-2102-length-24818-cov-43.121984_pt1 | contig 24818 bp, 20 predicted proteins | sample MGYA00237868_ERZ511482 | MGnify/ENA metagenome assembly ERZ511482
GGCTCGAACTGCAGCGGCTCGGCTCTCGTAGGCTCCGCTTTTGACGAGCTCATCGAGGTTCGAGAGGAGCGGCTCGGGGAGTCGGACGGCGATCTGTTCGGTAGCCATTCATTTAGGGTACCAGATTGGGATGCTCCACGGTATGCGATCCCGCCATGGGTCGTATGTATGTGGTGTGGAATGCCTCATGGTCAGGCTGCTGCGAGGCTCATCCAGTCGGATCTGGTGGGGTGAGGGTTAAGGGTTGTAATCCCCCCTCCGACGCGATCAGGTTTGTTGAGATTCCAAGGCTTCAGCGCTCCGGAATCGCTCGTTTTGTGTCGCTTGTCATCAGAATCTTGCGTGCGAGGTTGGCTGGTATGGTTCCCCGTTGTCCGGTCTAGCCTTTCGCCGGGATCAGGAAGCATCAGTTACGGATCTCGGCGGCCGCAGTCTTCGGTACCGTGAAAGATGTGATTCTTCCCGGCCTGCCACCTCATCGCCGAGGACGCGGGCCAGGACGCTTACCCAAACGACAGGACACTCCCCCTGCAGGCGAGTGGTGGCTGTTGAGCTCGCGCAGTGACCTCATCAAGATCCACGCAGCCGCCTCCATTCCACAGTCCCCCTACCGGCGGCCGACGAATCCAAGGTTCGTTTCATCTTCGATCGTCAGAGTCGAGGCATGAACAACATTCCCCGACTTCGAACAGGAGCCGCCACCCTCGGGCTCGCCGCGCTCCTCTCCGTCGGTGCACTTGCCTGCACCGACGATTCGACCGACTCGCCAGTGCTCGGCGGCGACGCGTCGACGGGCACACCGTCCTCAGCCGTCGAGGCACCCACCGATAACCGCCACCACGGCGATCACGGCGCCGACGTGCAGACCCATGCCGCAGCGATGGAGCTGGTCGAGATGGCGAACGCAACCCACATCGCGGCGATCAGCGGCGACTGGAGTTCGCCGCCGACCTGGAATGGCGACGTGCCCGGGACGGGCGCCTTCGTCCACATCCCGGCGGGGGTGACGGTCACCGTCGACACGATGTTCGAGCCCGAGATCGAACGCATCGGGGTGGATGGCACGCTCCGCTTCGCGACCGACGTCGACACCGAGCTAAAGGTCGACACGCTCGTCACGACGCCGAGCGGCACGCTCGAGGTTGGCACGCCGGATCAGCCGGTGGCCGACGACGCTGTGGCGTCCATCCAGTTTGCCGACGATGGCCCGATCGATCGGTCGCAGGACCCGAGTCTCATCTCTCGCGGTGCGTTGCTGCACGGCACCACGGTGGTGCAGGGTGGCGACGTCACGCATCGCACGACGGTGGCGTCGTTTCCGCGGGCGGGCGACACGAGCATTGAGGTGCGCGGTCCGCTCGTCGGCTGGGATGCCGGCGACGAGGTCGTCATCACCGGTACCGACGGCCCGACGAGCGACGAGCTTCGCATCATCACCAGCGTGGAAGGCACGACGGTGCAGTTCGCCGATCCACTCCAGCGGGATCACGTTCCGCCCGCCGACGACCTGGAGCTGTACGTGGCCAACCTCACTCGCAACGTGCAGTTCTCGTCGGAGAACAGCCAGATCGATCGTCGGGGCCACGTGATGGTGATGCACACGCTCGATGCGCAGATTCGTGGCGCCCGGTTCACCGACATGGGCCGTACCGACAAGTCACGGGAGCTCGAGGACTTCGCCTTCGACGATGTTGACCCGGGCGCGGTCAGTTGGGACGGCAGCTTCGAGAAGCTGGGTGGTACGAACGTGCGGGGCCGCTACACGGTGCACGTGCATCGGGGTGGGGCCGATCCCCGTTCGACGCCGGCGGTGATCGCAGATTCGGTCGTCACCGGCGATCCTGGTTGGGCGTTCACTAACCATTCGAGCCATGTCGACTTCCTTCGCAACGTGGCCTATGACAATGCGGGGGCTGGCTTCTTCACCGAGGCCGGCGACGAGGTCGGTCGGTGGGTCGACAACATCGCGATCCGAACCGTGATGCCGACCTTCGTGCTCGACGATGCCGGGGCTATCGACCCGGATCTTCGATCCGATCGGCAGGACTTCGGTATCGACGGCGACGGCTTCTGGTTCCAGGGCAACCGCATCGACGTGATCGGCAACGTGTCGGCGGGTGCGTCGGCACACGGGATCATTTGGTGGTCGGAGTCGTTGGCGGAGGCCGACCTCGGACGGGCCGCTCGAGTCGACGTGGCCACGCTTCCCGATCCGTCGCTCGTGCCTGACCGCGACCAGATCGAGGTGTGGTGGGCTCCATTGGGCGAGGTGCGGGACAACACGGCGTACGGGTCGATCGTTGGTGTGCGGGCCCGGTATATCCACGGCGCCAGCTACCTCAACGATCCTTCGGCACCGCCGGCTGCCTACATCGACAGCCTGGAGCCGACGATCGATGGCATCGTCACCTGGAACGTCCGTGACGGCGTGCTCATGAACTACAACGAGCGGCTGAACCTGCGGAACATCCGGGCTATCGGCATCGCCGAGCCGTTCCGCCACAACTACGGCCACACCGCTGCGGTCGGTGTTGGCTTGGACGTGAACAATACTGAGACGTTCGGGCCGGGTTCGGTGGAGAACGTGGACCTGCGCAACTTCGAGGTCGGCTTCCTGGCTCCCCGGCATGGGTTGTGGACGGTGCGCAACCTGACCACAGCGGCCACGACCGACGTGTTGATCCACGACCCCGTCCACAGCGAGCGCTCGCTCGAGATGGAGAACATCACGTTCGCCTCGCTGAGTGGAACCGACCTGGATAGCCGCAACATCAGCCGCCGCAACTTGGTCCTGGCGTACGACTATGCGGGCGACGGCGACGGCGTCGACCCGGACACCGCCGAAGAGGGCCCCACCGGTGAACGGCAGCTTGCCGACCGGGTGACGTGGGATGGCCTCGGGTTGTTCTCGGCGGCCAGCGACTCCACTCCGGCCGATGCGCAGACCCATCCGCAGGTCATCAACGGGTTGGTCGGTGCAGCAGCACCCGTTCCGACGATCACGCACGTTCCCGGCTTCGGCGCCTTCGGCGACGATGTCGATGACGAAGAAGACGACGAGGATCGGGACGACTCGGAAGGGGACCGTGACGACGAGGAGTTCGAGTCGGTCGATGAGCTGATCGAGCAGACGCTCGCCGACCTCCGAGCCGTACTCGTCACCGCCGACGAGGAGACCCTCGAGGAGCTGGTGGAATGGTGCGGCTCCGAGGAGCTCGAAGCGGACGATCCGTTTGCGCTGGTCTGTGTCGCCCAATCGACAAACGGTGAGCTGGGTAGCGTCGACGATGTCGAGGATGATCCCTTCGATGCACTCGACCAGATCGTGGATCGGCTCGTCGATCGTCTCGAAGAGCACGAGTCGGCCATGGAGGAATTGCTCGACCGCTGCGAGTCCGAAGACTCGGATGAGACCTGGACGCTCATCTGCTCGATCGTCACCGCCGACGGAGAAGGGGACGAAGGTGACGACACCGACGATGACGAATAGGAACTCTCGAGTGCGCAGATCACAGGAGCACACACGGCGACGTTGGATCGCCGGATGACCCAAAGCGGCGGCGATGACGAGGTCGACACCATCGCCGAGGTCATCAACGACATGCTCGATCGGATCGAGGGCGGGGTGAAACGAGAGCAGCAGTTCGTGGCCGACGCGTCGCACGAGCTGAAGACGCCGTTGACGACGGCCCGGATGGCCGCCGAGCTGGCGGGCAAGGATGCACCCGAATCGGCCTATCCGCCGCAGGTGGTGGAGGAGCTCGATCGGATGCGGGCGTTGATCGATGATCTGTTGCAGTTGGCCCGCTCGCCCGAGGGTCGGGCCAGTGAGTCGGTTCCGTTCGATGCGCTGGTCACCGAAGTCGTGGCCGATCACCCGGCCCGCGACCGGATCACGGTCGACATTCCGGCGGGAGCGACGGTCGAGGGTCGGACGCCCGAGCTACGGCGGATCGTGCTGAACCTGCTCGACAACGCGGCCCGCTACGGACGGTCGGCGATTCAGGTCGCAGTGTTGGCGACGGGGCACACGGTCACGTTGACAGTGGACGACGACGGTCCGGGCATTCCTCCGGGCGAGCGGGAGTTGGTCTTCGAACGTTTCGTTCGTCTCGACGAGGGACGCGCCCGCAACGAGGGCGGCACGGGCCTGGGCCTCGCCATCGTCCGAGCGATCGCCCGCGGCCACCGCGGCGACGCCTCGATCGATGGATCCCCCCTCGGCGGCGCCCGCGTGGCGGTGACGCTGCCGCGAAGTGGCTGAGCTCCGCGGTCACCACCGAAGGTGTGGGTGCCTGTGGGTGCCCGAAACTCCGTCGTGGCTGGTCAGGCGGCGGTCGGTATTCGTGGCCTCAGTTACCGACCAGTTCAGCGGTCCATACGCCGCGTGTACTTTGGGTTAAACTCGGCCCACCGACGAGAACCCCCACGAGGTGCGCCGACGCCCGGCCCACGGCGCCCGATATCGCCAGTGCCGATGTCTCCGGGCCACTTGGTAATCGCGACTCAAGGCGAGCGAGCAGCCACTCGGTATCCGGGGAACTAAGTCGCATCAGCTCAGCCGGGTCCCGCTCGATAATCACGGTCGGCACCTGAACCGCCCGATTTCGTCCATTTAAGACGCCTACCCCCCCCAAATACGAGTGCCGTTTCCGCTGATAGCGGAGCCCGGCCACAAGGTGATCGACAAGTACGGCGTGTGGGGCAAGAAACAGAACTACGGCAAGACCTACATGGGCTTGCAGCGCACCACCTTTTGATCGAGGAGGCCGGCAAGATCCAGCACGTCTTCAAACGCCCCAAGACCAACGATCACACCAACGAGATCCCGTCCAAGCTGTAGCAGGGTCCCTCCTGTTTGGTTGTCGGATCTTTCTGGTCGCCGAGACTACTTTGCAGCGCAGTGGGGATTCGGCCCACGGAGATCTGACGGGCGCTGGGCTCGCAGGTGGATCTCAAGTGTCGGCCACAGGCTGCTCGGTAGCGGCAAACCAGGCTTGCGCAGTAGTGCTCAAAGCTGCGTGCTGCTCGTGAAATATCTCGACGGCAGCAGTGCCGGGCCAGTCGCTCGGTAGAAGCTGCGTGGGCAGCTCAGGGTCCATGAACGGGAACCGGCGCCACTCGTGTACCAGATCGACGAGGGCAGCAAAGGCTACGTGAGGCTCGCTCGGCTCGGCGCAGCGACGGGCCTTGGCGAAGCGGACATAGGAATCGGCGAGCTCGCCCAGGTTCCAAGCCTTAGCGACAAGCTCGTGGTCTTCGTTCCCATTTACCGAGTGTGCCCACAAGATCGTGCTCTCCTCGAGCAACCCAAGCCGCCCGAGAACTTCTCGTAGTACCTCGTCACGCTCCACCCGCGGCGAGATCAGCAGGCTGGCGGAAAGCTCACCAAATCCGAGAAAGCCGAGTTCGGTACGAAGCTCGTTTCGGACCGAACGTTGCGATTCTGACACCGGGCAATGTGCTGTCAGCCATTGACCGTTCCACCCGACCTCTCGGCGACCAAACGAATAGATCCGTTCGGCACCTGTCTCGAGCAATTGCCGACCTGCTGGCGTCAGACGCCAGCGCACCGAGCGTCCGTGGCGAGTGCCCTGGATCAATCCCTGGTCGCCGATACGGGAAAGCGCCTGGCGAGCATTCTTCTCGCCCAGGCCAAGTGCATCTGCAGCGGTGAGCAGCGATGACGTCCAGGCTTCGCCTCCGGCCGGCAGCACGAACTCGCCGAGAACGGTCAGCAACAGCGCCTTTGCGCCGCCTTTACGGACTGGCAAATCCTGAGCGAGGCTCACAGGCCGCCGCTCAGGGTTTCGCGCAGGGCGAATCGTTTGATCTTGCCGGTTGCTGTCTTCGGAAGACTTTCGACAATATGGATCTGTCGTGGTCGCTTGAACGACGCCATGTGCTCTCGGCAGTGGACCTCGAGCTCCTCAGGTTTCGGTGAAGTCCCAGCTGCAGGCACAACAAAGGCGACGACTTCTTCAAGGCCCGTGGCGTTGCGGGTGCCGACCACCGCAACCTCCAGCACATCGGCGTGCTCGATCAAGGTGCTTTCGACCTCCGCAGGCGACACCCAGATGCCCCCTGCCTTGATCATGTCGTTGTTGCGGCCAAGGAACGTCCATTCACCGTCGGCCGAGCAGGTGTACACGTCACCAGTTCTGACCCAACCATCGACGAAGGCGGCCATAGACGCTTCGGGGCGTTCGTGATAGCCAACCGCGGCCGATGGACCGCGGACGTACAAATAGGCGGGCACGTCGGGCTCGGTCACCACTTCGCCCTCCTCGCTTCGAAGTTCGGCGCTGTAGCCGGGTACCGGCCGGCCGCTTGTGCCCGGTGTCTGTGACGTCAAGGTGTTCGAGAGGAAGATGTGCAGCAGTTCGGTCGATCCAATCCCGTCGAGTACCGGCGCATCGATCAGCGCAGCGAAACGTTCACACACGTTGGCCGGTAACGATTCGCCCGCGGTAACGCACGCTCGCACCGATGCGAACACTTCGGGCGCAGGGTCCGAATCGAGCATCGCAGCAGCGAAACCGGGACTGGCGAAGAACAACGTTGGCATCTCGGTTTGGATCAGGTCGGCGAACGCCGCTGGCGTCGGCGCCTGCGCGTACAAGATTGCGGTGCCGCCTACCGACAACGGGAAGGTCAGGGAGTTGCCGAGCCCGTACGCGAAGAACAGCTTGGCGATCGACAGAAACCGGTCGTGCTCGGTGATGCGAAGAACTTGCTCGCCATAGGTCTCCGCCGTTGCCCGCATGCTGCCGTGCACATGCATCACACCCTTGGGGACCCCGGTGGTGCCGCTGCTGTAGAGCCAGAATGCTGGCGAGTCGACCGCGGTATCGGCACCCGGTTGCGGATCCTGGTCGACGAAGGTTGACCACTGGGCAACTTGTACACCACCTCGGGTCGCAGCGGCATCGCCGGCGTCGCCGCTGACCACGACTGCGCGCAGATCGTTTGCCGTCTCGCTGATCTCGGCGATTGCGTCCACGTACGTATCTGAAATGAACAAGGCCACCGCGCCCGAGTCGGCAATGATCGGACCGAGCTCGGCCCCACTGAGCATTGTCGACAATGGGACAGGCACAACCCCAGATCGCAGTGCACCAAGGAAGATCGCCATGAACGACAAGTCGTCGTTCATGACCATCGCAACGCGATCACCCGCAGCTACCTCCAGATCGGCAAGCGCATTCTGCTGGCGGAACAACTGGGTCTGCAGCTCGGCATAGGTGGTTTCGACGCCATCGCTGATGACGGCGACTCGGGAGCCGCGTCCTTCGTCGACGTGCCGATCAACCAACCACACAGCGGCGTTGTGTTTCCGTTTCATAGCGTCGTCCCCCATATTGAGCTACAGCTTGACGTAGTCGTAGTCGACCGGCTTCTGATTGATCCCGGTAGACGGTGCCGCAATCCAGCCCGCCATCTTGCCTGGCTTAGTGACGCCAACCATGAGCGACTTGATGTGGGCCTTGTCTGCGTCGGTCGGCAGCCAACTGTCGACGTGCTGTGCCCATTCGTCGTTGGTGATCTGCTGTCCGTCGGGGCTCACGTTGTGGCCGGCAAAGGTGCCGACCTGGCGATGGAAACCAATGTGCGGCAGCTTGAGCTGGAAGTCTGATCCGGCTTCGGTGAGCGCACGGTTCCATCGATCAATGCCCTTTTGGCAGTCGATCGTGTAGTCCTCTCGCAGCGTCTCGTTTAGTGCTGCGAGCTGGGTGACTTCTCGCTGGCCGATACCGGAAGCTGTCGCTTCGGGCACGTAACGGTGCAGTGTCTTGAGCAGATGATCGTCGGTGCGGGCTTCTTCTTTGTAGCGACCCTTGAGACCACCCGAGTAGTAGTTGGCGGCGTTGGTCGAGGTCTCGGCCCCAAACAGGTCGAGGCTGACCGAGTAATGGAAATTCAGGTACTTCTGCAGAACGTCGAGGTTGATGCCGCCGTGAGGATGTACGTCGGTGGTGTCGTGCTCGGCCATGAGTTCGAGCGTGCGGTTGACCACTCGAGCGATGCCGGTGGCACCGACAAACATGTGGTGGGCTTCTTCTTTGAGCATGAAGTCGCACGTGCGGCTCAGTGGGTCAAAGGCAGATTCGCGCATCGACGCCAGCTGGAATTTGCCGTCGCGGTCGGTGAAGTAGGTGAAGAAGAAGAACGAAAGCCAGTCAGGTGTCTCTTCGTTGAACGCACCCAGGATGCGGGGGTTGTCGGCGTCGCCAGAATGGCGATCGAGCATTGCGTCTGCCTCGCCACGTCCGTCCTTACCGAAGTAGCGATGAAGTAGATAGACCATCGCCCACAGGTGACGGCCTTCTTCGACGTTCACCTGGAACAGATTGCGCATGTCATAGAGCGATGGCGCGGTGAGGCTGAGCTGCCGCTGTTGCTCAACCGACGCTGGTTCGGTATCGCCCTGCACAACGATCAGCCGTCGCAGTTCTGAGCGGTACTCGCCCGGCACTTCTTGCCAGACATCTTGGCCCTTGTGTTCACCGAACGCGATCTTGCGGTCCGTCTCGGGTTCGGCCAAGAACACACCCCAGCGGTAATCGGGCATCGGGACATGACCGAAATGGGCCCAGCCCTTCTGACCCACGTCGATGGCGGTGCGCAAGAACACCGGGTTCTCTTTGAATGCGGCCGGGCCAAGATCTTCCCACCATCGAATGAACTTCGGTTGCCACGACTCAAGTGCTCGCTGCAGGCGGCGATCGTCTTTGAGGTCGACGTTGTTCGGAATCTTTGCGTCGATATCTACGGTTATGGACATGGGGAATCAGACTCGGTTTCTGTCATAGGTTGGACGGGAGCCAGTACCGAAGCGGCGCAATGCGCCATCGGGACCAACTGCATTGGGACGTTGGAAGATCCAGTTCTGCCAGGCCGTCAGCCGGGAGAAGATCTTGGTTTCCATGGTTTCGGGACCAACGAATCGGTAGTTGGCCTCCATGCCGGTGAGTGCATCGGGTGAAAAGCTGTTGCGCTCTTCGAGCATGATGCGCACCTCGTCTTCCCAATCGAGGTCATCGGGCGTGAAGGTCACCAATTCGGCAGCGATCGCCTGTTCGGCATCGAGATCGTCGCCCATCGAAGCAATCGCCTCTGCCAGCGCTTCGGGGCGACCCCAGAAGCGGGTTTCGAGGCGAGAAATTCCGTTTGACATCGGGAACCAGCCGCAGTTCACGTCGGTCAGCCGCATCGTGGCCGGCGGTGGAGGGTTGTCGTCGTCTTCCCAGGTGCCTTCGAGCATGAACGACTGGTCGGCGGCAAGCACAAGCTCGGCCAGCATGCCAACGAAGGCGCTGCCGGGTGTAACGGTCGCCACGAGCGTGCGAGCCGAAACATCGAGACGCTTGAGGGTGCGTGCCCAATAAAGGCGAACCTCACGCACGAGCCAGTGATCAACGTTGGTCAGCAGGACGTTTTCCGCTTGGGTCACGGCCTCGGCCGAACCGCTCGTGGTGAATACCCAGGTGCCGATTGTTGGTTCGTTGAACCGCAGATGCAGCATGGCGTCGTCGAACTGTCGCGCCGTTGCCAGCAGCCAGGCTTGATCGCCAGCGGCAACGAGCTCGTCGCCGGTCGTTGGCTGCGGGCTCGTTGGCGCGATCAGCTCAAACGTTGCCGTGCCGAGGTCACGGTTCAATGCAACCTCGACGTTCTCATAGGTGAGGCTTTCGTTGGCGAGCGAGCGAACCAGCGGTGTCAGCTCGACACCCGCTGCGTCGTCGGGACGATCAGAATCGTCTACCCGCTTGGCGGCGTGCTTCGAGATGAGTTCTTCGAATGCACTCGCTGGCGCTATGGCATCGACGAGGCCCCAGTCCAGCGCTGCTTGTCCTTGCACGCCTTCGTTGCGAGTCGAGAATGCGTCGGCCAGGTCACGGCGGACGAAGCGCTTGTCGACGACTCGGGTCAAGCCGCCGGTCCCCGGAAGAACCGCAAGCAGCGGCACCTCGGGCAGAGAAACCGCCGAGGAGCGATCATCGACCAGCAAGATCTCGTCACAGGCCAACGCCAGTTCATAGCCGCCTCCGGCCGCAGTGCCATTCACGGCCGCAATCCAGGCCTGCTGGCTGTTGGCGGTCGCATCTTCGATCGAGTTGCGGGTTTCGTTCGTGAACTTGCAGAAGTTCACCTTGTGGGCGTGAGACGAGCCGGCCAGCATGCCGATGTTGGCACCGGCGCAGAACATGCGCTCCATTCCGCCGGTCACCACCACCGCCTTGACGGTGGGATGTTCGAATCGCAACCGCTGCACGACATCGTTCAGTTCGATGTCAACGCCGAGGTCATAGGAGTTCATCTTGAGTTCGTAGTCATCGCGCAGCCCGCCCTCAGAATCGATGGCCAGTCGCAGCGTCGCAACCGGCCCATTGACCTGCAGCGTCCAGTGACGATACGTGTCGGGGTGAGCTTCGAAGCTGACGAACGGCTCCGCGTGCGGGGTTGGAACGACAGGGGAATCAGCAACAAGAGCCATGCGTCTATTATCTACAGTCATCTACCGTTTCGTCAAGCGATTGTAGAATGGTGGGGTGAAACTCCGAGCTTATCGACAGTTGTGGCAGTGAAGCGAGGCCGACGTGCGCCAGCCCGCAGGATGACCCCTAGGGAGCGGGATCGTTGGAATGACGAGCCCAGTGCAGGGCGGGGACGACACTTCAGTCGACGCCGCGCCGCGAACCACGAATGCCTGTAGGTCGATCCGTCGTCTCGAGCCAGAAGCCGTCCGAGTCGGCCCGTAGGCCGAGAAGACGTGACTCGCGGCCCTTGACCGGTGCGGGCGGCGTTGTCGGGGCTGACCGCGTTGGTGTCGTTGGCAGGCTCACCGACGCAGCTGCGACCCCAGACGCTGTCTGGTTTGCAGACCCGGCCAGCGCCGGCGGCGTTGGTGCGGTTGGCGGTGCAGTCGGTGTTGGAGTCGCCGGGGGTGGGGTTGGCGTTGGTGGTCCCGGCGGAACAATCACCGATGACGAAACCGGCGGCGCAGTCGAGGTCGGAGTCGCGGTCGCCGTGGCCAACGGAGCGGTGGTGGCCAATGCAACCGCCGCTGGGGCGGCCGTAGCTGATGACGTCGGCGTGGCGATTGGAATTACGGTGGCCGTCACTGTCGGCGACGGTGTTGGTAGCGCTAGCGGTGCTGGCGGTACAGTCGGTGTTGGAGTCGCTGGCGGTGCAGTGGGCGTTGGCGGTCCCGGCGGAACAATCACCGTTGACGACACCGGCGGCACAGTCGCGCTCGGAGTTGCCGTCGCGGTCGGCGTTGCAGTCGAGGTCGGAGTTGCCGTCGCGGTCGGCGTTGCCGTCGCAGGAGCGATTTCCGAGGGAACTGCCGTGGCGGTCGGAACCACTGTCGGCGTGGCGGCAGCCGTAGCGGTCGCCGTTGGAGCCGGAGATGACGTTGCGATCGGAGTTGCGGTTGCAGTAGCCGTCGGCAACGCAGTAGCCGTCGAGGTCGGAGTCGCCCTCGCAGTCGGCGTGGCGGCTGCGGTTAGAGCCGAAGTCGCCGTCGCAGACGGGACTTCGGTCTCGGTTACAGACGCGGGAGCTGCGGTCGTCGTTTCAGCTGGAGCCTCCGTGGCCGACACAGTTGCAGTCGGGGACGGGGTCGCCGTTACAGGGGGAGAAGCAGTGGCCGTCGCCGTTGCAGTTGGGGCAGCAGTGGTCGACGCAGTCGGGAGCGCAGTGGCCGTCGCCGTCGCAGCTGGGGCAGCAGTGCCGGTTGCCAGCGCAGTTGCCACCGGCAGCGAAATCACCGTTGGTGCTACCGCTGTCGGTGTCGAAACAGCTGCAGCCACCGTGGGAGACGTTGGTGCCAAAGTCGCAGTCGGCAGCGCCGCAAATCGAAGCGTCACGTAGACCCGCCCCGAGGACAAATCTGTGCCGACCCCTACGCCCATATGTGTGAACGCCGGGTCAAGAATGTTGTCGCGGTGCGATGGGCTCTGCATGAACGACTCGACAAGCGACGCTTCACTGCTGCCGCGACCAACATTTTCGCCGGCTTTGATGTACCCACTGGGTGACTGGGCTTGGATGACGCTCGGATCAGCATGGCTGAGGAACGACCCGGCAATCATCTCAGCTGTCCAGTCTGCAGCACCTGCGGTGAGCGTCGCGTCTACCTGAAGAGCTGGTAGCCCGGCCCCGGCGCGGTGGCCATTGACCAACTTGGCAAGGTGCGAATCCTGCCTGGCCCAGGTCGCAGCGGCTGCTGATGCGACCGATGTGTCCAGCCACACAGGAACAAGCGCCACGAGAGTGACAAAAGCGACCACGGACACGGTCCGAGGGATGCGTGTGCGATTCATGCGGCCACGCACCATACACACCAGCCATCCAAATTTGGGTACGTGACCATGTCCAGCCGAGTCGCACCAGGAAGAGAGACTTCTGCCCATCCGTTTGGTGCGGGGAGGTTCAGCCGATAGCCGAGGACTTTCGCGTCGGGAGAACGTTGACAGCGGCCAAGCGGCCCCAGTGTTTCAACCCTGCGGTTCGCTTGTGATCAAGAGCGGGAACGTGAGGCTGGAGGCTGCTGCGCCTGTGGCTATCCGCACGGCCCAGGGCGCACTAGTTTTCGAGGTGAAGGACTCGCTCGGCCATGTCTTCGAGTTCGGCCCGCCAATCGGCGGGTTCTTCGAGCGGCACGATCACGAACTTCGAGGCGCCGACCTCGGTGAACGCCTCGAGTTTCTCGGCCAGGTTCTCGCGAGTGGCGATGACGTCGCGAACGTCTCGATCGGGATTGCGCTTCTTGGCGAACTCGGCCAAGCGATCCGGGATCTCGCCGTTGGTGTAGCCCACCAGCACGCCGAAGTGCTCGGGGTCGATTTCACGACCGGCGTCGGCCGCGTGGCCGTTCACCGTCGAGATGCCTTCGGCGACGTCGTCGGGTGTGCTGAAGCTGGGAAGCCAGCCATCGCTGTAGCGACCAACTCGCCGCAGTTCCAAGGGAGCGGCGCCACCCATCCAGACCTCGAGCGGCTCTTGCACTGGTTTGGGATTCACCCGAGCATTGTCGAGATGGAAACGCTCGCCGTGGTGGGTGACCGAGTCCTCGCTCCAGAGTCGGTGCAGCAGTGGCATGGCCTCGTTGAACCAGGCAGCTCGTTCCTTGCGTGCTACTCCAAAGGCTTGATGCTCGGCTGCGTTGGCGATGCCCAACCCGAACGCTGGCAGGAGACGGCCATTCGACAGGCGATCCAGGCTGGCCATGGACTTGGCCAGCAGCACGGGATTGCGACCGGGCAACACCATGACACTGGCGCCGACCTTGAGGCGTTCGGTGCGGGCAATGGCAAAGGTCATGCCGACCACCGGGTCGAGCGCCGGCCCGTTCACTCGTTCCGATAGCCACAACGAGTCGAAACGCAGTCGCTCGAGATTGTCGACCAGCTCACCAAAGCGCACCGGGTCGGTTGTCGTGCTGCCGGTTCCGAGCCCATAGCCAATTCGAATCTTCATCACCGGCGACGCTAGCAGGATGCGGAAAAACACATGCCGGCATTCTTCCGCACCCTGCGACCGATCAGCTTGTCGTGCATGCCAAGCGGGCTGTCGCCATGTCCTAATGTTCGAGTCATTCAATCGAGGAGCCGCCCGTGTCCGAACTCGACAGCTACGAAGATCTCACCAACTGCGGGCTGACCCCCGAACTCGAGGCCGAATTGCTGGTGGCGCAGCGCGAATGCACGTTCATGTGGACCAACAAGAAGGGCGAGGCCTTCGGTGTGATCATGGCGTATCTGCCCAAGGACGGAAAGATCTGGCTCACATGCGCCCGGGCACGAGCTCGTGTTCCCGCACTCAAGCGATTCAACCGCGCTTCGATCTGCATCACCAGCGTGGGTTCGGAGATGGGCAACGGCAAGACAGTCTCGTACAAAGGCGACTGCATCATCCACGACGAAGACCGCACGGTGAAGGATTGGTTCTATCCCGAGTTCGCACGATGGGTGCGACCAGAAGAAGCACAGGCACAGGAGTTCCAGAAGTTTCTCGATTCTCCCGACCGCGTCGTGATCGAGTTCATTCCCGACTACACCCTGTCATTCAACAGCGAACTCATGTGGGCTCGCTCACCCGACGCCCAATAGCGTCTTCCGGCCGTCACCCGCCTGGATAGGGTCGGGCCGATGACGACACATGTGCTTTCCCTTCGATGTGCGGACGCTCCCGGCATCGTGGCGAAGATCTCGACCGGCTTGCACGAACTCGGTGCCAACATTGTCGAGAACGCGCAGTTCACCGAGACGACCACCAACACCTTCTGCATGCGCACGGTGTTCGATGTCGACATCGACACCTGCGACGAACTACGCGCGGCCTTGGGCCCGTGGACGGACAATCTGGATGCCCAGGTGTGGCTACGGCGTATCGACCAGGCTCCCAATGTGTTGATCATGGTGTCCAAGTACGACCACTGTCTGCTCGATCTGCTGTACCGCCATCATTCGGGCGAGCTGCGAGCCAACATCGTGGGAATCGTGTCGAACCACCCCGACCTGGCACCGGTCGCCGAGCGGTCGGGTATCCCGTATCACCACATCCCGGTGACTCCAGACACCAAACCGCAGGCCGAAGCCGAGTTGCTCCAGATCGTGGCCGACAATGACGTCGAGTTGGTGGTGCTGGCCCGCTACATGCAGATCCTGGGTGACGAGTTCTGTCAGCAACTCAGCGGCCGCATCATCAACATCCACCACTCGTTCCTGCCCGGCTTCAAAGGCGCCAAGCCCTATCACCAGGCATGGGATCGGGGTGTCAAGCTGATCGGCGCCACGGCGCATTACGTCACCGCCGACCTGGACGAGGGCCCCATCATTGCCCAAGACGTGAGGCCCGTCAGCCACTTGGATACTCCCGAAGAGATGGTCATCGTCGGTCGCGACATCGAGCGCGACGTGCTCTCGGCCGCCGTCAAAGCCCATGTCGAGGACAAGGTCTTTCTCGTCTTCGATCGCACCGTCGTGTTTTCTTGACGTTTCTGAACCGTTTGAGCGACTATTTGCGCCGATCGGTTCAGAAACCTCTGCGGTTCCGTCTTGACGGTGGTTGACTGGCTCAATGACAGGGATCGATTTCGGGGCCGACCAACTGCGGACCATCTTGCATCTGCTCGGTGTCAGCGTGTGGCTGGGTGGGCAGATCGTGATGCTGGGACTACTGCCTGCACTGCGCAAGCTCGGTGGCGATGCCCCCAAAACGGTGGCAGCGGCGTTCGGCAAGGTGGCCTGGCCTGCGTTCGCGCTGACCATCGTGACTGGTATCTGGAACATCCTGGCGGTCGATCTCAGCGACGTGACGACCGGCTACAACGCAGTGTTCGGCATCAAGATGATCTTGGTCGTGATCACCGGCGTGGCTGCAGCCATGCACCAGTCGACCGACAAGCCAGCAATCCGCGGCATCACCGGAGCACTCGGATTTGCCGGTGCACTCGGTGCATTCATCCTCGGCGTGACCATGGGTCACTGACGCCCCATGCACACCGGACGCAACGACGCTGCCCGGCGAGCACGAACGCGCATTCCCGTCCGCGTGGCCAACGATGACAGTGACCGCAGCGCCGGCTTTGTCGTGCAGGGCGACTTCGAACGGTTCAGCCAGGTCGACGATGTCTTCAGTCGCTCACGTTCCAAGACCGAACTGCGCGACGAGAAAGCCGACCGGTTCTACCGCACCTACCGTCGACCGCTGGCCAACTGGCGTGCGGGCAAAGGATTCCGCCAACTCGACTACGCCTTCCGGAATGCCACCTGGCATGTCGCCGATGTATTCGCCGAGATGTACGAGGACAATGACCGACGAGACGGCTTCCTGGATCCGCTGTCGATGCTGCGCGATGGCGCCGAAGAACGCCTGGATTGCGGCACCGCGGACGAAGCGACCAAGCTGCTCAAACACGCAGCCTCGACCGCAGGCGCTGACCTGGTCGGCGTGACCGATTACGACGAACGTTGGACCTACACCAAGCGGTTCTCGGCCAGCACCGAAGGTGCCAAGGAAAACCCTTTGCCGCCCGAAGTCGACAAGGTCATCGTGATTGGTCAGGCCATGGACGAACGGCTGATCGATACGGCGCCCTCGGCGCTCAGCGGGGCCGCCACCGGCATGGGGTATTCCCAAGATGCTGTGGTGTTGCTCACGGTTGCGCAGTTCATTCGCAATCTGGGCTACACGGCGATTGCGTCGATGAACGACACGGCGCTCGCCATCCCCTATGCCATCAAGGCTGGCCTGGGCGAGTACGGCAAGCACGGTTTGGTGATCACGCCCGAGTTCGGAACCAGCGTGCGGTTCGGCAAGATCTTCACCGATATGCCTCTTGCCACGGACCGGCCGATCGAGTTCGGCGTGGCCAAGATGTGCAACATCTGCAATGCGTGTTCCAAGGCATGCCCCAGCCGCGCCATCCCCGACAACACGCCTTCGACGCAACGCCACAACAAGTCGAACATCAAGGGCATCCGCAAGTGGAGCATCGACGGCGAGAAGTGCTTCTCGTACTGGTCCAAGATCAACAGCGACTGCTCGGTGTGCGTGCGAGTGTGCCCCTACACCCGTGACTACACCCGACGTCGCAACCGGGCATGGCTACGCCTGGCCGACTCGCCGCTGCGTCGGTTGGCCCTACGGCTCCATCTCAAGTTCGGTGGCGGCCAGCGGGTCATGGCCGAGACCTGGTGGCCGGTATGACCAGCGAAACCAGGGGAGTGGTGCAGGCGATCTACATCTCACCGGCTCGCAAGATCCCCATGAAGTCGGTGAATACCGTGCGGGCCGAAGCAGGCAAGGGCCTGGTCGGCGACCGCTACCACGGCACCAGACACCGTCATGTCAGCGTGCAGTCATTCGAAGATCTCGCCGAGGCAGCCCACGTATTCGCGGCGCCGATCGGCCACGACCTGACCCGGCGCAATATCACCGTGTCGGGCTTCGACATACCGACCAGACCCGGCGAACACGTGTTGATCAACAACGTACTGCTCGAAGTCGTACGCATTGCGGCGCCGTGCAAACTGCTCGACGACGACATCGGGGTCGGCGCCAAGACGGCGCTGCGCAGGCGTGCAGGCACGATTTTTCGCCTGTTGAATTCGGGAACCATCAGCGTTGGCGATGCAGTCATGCATTCGGCGACTGACCAACGCGAGACCGAGGTGGGCCCATGAACCAAGCCAATCCAACCGTTGGGGTCGACGACATCGTCGCCAGCCTGGCGGTGACCCTCGACGGCTACGTCGCTCGCGAAAACGGCGACGTGGACTACCTGGAGAAATACCCGATCACCGAGTTCGACTTCGACGCGTTCCTTGAAGGTGTCGGCGCCATCATCATGGGTAGCAGCTCGTACCTTCAGGCAGTCGAGTGGGGTTGGCAATGGTCGGCCTACCCGACCATGGTGCTCACCAGCCGCACGGAGCTACCAGTGCCAGATGGCGCCGACGTGCAGTTCTCGTCGGCGCCGACGGCCCAGGCAATCACCGCTTTCGCCGCTTCCACTCCAAAGCGACTGTGGGTCTTCGGCGGTGGTCGAGTCATAACCGACGGCCTGATCGACAATGCCATCGACACCCTTGACATGACGGTCATGCCAGAAGCCATCGGCGCCGGCATTCCGCTGTTCGCCGACGGCTTCGCTGCGCCCATGCGAGTCAGTGACACCACCGCCTATGCCAATGGCGCTTTGCGAATCATCTACGACTTACGGCCGTGAGCCTGATGACGCTGTCGCGCCATCTGTCGGTTTCGCCCCGACCCGGGTAGACGGGTGCGCCCCTAACTACGATGGGGTCATGACCGACACCGCCGAGACCAAGACCCCCTTTCACCTACGGGGCAACTATGCGCCGGTACAAGAAGAAGTAACCGCATTCGATCTCACCCTCACTGGCTCGATACCGAAAGAGCTGTCGGGTCGCTACCTACGCAACGGCGCCAACCCCCAGAGCGGTTGGTCGCCGCACTGGTTCGCAGGTGATGGCATGATCCACGGCATCGAACTGCGCGACGGCACAGCGCAGTGGTACCGCAATCGCTGGGTGCAGACACGAGCCCTCAACGAACCCAAAGCCCAGATGATCGGCAACGACGGCAGCGTCGATCGAACCATCGGCGTCAACAACACCCACATCATTGGTCATGCCGGCAAGATCCTGGCGCTGGTCGAGTCCAGCTTCCCGTGCGAGCTGTCACCCGAGCTCGAAACAATCGGTGTGTACGACTATGACGGCAAGCTCGAGAGTGCCATGACGGCCCATCCCAAGCTCTGTCCGCTCACCGGCGAGCTTCACTTCTTCGGGTACTCCTTTGCCGAGCCGTACCTGACCTACAACCGGGTGTCTGCGTCCGGCGAGTTGGTGCAGTCCGAGGCCATCGACGTGACCGGGCCGACCATGATGCACGACTTCTCGATCACCGAGAACCATGTGATCTTCATGGACCTACCCGTGATCTTCGATTTCGAGCTGGCCATGCAGGGTGGCATGCCGTACCGGTGGGAAGACGAGTATCCAGCGCGGGTCGGCGTCATGCCGCGCAGCACGGGAGATACGACGTTCGACAGCGCCGACGTGAACTGGTTCGATGTCGACCCGTGTTACGTGTTCCACCCCATGAACTCATTCGAAGACGCCGAAGGCCACATTGTGATGGACACGGCGAGGTACCCCGAACTGTGGCGCCAGAACACCAACTTTCAGAACGACGCTGCTCTGCACCGCTGGACGTTTGATATGGCAAAAGGCACTGTGGCCGAGCGTGGCCTCGACGATCGTGCAGTCGAGTTTCCCCGCATCGCCGAATCTCTGGTGGGGCTACCGAACCGATTTGGCTACGCCGTTGCATCGTTCGAGGAGAAGAGCTCGTCGCTGGTCAAATACGACTTGGATACGGGAACATCGATCGCCCATGACTTCGGCGACACCCAGATTCCCGGCGAGGCGGTATTCGTGCCGCGCCACGGAGCGACCGCTGAAGACGACGGTTGGCTATTGAGCTACGTCTACGACAAGCCCACCGATTCCAGCAACTTCGTCGTGCTCGACGCCACCGATGTGGCGGCTGCTCCGGTAGCCACCGTGCAGCTTCCCCAACGGGTGCCATTTGGTTTCCACGGCAGCTGGATCGCCGACTGACATGACGTGGATCAAGACGATCAGCGAGGACGAAGCCACTGGTGTCGTCAAGAAGTACTACGACGGCAACAAGCGCAGTTGGGGCGGCGTCGACAACATCATCAAAGCCCACAGCCTGAACCAGTCGGCGCTGCGTGCGCTCATGACGTTCTACAACGGCGTGATGCATGGCCGCAGCGAACTCTCGCTCGGCCAGAAGGAGATGATCGCCGTCACGGTGTCCCAACTCAACGAGTGCCACTATTGAGTGCAGCACCACGGAGAAGGTCTTCTCCGAGAGATCCAGGACCAGACGATCGTCGACGCCATCAAGTCCGACTACCGCACCGCCGAGCTATCCGAGGCCGATCGAGCCATGCTCGACTATGTGGCCAAGCTCACGCTCACCCCGGCGCAGTCGACCAAAAGCGACATCGACGCGTTGCGAGATGCTGGGTTCAGTGACTCCGGCATCCTGGACATCAATCAAATCACCGGCTTCTTCGCCTGGTGCAATCGCACCGTCGACGGGCTCGGCGTGGAGCTCGAAGACTTCTGGAATGATCCAGAAGTCACGAACATCTGAATGAGATCACAGCACGCGGCGGGCGACGACCTCACCGTCGTCGATCTCTCCGGTCGGCTCGAAACCCATGGCAAGGTACAGAGGCTCGGGTGACCCCACGCCGGGTACCCACGACACACCAATAGCCTTGCAGTCCCACGCCACTGCTTGGTCGATGACCGCCTGGACCACTCGCTGTCCGATTCCCCGGCGCTGATGGAGCCTGTCGATCAACAGCCGCCACAGGAACGCTTCGGGATTGGCCGCGGTGGGCTCTTCCAACATGACAAATCCGACCGGTTCGCCGTCGGCATGAACGATGCGGGGCCACAGCACACGTCGCGGGTCGCCAGGCTTGCCCGCAACGCCATCCTGAAACGGAGGCACGGCGACCTGGGCAAGGGACACGGCGATCGGGGCCACCATTCGCTCTTGCGACTTGGCCTGTTGGTAAGAAACTGTGAGTATGTCGGGGCCGGTCATGTGGATCGGTCAGGGTTGGTGTTGGCGACCGCGACGTGACCCCTTAAGAAACTTGCCTCGGCCGTTGGTTGGGTGCACTGGACACGATTTGTCCGTCGTGGTCGTTGATGCTGGCCTGGCCTGCTGTTTGTCCTGATCAGAAGCCTGTCCACCTTGGTGTGACTCATCACAGTTATGACATTGCGGATTCCTGCCGGCACCAACATTCACATACTTGGAGGTTTATCTCATGCTGGCAGAGCTTGTCGATCACGTCATCGGCGTCGATCCAGACCGCGACACAATCACCGTTACTGCGGTCGACGCTCGAACATCGGGCGTACTCGGGACTGACCGCTTCCCAGCAACCCGCTCGGGCTACAGCGATGCCATGTCGTGGGCTGACGCCCACAGCAGTGGTTCGGAAAGAGCCTGGGTCATCGAGGGCACCGCTAGCTATGGCCGCGGTCTGACCATGGCCTTGCAAAGCAGCGACGAGTTGGTCATCGACTTTGATCGACCGATGCGCAAAGCAAGCAAGGACGGCGCCAAAACCGACGCACTCGACGCGATCCGAGCGGCACGTGAAGCGCTGGGTCGCGACAAGCTCAACGCTCCTCGAGCCAGTGACGGACTGCGGGAAGCAATCCGGGTTCATACGGTGGCACGAGCTGCTGCGGTCCGAGCGCGCACCGCAGCAGTGAATGAGTTGAAGGCCTTCATCGTTACTGCATCAGAGGATCTTCGCAGTGAGCTTCGGGGCTTGAGCACCGTCAAGATCGTCGGCCGCTGCTCAAGGTTTCGTGCAACCTCAAGCCGGCCAATCGCCGAGCGTTGCACCCGCAATGCCATGCGATCGCTCGCTCGACGAATTCAATTCCTCGATGCCGAGATTGCCGACCATGACGTAGTCCTCAAGGAACTTCTCGACGAAGCAGCACCGCAACTAATCGCCGAACGCGGAGTCGGTTACGTCACCGCCGCAGCCTTCTATCTTGCATGGTCACACCCAGGTCGATGCCGAAGCGAGGCCGCCTATGCACGGCTCGCTGGCGCAGCGCCGATCGAAGTCACATCCGGCCAGAACCAAGACCGTCACCGACTGTGTCGAGGTGGAGACCGTCAACTCAACAGAGCGCTACACCTCGTTGCGGTCACACGCCTGCGATGATGCCCCGAGACGAAGGAGTACATGACTCGACGAACCAGCGAGGGTAAGACCCACCGTGAGACGACGAGATGCTTGAAGCGCTACCTCGCCCGCAGCGTGTGGCGCCTCCTCGAACATCCCAACCAGACATAGGGCCTGATCAAGGCCAACCCTTGACGTCCACCCGCAAACAGCGAAACAATCAGCATGTGGAACATCACGTCTACAAGAGTTTCCAGGTTCGATCAAAGCGCGCCGTGCCGTGGGCAATTCGAAATGGCCGTGAGTCAGGACACCGTCATGTTGACGTCGTCTTGAAATGCCGAGACTCGAAGGTGGACGGGATCCTCAATGAACTGGAACTGGTGGCAGCGGGCGAAGGAGCGAAACTCATCCGTAACAAGCCCGGCCAGAATCAGCGAAGAGTAATCATTCGCTTCCCCCGGCCAAGGTCACTAGGCGAACCACCAGCTGGAGACCGGGAACCACTGCAACCAAAGCCATCTCCGCCGTCGCGCTCTGCAAGCCTCAAACCACCCACCGACTGAGACGGTCGAACAGTCGTCGACCGCTCAAACGATCGTCCTTGACAGACATAGAAGCATCGTGTTACCAGCCGCAGTAGCGCTCTGAAGCGTCGCTTCTTGGATTGGGCCATTCTGTTGGATGGAGAATCTTGATGGTATTGGTCGGTTGGTTGCCGAGTGGGTGTTGGTGGGTGATGAGCTGGCGTTAGCCAGGTCTCGCCGGTCGGCGTCGGCACGGCTGGGGTTCGGGTTGATGGTGCGTTTCTATGGGGAGACTGGTCGTCTGCTCAGCGACTCGGACGACGTTCCTGGCGAGGCGATCGATTTCATAGGCCGACAGGTTGGCTCGACCTCTTCTGATCTTGAGGGTTATCGGTGGGAAGGCCGCACGTATGAGTCTCATCGTGCCGAGGTCCGTCGCTTCTTCGGGTTCCGTGAGTGCAGCGTGGACGATGCCACTGCAGCCACGGACTGGTTGACAGATCAGGTGTGCGAACGGGAACGTGACGCGGCTCGTGTTCGTCAGGAGCTGTTGGCTTGGTGTCGGCGAGAGAAGATCGAACCGCCTACCGATGGCCGGATTGATCGCATCGTTCGGTCGGCTTTGCATCGGGCTGAGCTCGCGTTGACCGCTCGAATCGTGGAGCGGTTACCTGCTCAAGCCAGGGACAACCTTGAAGATCTGGTCGCGGTACCGGACGAGATTGAAGATGTCCTGGACGATGACGAGTCGGTGTGGTCGATGATGCTGACTGCTCCTGGCAACGTTTCTTTGAACTCGATGTTGACCGAGATCGACAAGCTGAAAGCGGTTCGGGCGATCGGCCTTCCACCCGGCCTGTTCGTGGATGTGGCGCAGTCGGTCATTGCACAGTGGCGATCGAGAGCGTCGGTCGAGTCACCATCACATCTTCGCAGCCACCCTTATGAGTTGAGGTTGTCGATGCTGGCAGCGTTGTTGGTGGTTCGGGAGCGTGAGATCATCGACGCGCTCGCTGACCTGTTGATCGCCACGGTGCACCGGATCCGGGCTCGTGCCGGCCGCAAAGTCACCAAAGAGCTGACGAACGCGTTCAAGCGCGTGACGGGCAAGGAAAACATCCTGTTCTCAATCGCCGAGGCAGCATTGGCTACACCCGATGAGCCGGTGCGTGAGGTCGTGTTCCCGGCAGTGTCGGGCGGCGAAGGGAAGCTGCAGGAGCTGGTGCACGAGTTCCGAACGAAGGGCCCGCAATATCACCAAACCGTGCGAGCGACCTTGAAGGCGTCATACACCTCGCATTATCGCCGCGGACTGATCGAGTTGCTGGACGTGCTCGAGTTCCACAGCAACAACCAACGCCATCGACCGGTCCTTGAAGCTCTGGATCTGGTCAAGCGCCACAGCGGGGCTGGCACCCGATACCTCCCGGTCGGTGAGACTATCCCGATTCATTCAGGTGTCACGGGCGACTGGAAGCTCTCAGTGTTCGTCGATGTAGCCGGCAAACAACGGGTCAAGCGACCAGCGTATGAGATCTGCATGTTCCAAGCGCTGCGCGATCAGCTCCGCTGCAAGGAAGTGTGGGTTGTTGGCTCTGAGCGGTGGCGCAATCCCGATGAGGATCTTCCAGCCGAGATCGATGAACGCCGCACTGAGCACTACCGGGTGCTCAGCCAACCACTGGACCCGGCCGAGTTTGTGGCGGATCTGCGAGCTGAGATGGAACATGAACTCGATGCGTTGAACGAGGGCATTGCGGGGATGGACTGGGTCGATATTGCGGACCGAGGCCGCCGTGGCGCCATCCGGTTGTCACCGTTGGCGAAGATGACTGAGCCAACGAATCTCCGCAAGCTCAAACGGGAGCTCTCCCGACGTTGGGGCGTTGTGCAGATGATCGACATGCTCAAAGAAGCGGTCCTGCGGTCGGGCTGTCTCGACCAAGTCACAACCCGTGCAACACGTGGCGATCTCGACACCGAAACCCTGGCGGAGCGGCTACTGCTGGTCATCTACGCCTACGGCACCAACACTGGCATCCGAGCTGTGGCTGGCGGCGAGCACGGCCACAGCGAGGACGACCTGCGCTATGTCCGGCGCCGATACCTCACCCCAGACATCGCCCAAGCGATCGCCGTCGTCATTGCCAACGCCACGTTCGCAGCGCGCCGCACTGATCTGTGGGGCACCGGATCGTCCACTGTTGCATCGGACTCAACCCATTTCGGTTCGGTTGATCAGAACATCTTCACCGAGTGGCACGCCCGCTATGGCGGGCGAGGCGTGCTCATCTATTGGCATGTAGAAGAGAACTCGATGGCCGTGCACTCCCAGCTGATCTCCTGCTCAGCATCAGAAGTAGCGGCAATGATCGAAGGCGCCATGCGCCATGGCACCGACATGACCATTGAAGGCAACTATGTCGACTCGCATGGCCAAAGCGAGATTGGATTTGGGATCACAAGACTGCTCGGCTTCAAGCTGCTGCCGCGGATCAAACGGATCAACCACGTCAAGCTGTACCCAGCCGACACTGGCTTCAAGTCGCGGTACCCGAACCTCGTGCCTGCAATGCGGCCACGAGCAATCCGATGGGATCTCATAGCCGAGCAGTACGACCAGATGATCCGCTACGCAACCGCTATCCGAACCCAGACCGCACCCACAGAAGCAATCCTTCGCCGGTTCATGCGCACCAACGCAATCCACCCCACCTACCAGGCAATGCTCGAGGTCGGCCGAGCCGAACGCACCATCTTCGTCGCCCGCTACCTCAGCGACCGAGCCTTGCAACGAGACACCGGCAGCGGCCTCAACGTGGTCGAGTCATGGCACGGCGGCAGCGACATCCTGTTCTACGGCAACGGAGGCCAACTCACCTCAAACCGCCGTGACGAACAAGAACTGTCCGTGCTGTGTCTGCGGATCCTGCAATCAGCGCTGGTGTACATCAACACCCTCATGATCCAAGAAGTACTCGCCGACCCCGACT